>Ga0075122_10002300_pt1 | contig 12741 bp, 17 predicted proteins | sample AntAceMetag02UKB_FD_69790 | JGI IMG/M metagenome (GOLD analysis project Ga0075122, IMG submission 69790) | Saline lake microbial communities from Ace Lake, Antarctica - Antarctic Ace Lake Metagenome 02UKB | ecosystem: Environmental > Aquatic > Non-marine Saline and Alkaline > Saline | place... | reverse complement strand
CCAAATAAAATTTCTGCATCTACATTTTTCGGAATTCTAAACCTTGAATTGTCCTTAAGAGAAATCCCAACAATACTTCTATTTTCGGTAGAAGTCAATTTTTTTTCAAGAAATGATTTGGTATGTTTGAAAGAAACAACTTTTCTTAGATCAAAACTTTTCTCTGGAAGAACTTCTACCGCTCTAACAATTTTAAAAAGATCATAGTCTGAATCTTTTATAGAGTGTTCTTCAATAAATTCTTTATCTTTTTCACTTATTTTCATTTTTCATTTCCCCCCTCCAAAACCCTCTACAAGAAAAGATTTTCCAGAAAAATCAAATTTTTCTGCAATATTAAAATCAATTTTATTTTCAGAAAAACGACTAATATTTACATTGAGATCTGCAGAATATTCAAATTTTGGACGATCAGATTCTGGACCAAAATAATACCCTGTTTTCTGGGGAATTTTATTAAATCCTTTAAGGTAAAAACTTTTTTCATTCAAGTCTTCAAAATTTGAACCGAATAACTTTTTTGAAATATTTTCATTCTTTAACTCTTTTATTTCGCCATTATTGCCTAAAAGATCTTCTAAAAATGAAAAAGAATCAAAAGTTCCATAATTATGAACTATTTCATCTTTACCTCTTTTTCTAAAATAAATCTGAAAAATACTATCATCAAGCTTTTTCTTTAATGAACAAGCACTCCAATGTTCAAGATCCTTCAAACTATAAATTATTTTTGTTGAAGTCATAATCCAATTCTTCTTCAAAACCCCAAAAAAATAATTCTTTAAATTATCATTATCTGATTTCAAAACATCTATAAGAATCTCTCCAAATTGATATGAATTGATGGGAAGAGGGTTTCCAGTTATTTTAGATTTTTCATAAAATTTAGCAAGGTCTCCCTGATCAATTTTTGGTGACAATTTCTTTATTAATTTATATTTTTCCTCCTTTCCTCCTTCATTAACCTTGTTTATTTCGAAATATCCCGTTCTTGATCCTATATGTTTTACACTTCTAATAACTTCATTCTCTGCCATTCTAAAATGCCAACAAACCCCCCCTACATAAAACAATCTGGCATACCACTACACCACAAAAACAAAAAACTTATAATGCCTCCTCTTTTCTTATCCACATGATAAAAGAACTATCCTGCCTAAACCTAACGAAAGGAGAAATCAAAGTCTACTCTGCAATTCTAAACATCGGAAAATCCTCAATAAACCAAATACATGAAAAAACAGGTTTAGAAAGAAGAGGAATCTATGACATAATAAATAAATTAATAGAAAAAGGAATAATCTCCTACACCACAGAAAAAGGAAAAAGAACTTTTCAACCAGCTCCAATAAATAAACTTAAATCTCAAATTAAAAACAAACAAGATGAACTTAATGAACTAAAAAACAAAATTCCAGAAATAGAAAAAATATTCAACTCTTCAAAACCAGAAACAAGATTCGAAATACTCCGAGGAAAAGAAGGAATGAAAACAATATTTGAAGATATGTTAAACCATAAAAACATTTACATTATCGGGGGAGGATTTTACCTCGTAAACGAACTTCCACATTTCTGGCCACAATACAATGAAAGAAGAATAAAAGCAAAATCTATTTGGTACAATTTAATAATAAACGAACTAAAAAACAAAATCCCAGAAACAAGAATGATTAAAGCAAAAGTTCTTCCAAAAGAATTCTCAGGCAATCCCATAGCAATATTAATATATGGAAACAAAACAATAAATCTTTCCTGGGGGGAAAACACATTCGCAATATTAATAGAAGATAAAAAGATCGCAGAAAATTACAAAAAACACCACAAATATCTGTGGGAAAAAATTGCTAAATAATCACTTCTTATTAAAATAAGTAAGAGCTTCTTTACTTGTTAAAACATTTCCCTTACGTACATCTTCAAGACCTTTCTTAATCTTCAATTTGGATTTTTCATTTAACTCCAAAGAATCTTCCAAATAATTCTCTAAAAGTCTTCGAATAACTTCATTATAAGATTCTCTCTCAACTAGCTTCAAAGATTTCAAAACCTCAACAGTTTTCCTTTCAATCTTAATCATAGTTTGATCTTGCATATTTATACTATGGTTTAACCAGTTATAAACCTTCCTCAAAAATTCTTTTGACAAGATTTTTCAAATGACTTATGGTAACTTTTTTGTAAGCATCCTTCCTATTCAAATAAACTATAACAAAAATCAAATTACTCCCTACAAACAAAAACAATCTCTTGTCACAATTCTCAATCTCCTAACATTTTTATGAATTAAATTAATTTGTTTAGTCCGGATATGTAAATTAAATATATTTCTTTCCAAAACATTTTTTACTTTCAAAAATTCTTTTTCATTACCAATATCCTTCAAACAACTTTCAGTCCACTTAATTTCCATAATCAACTCAATAAATATTTCATTATAGCATCTATGAAATAAATGGGATAAATATCTAAACTAAAACCGCGAGCCCAGTTGTTTTGGAATTAAATTAATTCATCTGTTTTAACAAAAATAAAACCAGAACAATAATTAATAATAAAATAACAAGAATATTAATCCAATTAGAACGAATATTATCAACTATGCTTTTACCCTCACCAGTAGCTTGTTTTTCATCTCCAAAACCCAAATTGATCTCTTCGGCACTAACTAGATTAAAACATAAAACCACAGCCATTACCAAAGATAAAAGTAAAATCAACCTATTCATAACAATTCAAAATAAAAAATATTTATAAATCCGGCGATAACTTCCAATTCGATTGAAGTAATTTAATAAAATTAAAAATTAAAAATTAATCCAACATAACCGATAAGTTTTTCCCACCAAGAATTATAATTACTTCCAATAAATTCTCTCTGACGCTGCTTTTCTTTTCTACGATTAAATCTCTCAAAGTCAACATTTCTCTCGCTCTCAGTCATCTCTTCTAACTTTGAACCTCGATTAGAAATCCATTCGACCTTCACACTTTCATCAAAAATTTCTTTTTTCTGTTTTGCATTTTTTGGTTCATACAACTCACTATCCAAATCATAAACAAGAAGTCGACGCGAATCAGTAAAATCTCCATAAGATTTCATTCTCTCCTGATATCTATTTCCAACATCCTCCACACTAATCTTTTTCTCAGAATCAAATCCAACATAATCCAAAAACAAATATGTGCTTTCTTTTAATTTTTCAATTTTTTTCTTAGTCTCATCAAACTCAGGCAAATCCTCTTCCCCAATTAACTTTTTCAATTTCCCCCTAGCAATTCTTCCAACTCCAGGAGTATTATATTTAACATTCCAAATTTTATATCCTTCCGCAGCCAAAACATTCGTCGCATAACTTAACTCTTCAACTGTCTCAGAAATCTTCGTAGAAAAAACCTCCTTGTTTTCAGCATTACCAAAAAGCAAATTCTCTAAACTAGTTTTCATCGCGCCCCTCGGATTATTTCTAATATTCTCATACAAATTATTCTGAATTCCCTCAAAATAACCATTCAACTCCGAGGCTAAACTCTCAACATGCTTTTTCTCAGGCTTCAAATATTTCTTAAAATAATTTGGAACTTTTTTATCATAAACATTTGACAAATAACTATCAAAACTAAACCCAGATAAATTTGAAAATAAATCGTCCACTTCTTTCACATATTGGTTTTTTACGAAATCTTTTTTCATTTTTTATAACCTTTACTCTAAGGGTAAACAATAGAGTTTATATACTTTACCTTTTTGGTAAAGGTATGAAAACAGAGGTGAATGAAACATTAAATCAGATTCTAATAAAAATAGGTTCTGGAATTAATTATGCTTCAGATTTAGCAAAGATAACCGGAAAATCAATTCCAGTAATGTTTAGACAATTAGATGAGTTAATGAAAAAAGGAATTTTAACAAAAAAAAGAAACGGAAAAAAAGTAGAGTATATAATAAAATGGAGCTCCTTAGCAAGATCCTTGTCTTCATTCATCCAAACAGAATTTGACATCGCAAAAAACACTTTAACAAAATTAAAAATTATAACTATTCCTTTAAAAGAAATTCAGAAAATAATGGAATCAGTATTTTCAACATCTTATCTACAAGAAATCTTTAAAGAAATGTATAAAGATATTGAATATGCTGGAAAAATATCCTTCGAATACACAAAAACAAAATTCAACGATTCAATAAATATTCTCTTAGATACTTTTGGAAATTTAACAGAAAAAGAAGAAAAAGAAATATTAAAAAAGATTCCAGAAAAAGAAAAAGAAAATTTTAAAAAATTTATCGAGATGAGCAAAACACATAAAAAGATAAATGAAGAGATTGATCCTAGAAATAAGTTAAAGAAAAAGTTATAAAAACATTCTATGAAAAACAACAAGTAACCAGTTACACCACAACCTATAAAAACTAAATCTTCGCTCTAAAAATATGGAAAACAAAAAAGTTGGAGGCCTAATCATGGGGATAGGAATTGCAGTCGCAATAATAGTTTGGATCTTCAATTATTCTCTTAAAGAAATTGTTAATGCAACTTGCACCCACGGAGATACTTGCTCCATGCACACAACAATGAATGCACAACTTTGGCTAAGTTGGGCAATAGTTGCAATCATCCTAGCAGTTGGCTTGTACATAACCTATTCAAAACCAGAAGAAAAAATAATAATTAAAAAAGTAAAAGAAAAACAAAAGAAAAAAGAAATTGATTTATCTGATTTGGATAAAGATGAAAAAAAAGCAATAAAATTAATTCGAGAAGAAGGCAACGCCATGTTCCAAAAAGATTTAATGGAAAAATTAGAAATTGGAAAAGTAAAAATGACTAGACTCCTAGATAAACTTGAAGCAAAACAATTCATTCTTAGAAAACGTAGAGGAATGAATAACATCGTTGTTTTAAAAGATTAATTCATTCCGATATTAATCACTCTTGAAGTTATTTTTCGCCCGACGGAGGCAATTTAGACGAATGCTTAACAAAGCAAAAGGAAAGAGGTGACGGAGAAAACGCCGTTTTCTCTTTCGATGAATAACATCGTTGTTTTAAAAGATTAAGATTAATTTCCAAAAACCAAATAAACATACTTTTATATAACCCTATTTTCTAACTATCTTAGTAAAAAACCATAATTCTTTGTAGATTAATTTTTATTTAATGAATTTGAACTTTTTATCAATCCCCATATAAGTAAATGGAGGTAAGAAAATGAAAGGAACAATAAAATTTTTCAATGATGCTAAAGCGTTTGGATTTATTTCAGGCGAAGACGGAAAGGATGTTTTTGTACATCAGTCGGAACTAGGAGAAGCAAAAGTGATTGAAGGTGATTCAGTTACATACGATGTTGAAACTGGAGACAAAGGTCTTAAAGCAGTTAGAGTAAAGAAAGAATAAATCTTTTTTTAGTTTAATTTTTATTTTTATTTTTTTAAAATTTTTTATATTGATTGTGGGAAAATTGTTTAATTGACAATTATCTCTTTGACTTCTTTTAAAATCACAATTATTTGTTTTTCTGGAATTCTTGCTTTCTTTAAATTGATTTCATTCATGTCCCTCAAAGTAATGATATTATTTTCAAACAAAATTTCTTTTGTTCTATTATTTAACTCTTTTAATATTGTTATTGGATAGAGATTTTTCTTTGAAATTAATTTTTGTAATGATTCTTTTTCCGGGTAACTCCAACCAGTTATTTTTAGTCCTACTCCCTTGGCATATCTTCTTGCATCTATTGAACATTTCGTGTTCGTGACTAACCATGGTTGGTCAAATTTTTGTTGTTTAAGTGCAAGGAATCTCGCGTAGGTATACATTGCAGGGTGTAACCTTGTAATTATTCCTGCTTGATTATGATATTTACATTCTATCATAAATTTTTTATTTTTTTTAGCAACAATATCTACTTCATGAAAAATCATTTTTCCCCTTATTTTGCTCCCAACTTTTGTTTCATAACCATAATGATTCAAGACTTTTGCAAAATATTTCTCGAATGGAAAACCCGTTGGCCCCAAATTCATTATTGCTCTTTTCAAATCATATTTTTCCGAAACACCTGGCTCTTTTTCCAAATTCTTTAGAATAATTTTCAATATTTCTTTTGTTGAAATATCTCCATAAATTTTCTTTTTCACAAGATTGACCGTCTCTTTTGCTAACCTAGAAGAACCCCCAGCATGTCGAATAGACTTAAAGATTTTTTTCGGATAGAATGGTTCTTTATCACCAGAATATTTTATTACTTGCATAATTTATTTAGGCGAGAGGGAGTTATAAATTTAATTAAAAAAATAAAAAATAAATATATCTGGATTTAATTTAATGCTGCTTCAATTGCTTGTTCGAATACGCTAAATGGCTGTGCTCCGGAAATTAATTTTCCATCTATGAAAAATGCGGGGGTTCCTCTGACTCCTGCTTTTTGTCCATCTGCCATGTCTTTTAAAACTTCAGATTTCATTTCTCCTGAATCAAGACAAACATCGAATTCTTTTGTATTTAATCCAATTTCTTTTGCATATTGTTTGAATGAGTCAACACCGAGCGATACTCCAGATTCAAATAGCATGTCGTGCATTTCATAGTATTTTTCTTGTTCTCCAGCACATTCTGCTGCTTCTGCTGCTTTTTGTGCATTCTTATGAAAACTCAATGGAAAATCTCTGAAAATTATTTTCACTTTTCCAGTTTCAACATAATTTGTTCTTATTTGTCCCAATGTTTGACTGTAAAACTTTTCACAGTAAGGACATTCATAATCCGAAAATTCGACAATTGTTACTGGTGCATTTTTATTTCCTTCAATTGCATCATCATCAATTAATGCATTCATGTCTATTCCAGGCAAGGGAGATGGTTCCTTTATGATCGCATTTCCAGTATTCACATTTTTATTAAAACCAAATCCTCCGGTGAACAGTGAAACTGCCAGCAATAATGTTAACATTATTATTGTTCCATTTTTTATTGAACTTTTTTTAATTGTTATTTTTTCTGTCATTTTTTCCTCCTTTGCATAATATAGAATTACAATCATATGAAATATATTTCATATATAAATGTTTGTAAATCAAATAAAAAATAAATAAATTAGATGCTTATTTTATTTCCCGCATCCACAGGATCCAGTTGTTTTTATGCCACATCCAGAATTACCACAGCTTTTCTCTTGGGTACATCCGCCTTGATTTGCATATTGACATTCTTCACCAATAACTTCGCTAGGTTCACTAACAACGTTTCCAGTTGCACTTAATGCAACCACAGTCCCAATGGTGAAAATCCCAACAACCAGTGCAAGTATTATCCATGTTTTCATTTTTTGTCCTCCTTTAATTATTTTAATTAAGAATTGTTTTATTATAAGAGATTTGGAGTAACTAGTTACAAAAAATTAAAATCCAAATTCAAAAAAACATTTTAAAACTCCCCTCACTTCCCCTCCTTATGAAACAAACAAAAAATATAATAATTAATGACCAAACGTATGTTTTCAACATCTTCATTGAAAAAAGAAATTCAACAAGAGCATCAATTACAAAAACTGCAACAACAATTAGGATTCCTAGATATCTATCCAAAGAAAGAAAAGAAATTGAAACGCAAAAACTAATTGAATGGGCAATTAAAAAAATCGAAACCTCTCCCCCAAAAGAAGACATTCAAAGAAAATATGCGCACCTAGAAAAAATTATTCTTTACGATATAGAATACACTCTTCATCTAATTGAAACTGTTTCAACAAAAAACTTTTCAAAAATAAAAGGAAACATAATTGAATTCAAAATAGGCTATCACCATTCAAATGAGAAAAAACAAGAATACATAAAAAAACAATTAAAAAAATTAATAGAAAAACATCATCTAGAGGAAATAACACAAAGAGTTCACAAAATAAATAACATCTGTTTTAACAAAACAATCAAGAATGTAAAAATAAGATATCTCACATCTAAATGGGGACATTGCACTTCGAACAACGAACTCTGCCTTTCAACAAGATTACTTCTTGCACCAAAAGCAGTTTTAAATTATGTAATAGTTCATGAGCTAGCTCACCTACTAGAAATGAATCATTCTAAAAAATTCTGGGACATTGTTAAAATCGTAGATAAAACATACAAAACAAAAGAAAAATGGTTGAAAGATTACGGACACACTTTAGTTATCTAATATAATGAATCAAATTTTTTCATAATCTCTTTCATTCTCAAAACAGTTTTTTTCTTAACTTTTCCTAGCTTATAATTTTCCAAATAAAATTTCTCTCTTCTCTTAATTTCTTTCAAAGCAGCATTAAAACAAATTTCCCCCTCAACAATTCCTTCTTTAACCATATTAACTCCCATCTCCGTCACAGAATCAAAAATAAATTTAACTTTCTTTTTTCTCAAAAAGGGCATAATCTTTTTCAATATTTTGAAATTATCAATATCCCGATTATAATTAACTGCTTTAATTCCATGCTTCTTCTCAAAATCTTTATCCAAAAAATTCTTGTCCCCAAGGTCCGCAGTAGCAGCCTCATAAGCCAAATTTATTGGGTGATTCAGGGGAAGATTCCAAACTGGAAAAGTTTCAAGTTTAGAAAAACCAGAATCAAAACCTCTTTTCCTTTCAAAATAAAGTTGATTCAAACAAACCGCCATTTTCCCACTTCCGCCTCCAGGACCAGTAACCACAACAATCTTTTTTTTAACCGGAATATATGATTGATCTTTAAATCCACGAATAGCATAACTAGCACCTTCGCCATACTTTGGGATTCTCGAACTAAAAAAAACTAGAATTCCTTTTTTCTCTAAAAATTTCGCCAACTTCAAAGCCTTCTCTTGATTAGAAAAAAACGTCAAAACAACATAACCCACTTTAATCGAACTCTTTCTAAGATCCTCCAAATCTTTCAAAGTCTGTGAATAAGAATTCAAATTAAAATTCGAAAAAACTCGTTTAGAATCCAAGTCCTCTGAATTAACACAATATATGACTTCAAAATCCTTCAAACCCTTAATTAATTTAATCTTTAACTTAGGATCATAACCCGGTAAAACCCGAGAAGCATGACGATCATAAAACAATTGGCCCCCAACTTCAAGATACAATCTCTTGTAAAACCCGAGTCTTTCAAAAATAGCTTTAGTTTGAAACTTCAAATATTTCTTAGAATCAAACCCCTTCTTTTTGAACATTGAAAAATAAAGAAAGATACATATATAAAATTACTTTCCAAAAAACTTAAAAACTCTCCCCACCAAATAAAATTATGATAAATACTAGGAATTATCTTCATCATTAGAAATCCTTATCTTAGTAACACTTCTGAAAAAACTTATAAATCAACCTCATTTGAATTAAATGTAATCATGGCGGTTTTCGTATAGTGGCTATTACACACGGTTGTGGTCCGTGAAACGGGGGTTCGATTCCCCCATTCCGCTTAAATTTATCGAACCCCTCGGGGTTTTGTACAGAGCTGAAAACTCTTGTGCAACGGAGAGCAAAGCGACCCACGATTCCCCCATTCCGCTTAAATTTATCGAACCCCTCGGGGTTTTGTACAGAGCTGAAAACTCTTGTGCAACGGAGAGCAAAGTGACCCACGATTCCCCCAATAAAATAAATTTATAACTAAACAATACTTAACAAGAAAATGGAAACAGTAAAAGGATTCAAAGACAAAACAGGAATGGAAGCACAAAAGGCTTCTCTTATCAGAAAGGTAGCAGAGCAAACATTCGAGAAATACAACTTCCAAGAAATTGAAACTCCAATTATTGAATACGAAGAATTTGTTAGAGGAGGCACCGATGAGGGAGACGACGCTATTTCAGAAATCTTTAAACTCGAAGATAGAGGAAAAAGAAAATTAGCATTAAGATACGAATTGACTTTCCAATTGAAAAGAATTGCAAGACTCCAAAAGATACCTTTCAAAAGATTTCAAATCGGACCAGTATTTAGAGATGAACCAACAAGTCAAAACAGATTCAGGCAATTTACTCAATGCGATATAGATACAATTGGAGCAACAATAAAAGATCAAGCAGAAATTCTTGCAGCAGTAACAGATATTCTAAAAGCACTAAAAATAAATTCGACAATTTATGTAAACAATAAAAAATTACTAAACGAAATTTTAGAGGAACAAAAAGTAAAAGATAAAACAGCTGCGATAAGAGAACTTGATAAATATGATAAACTCCCAGAAAAAGAAGTTAAAGAAAATCTAAAAAAATACAATGCAGAAAAATTACTGGAAATAGTAAAACAACCAGAAGAATATTTCAAGAAATATCAAGCTTATCAAGAAATTTTAGAATTAAAAAAATACTGTTCATATTATGGAATAAAAATTCAATTCCAATCAACCCTGGCCAGGGGACTTTCATATTATACTGGAAACGTTTTTGAAATAAAATCAGAAATAAAAGAAACAATTTGTGCCGGAGGGACCTATCCTGTTGGAAATGCAACTGCAACGGGAATCTCATTCTCAATTGAAAGAATGATGGCAGTCTCAAACATTTTAATTGATATTGAAAAAATCCTAATCGTTTCATTAAATGAAGACAAAAAAGCAATTCAACTCTCAAAACAACTTCGTCAACAAGGAAAAAATGTTTCAGTATTCTTTGGGAAACCAAACAAAGCATTTGACTACGCGAAAACCTACGGAATTAAAAAAATAGTATTCGTTGGGAAAAAAGAATGTGAAAAAAAGAAATTTTTGATTAAAGATCTTCAAACAGGAAAAGAAATTATTTTGGCTGTTAATAAAAAATAACTTCTTTCCCCCAAATAATTTTGATTTATTTTTGTGATAAAATCCAAGATTTTGTTTACGTGGTGTACTCAAGTACACGAGAATACAAAATCTTTGTATTTTAATCAAAAAGAAACAAAATTACCGAAACCAAGACCAGATTTTAAGTCCCAACTTAATAAATCCAGATTTAAGTTTTTTACCAAAAGTTTTTCCTTTAATATTAATTTCCTTGGAATTCATTTTATCTAAAACCGTATCCATCAAATCTTCACTGCCATAAATCTCAAACAACGCCCCCTCACTTTCAATCAAAAGATCATAAGTTGCATCTTCATTTTCTAAACAATCAAAACCAACTACCCTTGATTCATTTAATTCCATAAATCCATAACTCTCTCCTGCAATATAAATATTAAAAATTTCATTTTTGAAAGGAACTTGACTAGGAATTTCTTGTCCAATTATTTGATCTTTGTATTGCAATATGCTTTGACATTCGACTTGTTTAAAATTAATTTCTTCTGCAACTATAAAACTCATACAAAAAATAAATACAAAAATTAAAACTACTCCCCTTTTCATAAACCCTCAAAGAGATTATCATTTATATTATTTTTTGTCCCTTCAATATACCTGAAAAATTATAATGCTCTGTTAACCTCAAACAACATATGTTCACAGCGTGACGGATAATTAATTTTCTTCCCCAGCCGCAATCCCAAAATATTTTAAACCAATTTTACTCCATAAACAAATGACAGAAGAAATTATCGGAGGACAAGCTGTAATGGAAGGCGTTATGATGTTAAACAAAGAGAAACAAGCAATCGCAGTTAGAAACCCAAAAGGAAAAATAATCGTAAAGAAAAATAAAATAAAACTTCCAAAATCAAAAATTGCAAATTTGCCTTTCATAAGAGGAGTTGTAAAATTAATTTTTATGATGGTAATTGGAATGCGAGCATTAAATTATTCTTCGAGCATTGCGCTAGATGAAAAAGAAGAAGAATTCAAAGGTTGGGGAATGTTCCTATTCATGATCCTTTCAATTGCATTTGCATTATTCTTATTCAAATTTTTACCTTTACTAATAACTAAATTTTTGGTATCTAAAATAACATTTTTACAAACCTCAAACTTTCTACCAAATTTAATTGATGGAATAGTAAAAATTTCAATTTTCATTTTATACATTTACCTAATGGGCATATCAAAAGAAACAAAAAAGATATTTGAATACCATGGAGCAGAACACAAAACAATTAGATGTAAAGAAGCAAATGAAAAATTGACAGTAAAAAACGTAAGAAAGTTTTCAAGATTCCACCCAAGATGTGGAACAGCTTTCATCTTCGGGGTTTTCCTAATTAGTATTTTTATTTATACAATTATTCCATTTAATTCAACAACATTCCTGGAAAACTTAGGATTAAGAATTTTACTTCTTCCAGTAATTATGGGAATATCTTATGAAATATTAAGAATCTCAGGAAAAAACGACAAAAACATTTTCTTCAAAATGATTACTGCTCCAGGACTATGGATGCAAAAGTTAACAACAAAAGAACCAAACGACAAACAAATTGAAGTTGGAATCAAATCTTTGAAAGCAGTAATGTGATAAGATAAATTGAAAAAAAAGTTGGATTCCTTTTACTACGCTCATTCAACTAGTTGAATGAGTGCAACAAAATATTTAAATTTATTCAGGGGAGAAATTTAGTAAAAAACTAAATCAATTTTATGGATCAGAAGATCAAAAGATATAATGCGTTTAAAGGATTAATCGAAATGAATAATTTTATTTATTTAATATTTGTATTTTAAAGCCGTAAAAAGACCATATTTTAATAAAAGTTTAATTTGATTTATGGATCATCAAGTAAAAAACTAAATCAATTTTATAATAGTATATGTTACATGAAATTCTCTTTTGTATGAATAATGTGACAGGATAGTAACATT
>Ga0075122_10002296_pt1 | contig 12747 bp, 15 predicted proteins | sample AntAceMetag02UKB_FD_69790 | JGI IMG/M metagenome (GOLD analysis project Ga0075122, IMG submission 69790) | Saline lake microbial communities from Ace Lake, Antarctica - Antarctic Ace Lake Metagenome 02UKB | ecosystem: Environmental > Aquatic > Non-marine Saline and Alkaline > Saline | place... | reverse complement strand
TTTTCTTTAGCAATTAAATATTGTTTAATCAATTTACATAAAGTAATAGCTTTCTTATTTCGATCTTCTTTTTCTTGACCAATATGGGGAAACAAATAAGAATCAATTCTCTGCTTTACTCGATCCAAAATTTCTTTTGTAGTTCCTTGCAGATTTGTTTTTTCAGCAATGTACATCATCGCATCTTCTTCAGTTGCCAAATTCACAAACTCATACAAATTAACAATTAGGCTATCAGTTTCCTTATTAATATACTTCGCAATGTCTGCTTCTTTTGTCAATCCCAAAGCTTTCAATAAAACAATTGCAGGAAGTCCCCTGAATCTTGAAAAATCAATTTCAAAAAGTCCTTCTTTATTTTCAGTCACAGTAGTTGGAATTCTATAAGTTCCTTTCAAACTAAATAATTTTAAAACAAGTTCTTTCTTAGCATTCTCCTCGATGAAAGGTTGATTTTCTGCCAAGTCTTCCGCCATTACCATAACTCTTTCGTTACCTTTAATGATAAAATATCCTCCAGCATCTAATGGATCATGGTAGTTTTCAATCAATTCTTTTCTATTTAATCCATGAGTATTACAAAAATTACTTTTTACCATAACAGGAATCTTTCCAATTTCAACAACTTCTGAATCAATTTGCCCATCTTTTTTCACAGTTAATTCTAGATGTATTGGTGCAGCATAAGTTAACTTTCTAAGTCTTGCTTCATAAGGCATAACTCTTGAAGTAGAACCATCAGATTCGATCACAATCGGTTTACCGATTTCAATTTTACCCAATTTAATTTCATATTGTTCTTCATCTTGTTCAATAGCTCCAGAAATTTCATCAACAATTTCTTGAATTCTATGTTCAAGAAATTCATTATATGATGTAACATTTGATTCCACCAGGGAATGATCTTCAAGATATTTTTTAACAATCAAATGTTTATTTTGTGTAACCATTTTAAACAACAATTCTGAAATAAATATTTACTTCATCTCCTTCTTTTCTTTCAATTTTTATAACATCTCCAACAACACAACCTTCAGGCAATCCAGGATCAGTAGAAAATATTTTTGGTAATTGGACTTTAGATATATTCAATTTGGTAAAGATTTCTTCTGCTTCTTTATCAGAAATTTTTGTGTGCTTCGGTTGTAGAATGTGCATTTTTTAATAGGGGGTAATTGTTTTATATCGCATAATATACTCTAAGTTATTATGTAATACAAAAGTGTAAAAAAATTAATTTATAAATGTTTCGTTTAGGAATTAATTTTTGAAGATTAAGAAAATTAATCAATATCTCTCCCTTGCCAGTCAAAAGGCAAATTTTTGAGAAATTTTCAATCAAAATCCTATTCCAATTTCCCAGTTTTCAAATAACATTCCAATTTATTTACATCTAAATAATAATTGACCATATCCTCGCTGATTCCAGAAAGAGTAATCTCCATTATGCTCTTTCTTCTTCTCTTCAATTTTATGGGAAAACCATCCCAATCTTGATTGTTCCAATATTTTTTATTGGACATTTTTACATATCCTTCACTTATAAGATATTTATCAATAATCTCTTGATTGTTCATCCTTTCCCAAATTATTTCTTTTTCCTCTCCCTTATTTTCAGAAATATCAAATGTTATTTTGCTCCTTCCATTTCCTGCAAAAAAGCTACCATATCTAAAAAAATTAAAGGTACCAATAGATTCAATTGATTTTTTCATAAATAAACAAGAACATTATTATTTATATTAATTATTGTGATAAAAATAAAAATGGCCCCAAAAGATTTGAGGCTCAACAAAGTTGAGTCATCCCCTTGGGAAACCCGTAGGGTGAAAATCCCTTAAACAAATTTTTCTTTAGAAAAATAAAAATGGCCCCGAAGGGATTTGAACCCTCGACACCTGGATTAAAAGTCCAGTGCTCTAACCAGGCTGAGCTACGAAGCCATTTGTGTTTGGTGGCGATAACGAAGCAACTTTAAGGCTGAGGCCTACATGAAAATGCAGGTCATCCCCGTGGGAAGCTACGAAGCCAATAATAAAAATAGAAAGATTTAGTTTATAAGATTTTCTCTAAAGATATTTTTTAAGAATATCTCCTAATTCTTGTTGGGTCATAGCCCCACTCATTTCTTCAACAACATTGCCATCTTTGAAAACAACAAAATGGGGTATTGATTGAACAGAATATTTCCCAGCAATCTCAGAATTATCATCAACATTAATTTTTCCAAATTTAACTTTCCCAGAAAATTCTTCATCCAAATCTTCTATGATCGGACTCATCATCATACAAGGCATACACCATTCCGCAAAAAAGTCAATTAGAACAAGCCCCTCTTTTGTAAAAGATTCAAATTCCCCGTTTGTAAGTTCAGGCACAACATCTGTCATAGAATTCTGAAGGTTCAAATTATTTATAAAATTATATATTTAGAATTATTTCCTTTCATAAGTTAAGAAAGAGTAATCTAATCCTTTTTGCGTTTTATGTAACTCTTTATTTGTAAGAGTCCAATCATTCCAATCCATCTCTGGAAAAAACGCATCTCCTTCAAAATCTTTTCGGACATGAGTGAGTTCCATCTTATTTACAAAAGGTAGAAATAAATTATAAATTTCTGAACCGCCCATCACATAAGCAGGATTTCCATTTGTAAACTGTAATGCTTCTTCCATATTTTTCGCAAGGTAAATCCCTTTTTCAGAAAGATCCTTCCTTGACATAACGATATTGTCTCTTCCAGGCAAAGGTCTAAATTTTACAGGAAGCGATTCAAAAGTTTTTCTTCCCATGATGACCAAGAGTAAGTTCTTGAAAATGTTTCAAGTCATTTCCAATTCTCCAAGGAATTTTATTATCAATTCCAATAACATTATTTTGAGAAAGTGCAGCTATTATTGTAAGGTCCATTTTTATGTTAAGAAATTATTATTTATAATCGTTTGGGAAATATTTATAAAATAATCCAATCTTCTTATTTTGGGTGATGGTCACCTTGGAAACCTTATTCTAAGGTATTGAAATGAAAACATACATAATACCAACTGGCTGGGATAGAGAACTTGTGATTAAAACTGCTTTCAAAAGTGGTGCTGATAAAATTTGCCTTATTTCAGCCAAACAAAAAAAAGATCATTATTATTCTAAGGCGGACAAGATAACAAAAGAGATTAATGGTTATCTGGTAGAAGAACTTCAAAAATTTACAAGTGTAGAATTTTTGGAAGTAAATTATGTTGATGTTAAAGATACAATTATGAAAATAAACAATTATCTAAATAAAAATAAAGATGAGGAATTTATCATAAATATTTCAACAGGCTCCCATTTACTTTCTGCAGCATTAATGTTTATTGCATTTACAAAAAATATACAATTAGATTATTCTATTGCAGAAGGTCATGATGAGAGATTAATAAAATTAATAAATGATGGTGGAAATATGCACAAAGGATTTTCAAAAATTATTCAAATCCCCCAATTAAACGCCAAGTTAAAATTTGGACCAAAAGAGAAAAAATTATTAAGATTATTGAAAGAAAAAAATAAGATTTGTGTTAAAGATTTTATTGGTGATGCAAGAGGTAATGAAGAAAACAGACTTCGGAGCGAGTTTCATTATTTATGTAAGAAATTAAAAGAAAAAGGTTTCATTAAATTAAAGAATAAAGGTAAAATTGTTGAAGTTCAACTAACTGATTTTGGGGAAGTTTTCATAGAAGAATTTTAAATTTTTTTAATTTGATATATAGAATTTTTTCCTATGAATTAAAATTTATTTCTAAACATAGGTAATTTATCTTCGGGGGCTATTTTAAATAAAACTCATTTCTCCCCATATGCAAATTCAACTGGTGGGGGCAAATAAGCCCTTGGGAAAAAATGAGAATGATATGATTTTTGTGGATTATGATTCAATCGAAAAGATATTGGGAGATTCAAATCCAAAAGAAAAATCTCAAACAATAAAAGCAATAAAAAGATTCACTCAAAATTTTGCGAGAGTTTGCTATTCAGAATTTGGTTGGAATCATCTATTGAAAGAAGAATATAAATCTGGCGTTATCGATGGGAGAGTTTTACCTTCAAAACATCATAGTGTTTTTGAACATATTGGATTAAATCTTTATTTGGATGAAATTCCAAAAATAGGAGCAATGGTTCTAAACAATGAAAAACAATATGTTACAAGTGAAAAATCTGCAAGATACACTAAAATGAAAGATTTAAGTCCAGAACAAAAAGAGTTATATGATAAATGGATGGGAAAATTAATTCCAGAAATTGATTTAGTTTACCCTAATATTAAAGATAAATCTTCTGCAGTGCAAAAACTGGCGCAAGAAAATGCTCGTTATATGACAAGTGTATTTACTCCAACAAAAATGGTGTATACTGTAAACTTAAGACAATTAAACTTTTTAATTAACGAATTTGAAAAAGGAGATCTCCCACATTCGGGAGATTTAGAAAGAAGGCTCGTTCCAGTATTACAAGATTTTTCTAAAAAGACAGATTCATTAAAAATCCCTGGATTAGAACATAAAACTGATAAAAAATTATCTTTGTTTAGTGATAGAATTGTCGAAGAACATTTCGGGGACGTTTATTCTACAAATTATTTAATGAGTTTTGCCGGATTAGCACAAGCACACCGGCATAGAACAATAAATTATCACATTTTTGGAGGAAATAAACTTGGAGCTTCAAATGGATTTTTTATCCCAGCTGTAATTGAAAATGCAAATTTAACAAGTGAATGGATTGAAGATTTAGAAAAAGTTGCAAAATATGATTTTCCTCAAGCACAATTATTAAACGTGGGAGAAAGAGGGATAATTGAAGATTTTAGATTAAAAACAAATGAAAGAATTTGTGGACATGCACAATATGAAATTATGATGAATACAGTAGATACGGCAAATAAATATGGCCAGTATCAAGAGGAATTTGGGAAATTTTATGATAAACCCAAATGTGCAGAATCTGCTTCTAATTGTAATGGTGCATGTGTTTGGGGAAAAAAGGATGCTACAACAAGATTAGTCTAATTTTGTCAACAAACCCACAAATAAAATACAACTCTATGTAATAAAATGAAAAGAAAAAAATATCTTGATTTAGTTATTGGCGGACCAGACATGAGTGGAACAAGTACACAAATTAAAGATATAATTAATTATTTTCAAAATAAAGAAATGGTTGTAAAAGATTTGAGGGGAACAGAAATAGATGCGTTATTTCATTCTGACATTTTTCAAAAAGAAATTAAAAGAATGTGGAGGAATGAAAGATGTATTAATTTTAATGAATTTTTGATAGGTGCCCAAGAATATAGAAAGTATGGAGTCTCAATAATAACACCAAAAGATTTTTTATTTCAAGTTAATGAATTACTTTCTGGAGGAGGAACAAACCAAGATTTGAAAGTTGCGTCAATGGTCAAAACTGAACATACAACTTATACCGACCCAAATTCAGCTGATGTTTGGATTTTGGAAGAGCCAACAAAAAGGGGTTCCGGACAAGTATGTAGGGTGATTGAACAAAATAGATCCAAGTTTGGAGGTTCCATGAATCCTGTTGCTGCAGCATTAGCTCACCAAGGATACCGATCAGATGAAGCTTTCAGATTTAGATTACCTTTAAGGGAAGAGAACAAAATAATAGTTAGAAGTAGGAGTGAAGAATCTGCTTGTTACCAAATATATGACGAAGAGTTTTTACCCGGAGGAACAAAAATTGATTATTACTTGAATCTTCCAGGGCACAAAATAGCTTTTGAAAATTCTCCAACAAATATTTTTGTAGTTTGTGCCCCAGAAAATTGGACAACAAAAGATTATTTGGAATTAAAAAAACAAAGAAGTAGTGGAAGAAATATTGATGACCATGAATCAAATGCAAATTACCAAGTAATGGTGAATAAAAGATATGCGACTGATTGGTTAGAAAATTTATACGAAAAAGCAAATAAAATTTATGGGGGACAAATCCCCGAAATTACTAGATTTAGCATTTATGATTCAATGAAAGAGATAAAGAAAAAGATGGAAAGTAAATTAGAATCCCTCCTCTAATCCAAACCAGTACTTCCAAATCCCCCTTCTCCTCGAACAGAATTATTTAACTCAAAAACTTCTTCAATTTCTCCTCGGACAATTGGTTGAATTAAAATTTGTGCAATCTTTTGCCCTTTCTTAATTTCATAATCTTTCGAACCAACATTTAATAAAACAATTTTATATTCTCCTCGGTAACCAGCATCTCCAACTCCAGCAAGAGTTATAATTCCTTTTTTAGAAATTCCCGATTTATCCCAAACTAAAGCGACATAACCCTTTGGGAATTCTAAAGAAATTCCTGTTTTAACCAAGGCCCTGTACCCAGGTTTAATTATCAAATCTTCACAGGAATAAATATCCATCCCCGCATCACTAGCATGAGCATAATTCGGAAGAACGGCATCTGAAACTAGTTTCTTTATTTTTATTTTTACCATTTCAATCTATCAAAATTTAATTTTATTGCATCAACTTTAGTTTCTAACCGAATTAATTCAATCCCTGCCATTTTCAATAATCTTTTTCCCGCAATAAATTCTGGGAGTTCAGAATATTTGTCTGACAAATAAATAACTTTTCTTATTCCCGATTGAATTATTGCTTTTGCACATTCATTACAAGGAGCAAGTCCAACATACATAGAACAATTATTCAAATTTTCTTTTGTCGAATTCAAAATTGCATTTAATTCAGCGTGGCAAACATATGCATATTTTGTATTCAAAAAATCCCCTTCCCTTTCCCAAGGAAAATCTTCATCACTAATTCCTCTCGGAGCACCATTGTATCCAGTTCCAACAACTTTTTTATTTTCATCAACAATGCAAGCCCCGACCTGGGTGGAAGGATCTTTGCTTCTTTGCGACGATAAAATTGCAATTCCCATAAAATATTCATCCCAGGAAATATAATTTTTTCTTCCCAAATATTCAGTTTCTTTTTTCCCAGTAATTTGTTCTAGAACTGATTCAACCTGGCAACAAAGTTCTTCAATAGATCCATTATTTTCAAAAGAAAAATCAGACAATTCAATACATCTTTTTAGATTCTGTTTATTCGGATCATTTGATTCCATTTCCTTTTCTTCATTATCAACAAATTCTTCAAAAGAAATTTTATCAGTTTCACTTTCTCTTAAAACGGCTCTTTTATATCTCAATTTTTGATCTGCATCAACGCTAAATAAATAAAATTTTTCTTTATTTTTCAAGGTAAATATTTCCCCCGGAGTTCTCAAACTTTCAATAATACAATTTCCTGGCTCATTTTTAGCTAAAGAATATAATTTTTCTGCAATGTAACTGGAAGAATTTTTTTCACGCAATTCATTTGCAATAGCAACCATGGAATTTCTATTTACGACAAGCCCTCTTTCTTTAATTTCTTTAACTAAATAATCCCTCACAGAATAATGTTTAAATCCTTTAGTTTTTAAAAATTCCACAACAGTTCCTTTTCCAGAAGCAAGAGTTCCAGTGATTCCGATAATCATATTCTAATTTGAACAATTTTATTTATATTGATTATTATACTTTTGTTTCTACTTCTTCAAAATATTCATTCAAGTTTTCTTTTAATTTCTTTAAATATTTTTCAGAAACATTCTTTTCATCTTTATATTTTTCATCAATAAATTTTCCAGAATTTCTAAAACCTTGGAGAGAATACTTTTTTGCTTTTTTTCCAAGAATCTCTAAAACCCATTTTCCCATTTTTTCAACTTCTTTCGAATCATGAATTCCCGGAACAATAGTCGTTCTAAATTCATAATCCAAGTTTGAAGTAGAAATTAATTTAATACTTTGTTCAATTTTTTTTAAATCAATTTCTTTCCCAATGGTTTCCACATATTTTTCTTTACTCGCTTTAATATCCATCGCAACAAAATCAATTAATTTTTCATCGATGAATTCTTTTAATCTTTCTGGAAAACTCCCATTAGTGTCCAATTTAATTGGATAACCAAGTTTTTTTATTTCCTTCAAAAAATCTTTTTTCAAGGTTAAAAGAGGTTCGCCTCCCGTAATACAAACGCCTTCAAGTTGGCCTTTTCTTTTTTCTAAAAAAGTAAGAATCTCTTTTTCAGAAATTGATTCCGAATCATTTTTTAAAACTAACTCAGGATTATGGCAAAACCCGCACCTAAAATTACAACCAAATAAAAAAATGGTACAAGCTATTTTTCCTGGATAATCAATTAAAGTTAATTTTTGAATTCCTTTAACATCCATTTTTGTCACAGGGCCTAAATGTTTTTCTATCGGTCCATTCTTCTTGTTTTCCTTCATTCCATTGATTAACTGGTCTAATAAAACCAACTACCCTAGAATATATTTCGCATTTTGTTTTTGTCATTTTTCCTCCTTTTTCTCTCGTAAGAGTTTTTCTTCTCCAGGGTTTTCATTTTCACACTTAGGACAATATTCGTGCTCCCCCGTCAAATAACCATGAATTGGACAAATTGAAAATGTTGGAGTAACCGTAAAATAAGGCAAATGATAATTTTCCGCAATCTTTTTTACCATTTTTTTTGCTTGGTCGGGAGTTATTATTTCGCCAATAAATCCATGCAAAACTGTTCCCCCAGTATATTTTGTCTGCAAATCGTCTTGCAAATCCAAAGCCTCAAAAATATCATCTGTATGCCCCACAGGTAAAGCAGTAGAATTTGTGTAATAGGGTTTTGCTCCAAGACTCTTAATTTTGTCTTCGTTAGCAACAAGGATTCTCCCGAACCTTTCTTTATCTAACCTAGCAAACCTATATCCCGTCCCCTCTCCAGGAGTCGCTTCCAAATTATAGATGCTTCCAGATTCTTCTTGGAATTCCTCCAATTTTCTCCTCATAAAATCCAAGGTTCTCAATGCAAATTCTTTTCCATCATATGTTGTAATATTTTCCCCTGGCATAAAATTCATAATGGATTCATTCATTCCAAGTAAACCAATTGTTGAAAAGTGATTTTTCCAATATTGATTAAACCTCTTTTTTATGTTTCTCAAATAAAATTTAGAATAAGGGTATAGTCCCATGTCTGTAAATCTTTCAACTGCTTTTCTTTTAATCTCTAAGCTTTCTTTTGCAAGTTCCATCAATCTACCCAACCTTTCCATGAAATCTCTCTCATCAATTGATGTATGGCCCAAACGAGACATGTTTATAGTCACAACTCCAATAGATCCAGTCAAAGGGTTAGATCCAAATAATCCCCCGCCCCTTTTTTTCAATTCGGTGTTATCAATTCTTAATCTGCAACACATACTTCTAGCATCTTCAGGTTTCATATCTGAATTAATGAAATTAGAAAAGTAAGGAATCCCATATTTTGCAGTCATTTTCCAAATATCTTTGTAATCCGGATTTTCCCATTCAAAATCTTTTGTAATGTTATATGTTGGAATCGGAAATGTAAAAAGCCGCCCGTCAGCATCTCCTTCAAGCATTCCTTCCGCAAACGCCTTATTAATAATTTTCATTTCCTCTTCAAATTCCCCATATGTTTCTTTTTGAGGTTTCCCTCCAATAATCACAGGTTCATTTTTCATATAATCTGGAACTTTCAAATCCATTGTAATATTTGTAAATGGAGTCTGAAATCCAACCCTCGTAGGAACAGCCAAATTAAACAAAAATTCTTGCATGGCTTGTTTAACTTCTTTATACGTCAAATTATCATATCTTATGAATGGCGCAAGAAGAGTGTCAAAATTTGAAAAAGCTTGTGCTCCTGCACTTTCTCCTTGCAATGTGTAAAAGAAATTAACAATTTGCCCAAGTGCAGGCCTAAAATGTTTTGGAGGATTTGAAGAAACCTTTCCCGGAACTCCTTTAAATCCAGTCATAAGCAAATCCTTCAAATCCCATCCAACACAATATGAACCTAAAGTTCCCAAATCATGAATATGTAAATCCCCTCTTTCATGAGCATTTCTAATGGCTTCAGGATAAATTCTTCTTGTCCAATAATTTTTCATAATTTTTTCTACAATATAATTATTCAAACCCTGCAGAGAATAACCCATATTTGAGTTTTCCTTAATCATCCAATCATTTGAAGAAACATAATCATCAACAACTTCAATCGTATCAAACAATCCCTTAACTTTTCTCAATTCTTCATGACTTTGCCGATATAAAATATAAGCCTTTGAGACTTTTGCATGCCCTTCTTCAATTAAAACTTTTTCAACTGTATTCTGAACTTCTTCAACATTGGGAATAGAGTCTTCCCTAATTTTCGAGAAAATTGTATCAATAACAAGTTTAGACAAAATTTCTGCTTTCTTCTTATCATTACCACCAACGGCTTTCGCTGCTTTCCAAATTGCTTCAGCAATTTTCTCCTCATTAAAGGGAACAACACTTCCATCTCTTTTTCTTATTTTTCTTACCATTTTATAATTCCTTAATTTCTTCTCTAAAATCTTCAATATCTCTAAAATCTCTATAGACTGAGGCAAACCTCACATATGCAACCTTGTCCAATTTTTTCATTTTTTTCATTATCATTTCTCCAATCAATTGACTTTTCAGTTCTTTTTTCCCTTTTTTCCTTAATTGTTCTTCAATTTCAACAGAGATAGCATTAATCTTCTCTTTCGAAACCGGCCTCTTTTCAAAAGCCCTGTCAATACCTCGTCTTATTTTATCAATATCAAATTTTTGCCGAGTGTTATCTTTTTTTATTATGTAAATATCCGCCTTCGCAACTTTTTCGTAAGTGGTGAATCTTTTTTTACACTTCAAGCATTCCCTCCTTCTTCTTGTTCCTTCCGGAGAAATTCTTTTATCAGTAACTTTCGATTTGGTATGTTGGCAAAATGGACAGTTCATTTTTTTGTTAATATACAATATGTTGTATGTGAGGATAGTTTACATCACTACAACCTGTATTTTATAAAAACTAGTAATTTTTTCATTATATAAAACTTCATAACTATTTTTCAAGGACAAGACAGAAAAACTTGAGTATAATGGTAACAAAAAATCTTAAAAGCCAGTCTTTCCCCCTAATTTCATGGAACAGAAATATGAACTTTTGGCCCCCGCAGGAAGTTTCCCAACACTTGTGGCAGCAGTCAAAGCTGGAGCAGATGCAGTTTATTTTGGATTAAAGGAATTTTCAATGAGGTCAACAGCAAAAAATTTCACAATTAAGGATTTGAATAAAATAAATGAAATTTGCGGTAAAAAAATAAAAAAATATCTAACAATAAATATAATTATTTACAATGAAGAATTAAAAAAATTAGAAAATACAATCAAAAAAATTAAAGGCAAAGTGGATGCAGTGATCTGTTGGGATTTGTCCGTAATTAATCTTTGTAAAAAATACAAAATTCCTTTCCATATTTCTACACAAGCTTCAATTTCAAATAAAGAGTCAGCAAAATTTTACAAAAAATTAGGGGCAGAAAGGATAGTCCTCGCAAGAGAATTAAACCTCAAGCAGATCAAAGAGATTTCAAAAATAATGCCCGTAGAATGCTTTATTCACGGCGCAATGTGCGTTGCAGTTTCAGGAAGATGTTTCATGTCGCAAGAAATTGATGGCCGTAGTGCAAATCGAGGAGAATGCACACAAATTTGTAGGAGGCGTTATTCGGTGAATAAGGTCATCACGGTGGAAAGGAGCTACAAGTTATCTAGCGAAGACGGAAAAGAATTAAAATTAAACAGAAACACAATCCTCTCTGCAAAAGATTTATGTACACTCCCCTTTTTAGAAAAATTAAAAAAAGCAGGAATAACTTCTTTCAAAATTGAAGGTCGAAACAGAGACGCTAGATACGTCGATACCGTCGTTTCAGAATATAGAAAAGCAATTGATAAAAAACAAACCAGGGAAGAAATAAAAGAATCTTTGAAGGAATTAAAAAAAGTTTACACAAAGGGATTTTCTTCTGGATTTTATTTGGGAACTCCAACTAGTGACGACTTTTCAAATGTTGAAAATTCTAGTGCAACGGAAAAAAAAGAATTTGTTGGAAAAATAACACATTATTATCCCAAAGCAAAAGTTGGAACAATTTTAATTTCCACAGGAAAATTAAAAATAGGCGACGAAATCATAATAATTGGAAAAACAACAGGAATAGAAAAACTAAAAATCAAAAGATTAGAGATAGAAAAGAAAGAAGTTCTCGAGGCAAAGAAAGGCCAGGAAGTAGGATTAAAACTTCCCAAAACAAGAATAAACGATGAAGTTTACTTAATTAAGAAAAATAAATAATTTCTTCCGTATAAAAATATAATTTTACTTCTCTAAGTTGAACCCTTCATGCTACGTAGCACGAACGAATAATTTAACTCTGCCCTCCTTAAGAAAAATAAATAATTTTTTCTTTATTCCTTTCCATTATTTATTCTCAAACGCATTATGCACACAGCTGTGGCGGATAATTAAATACAAATAATTTTTCCAATATCAAAATATAATAACTTTGCTACTGCTTCCTCCCAGGGATGATCCGCCAGGATAATCTGGGGCCCCAGGATTAAGGCAGTTAAATTATTGACTTCGTCGGAAGCATGAATTGAGTAGGATTAAAAGAGTAGTTATAACTTTTTTCTTAATAGTTCCACATTATTAAATATAATTTTCCCCCTTCAAAATCGAACCAGCTATGTTCCGCAGTGCCTGGCAAAGCCAGGTTCTTGTGCCATTGGTACGAACGGATAA
>Ga0075122_10002295_pt1 | contig 12749 bp, 15 predicted proteins | sample AntAceMetag02UKB_FD_69790 | JGI IMG/M metagenome (GOLD analysis project Ga0075122, IMG submission 69790) | Saline lake microbial communities from Ace Lake, Antarctica - Antarctic Ace Lake Metagenome 02UKB | ecosystem: Environmental > Aquatic > Non-marine Saline and Alkaline > Saline | place... | reverse complement strand
ACTTCATAATATGGAACTTTGTTTAAATTTCTAGCAGTAGCTTTCCCCAAAGACGAAGCAATTTTTAGAGCAGCTTGAGGTTTTTCAGTGATTATTAATTCATATCCATTTTTTTTCAATAAAACTTTGGGAGGAATAAATACTTGCTCTTTTATTGTTGAAGAGGTGGATCCTCTTGAAGTTTTTTTTCTAATAGTTTTTTTTCTGGTAATTTTTTTCTTTATTTTTTTTGGAGAGCTTTCAATAGTTTCTAGTTCATTTCTATCGGGTTTGGAGTTAAATTTTGTTATGGATCTAGAAAGAAACGATTCCCTGGGAGCAGCTTTTAATACATCCTTTGTTGTAGTCATTTTAGCACTATCAGCTAGAGGTATTTGTTTTTTTGCCTCAATGTTATTACTTATTTTTACATCACTAGAATCAGTATCTATATACCCTTCTGCTGCTAATTCTTCCCTTGTTCTATCTCTTGGTTTTGCCATTTTAATCAAAATCCTCCGATTCTAGCTTGACACACTTTGAACAAACATTTAACAGATGGTTACTTAATGAAAAGCAGCTTCCTCTTTTTTTATCAAAGTAAGTATATAGAATAACCTCGATGTTGTCATAATGTTGAATATATTTAATGATTGGAGCAAAATCAGAATCAGATGAAATTAAAATTACTTTATTTATATCGGGAAAATCTTTTTGAAATCTGCATAAGTCTGCTACAATCCAGGAATCAACACCTTTTTGAGAATATTTAAATTTTCCGTCAATTTTTAACTTTTGACATCTGCCCTCCCGAGTGGTAATCCATTTTTTATAACTTAACAGCTTTATTAAATTGTCGTAACTTTTTTTTAGTTCGCATTCTTTTTTGGTGGGTTTTTTACTTTGGTATGGCGGAGCTGAGCAAAAAAATAAATGCTTGAGATTTAAATTTTCTTTTTGGCAAATATTTCTAAACGTTTGTAAGAACTTTTTTTTATTTCCAGATTTCTTTTCAAATTCTTTTTTGACTAACTTAAAAAATCCGTTATCTATAATTATTATACAATCTTCCATTAATTTAGTCCTCCAGAAAAATAAAATCGTCCGGCAACCCGTAGATTACCGGGGAATATAAACCTGATATTGCTACCAGTAATATAATTATTGCAAAATTCTTTATAAAACTTTTGATTTCGTTTTTTCATTTTAGTTTTTTAAGTTGTTTTTTAGGGGAACGTAGTCACTTGCCATTTTAATAATACCCCATATTTGATAAGTCATTCGCTTTAAAATAATTTTGTATTGAAAATTTTTAAAAATTAAAGACAATCCAGTCAATAAATTACAAAAAACTTTATAAATTTATTTTACAGGATTATTTATAATGAAAGGCAGAGGAGAAGAGTTCCATAAAAGAATAGAAAGAGCAGATAGGGATATAAGAGACATGGATATTTCAGAAGAAGAAAGAAGTAGACTTTTAGGAATATTAAACGAAACTTGCGCAAACGAATTAGAATTATTTGAACGTTCTAGAAAAACCGAAGAATCAATCGCTGCATATTCGGAAGATTTAGCAATAATAGATTATAATTTAAGAAGAGGAACAAAGGCGTTGGGTGGAATTATTTATAATCTCAAAACTTGGGAAAGATATCAAAACCCTTAAAGTTTATTTTTAATTATGGCGTTTAGCTATAATAATGTTTTTAAAGAAATATTCTCAATAAGGACCATGGTGACAAAAGACGTGTTTTATCTTAGTTTTCAATTTAATAGTTATGCGTATAACAATACGAGTATAGCGAACCTGTTTCGCAGGGGATTTTATATTGGTGAAAGGAGGTTAAAAAAATAAATATGAAAAAAATAATATTAAGCGTATTATTACTTAGTGTGTTTTTAGTTGGAATGGTGAGTGCGACTAGTGTTACGGATAATTATTATCCCTAATCTGGAGTAGATACAAGTGGCTATTTTACTTCTTATACTTTGAATTCGACTGATTTGCTTAAATTGACTTCGTCAGATAATGATTATTACTATAGTGATGGTGATTGGAATATTGGCTCTTATTTAAATAGTGAGGCTATAGATTTTGAAGATTTTGGAGTAAGTTTTCCTTTAAATTTAATATCAATTGATTCTGTTAGTCTTAATTTTGAATGGGCTAGGGAGTCTGCTGGAGTTGTGGAAGCTAGGTTAAGAGTTTGGGATAGCGATACGAGTGATTGGGTAATAACTGACTTATCTATGCCGCCTTCTGCTACTGATCAATTAGATGTTTTAGACTTAAGTTCTTATATAACTGATCTTGATGATCTTGATGATTTAATTATAGAATTTCAGGCGCATAATGGTCTTAGTGGTTTAGAATCTAGGCAAGATTTAGTTGAATTAGTTGTCGAGTATACTATTGATAACGAAGCTCCAGTGGTTTCAAATATTGGAAATGATCCGGAGTATCCTACCTGTTCAGACGATGTATTAATTTGTGTGGACGTTATTGATGCTTCAGATATTGATACTGTTAGCCTAGAATGGGATAATGGTATGGATAGTGCATCATTTAGCATGACGAATACTGTAGGAAATACATATTGTAGAACTCTTTCTGCATCTAGCGTTAACGCAGATGATGGAATGACCGTGTTGCATGAGGTCTATACTGAAGATGAGTATGGAAACAATGATACATTTACTGGTGGAAATTTTACATTTGATTGTGAATCTCCTGTCGCAGATGCTAATGGTGATTACTTTTGTAATGAGGGGATTATTGTTGCCTTGGATGCTTCTGCATCTATTGATAGTGTCGATAGTTCTCTTGACTATGCTTGGGACTTAGATGCTGATGGTTTATATGATGATGCTATTGGAGTTAGTCCGAATTTTGTGTGTTTAGATGATGGTAATTATTCTGTTTCTGTAGAAGCTACAGATGATGCTGGTCATTCAGACACTGCAGATTCTACCGTTACTGTTTCAAATGTTGCTCCAGTCGCAAATGCGAATGGTGTTTATTCTGCAAATGAAGGTTCAATTGCTGTATTAAGTGCAAGTGTTACTGACGCTGGTACGCTAGATACTCATACGTATGCATGGGATCTAGATAATGATGGTATCTTCGAATCTGTAGGGCAAAATGTAAATTATACCTGTATTGATGATTCTGTTAATTTAGCTTCTGTAGAAGTAACTGATGATGACGGAGGAGTTGATACTAATATAACAACGGTTACATGTAATAATGTGGCCCCTGTCGTTGATGCTGGAATAGATCAGACTGTCAACGAGGGTGACTTAATAACTATCTTTGCAAGTTTTACTGATGTTGGAATATTGGATATCCATGAAGCAAGTATTAATTGGGCTGGATCTACAAATCCTTTAGGGGTTGTGACAAGTCCTTTTAATGATTCTTATACATTTTGTAATGATGGATCTTATTTGGTGACAGTAAGTGTAACAGATGACGATAGCGGGGTTAACTCAGATACTTTAACTATTACTGTGGAGAATGTTGCTCCTACTTTTGATAATTTGCCAGAATCTATTTCTGGTGTGATTGGAGATATGTTTACATATGACGTAGACGCAAGTGATGTAGGATGTGATATGTTATCATATAGTTTAGTTGGAGGAGAACCTGTCGGTATGATTATTAATTCCATTACTGGTGAAATTAGTTGGACTCCTGCGATAGGACAAGATGGAGATTTTGAAGTAACCGTTAGGGTTAGTGATGGAGTTGCTGATGTTGATTCAATTTTAGGTATTCATGTATATGATTACAAAATTGAATTTGGCGAGGATTGGAACTTATTTTCAATTCCATTAGTTCCCACTGAAGATGACACGAGTATAGATAATGTTTTGAACGAAGATATTTCGTCAGGCGCTGAAGTGGTTTGGTCTTATTCATACGATGAGGAAGAGGGTAGAAATGTTTGGAATTATAACACTCCTATCTCTGACGGATCAAGATGGTGGGCTACAACTTCAAGGCTTCAGAATATAATTCCAGGATATGGTTATTATATTAAAATGAACAATGCTTCAACTTTATACCAAGATGGTGAAAAGTATTATGGGGCAGGTAGTGCCGGATTACCAATGCCACCACAAGTTAGGTTAACTACTGGCTGGAATTTAATTGGTCATTATGGTATGAATACTGTTTTAAAATCTAACGAGATAAATGATCTTTCGGGAGGACTTTTAACAGACCTTGCAGAGGTTACACTTCTTAATAAGAATACTACTTCGACTGGAACATTGATTCCTACCGAGGGATATTGGGCTTTCGTTACAGGACAAAATAATTTGTATTACGCACCATCAGAAGCAGACTACTAGTTTCTTTTTTTTCTTTTTTTTCTTTTTTTTCTTTTTTAAGTATATAGTTTTAGATATACTTTTTTAGATATACCCCAAAGTATAATAATACTTTTAAAGAATGTTGAGATTAGACTTTTATGAAAAAAGGCTTAATTTGTTTACTGTCTGTTCTTATCTTTAATTTTTTCTTCGTAGCAGCTATATCATACCCCCAGGCCATTCAGGGCAATATTATTATAAAAGATGGTGGAAGTGCACATGGACTTGATATTATTGCTAAAGTTGGGGGAGTTGCTACGGCAACTTGTAAAATTAATACTAATACATATGGAATTCAATCCAATTGCGTAGTAATTGATTATATTGGCTCTGGTGATATAATTAAATTTTACCTTGGAGAAGAAGAGGCCGAAGAGAGTATAGATTTCTCTAGATTCGAAGCTGCTTTTTTGAATTTAACATTTAACAATCTCCCCGAAGGTTTTTCTAGTTGTGGTAATGGGGTTTGTGATTTTGGGGAATGCTCTAATTGTGCAATTGACTGTAAAATTTCTGAATGTTATGATAATGGAGTTTGTGATTCTAAAATAGGGGAAAGCTGTCAAAATGCTCCAAAAGATTGTGGAACGTGCGAGTTTTGCGGAGATAGTATTTGTAATAATGGAGAATCTTGTTCAACTTGCACTAGTGATTGTGGTCCATGTGATGAAAATACCGGTGATGGTAATGCTGGCGGCGGCGGAGGTGGTAGCTCTACTATTTCTACTAGTAATATAAACAACTCGATCCCAGATAATATGGGGGTTAGTGCAGGTATTGATAGTATAGAGGTTCTTAATTTTGAAGAAGAATTGAAAAACGAAGAGAATACACATTCTAGAAGAGGAATCACTGGTGCTGTTATTGGCAACCTTTCTTCTCCTGTAGATTATGGTATTTTTATAGGGGTATTTTTAATTATTACATTAATTGCATTATTTATTATTTTTAAAAAAAGGAAAAAATTGGATTAAAATGACTCAGGTAAAATTTACTGCTAATATTTTTATTTGTATTTTGCTTTGCTTTTTTTTTACAACTTTAGTTTGTGCTAGCGTTTTTATGCCACATGGATTTTATGGAACTGTTTCAAATTCAGATGGAGTCTTGATTCAAGATGGTTTTATTAGGGCAGATATAAATGGTAATTCATTTTTTAGTACGGTTTCAGATGGTGCTTATGATTTAGTTGTAGAAACAGAATATCCTGAAATTATAACGTTTTACTTAAACGATAAATTTCTAGCAGATTTTATTTTTGGAAATTCTGGAGATGTTACTAATTTGGATTTTGTGACAAATTTTAATTTTATATATGCTTGTGGAAATAATATTCTAGATTCAGGGGAAGAATGCGATGATGGAAATATTCTTAATAATGATGGATGCTCATCTTCTTGTTTAATCGAAGCTGATGGAAGCTATTCTTCCATCTTAATTAAATCTAGTAATAAATGGAAGCCTTATGGTGTTTGTGAGCCTAATTGGGAGTGTAATACTATCGGAGATTGCGAAGGTAGTATTGCTAAAAGAAGTTGCGTAGATACAAATTTTTGTGGATTAAGTTATAATAAGCCAAGCGATACAGCTCCATGCGAGATTACTCTTTCAAGTCTAATTGAAAAAAGTTCAGAAAAAAAATTTGGAAATTGGAATGTGGTAGTTTGGATTGCGATATTTTTAGTTTTGATTTTAATTATCCTTTGGACTATTATCAGGACACAACCAAAATACTTATAACATATTTTTCCTCAATATACTAATCTTATTTTTAAGATTTGATACAAATGAAAGGGGGTGATAAAATGAAAAAAAATAATATAAAATCTAAATCTATAGAATTAAAATCTATGGCGATAATTGTTGCGATTGCTTTAATTGTTTCCGTTGCTGTGTTTGCAATAGGAAATGGTATAACCGGAAATGCAATAAATGTTAGACGTGGAACTACTCTATATGGAGGAAATTATATTGGATGGGGGCAAGGTCAGAAAATAGTTGGAGATTCAAACGGATTCCAATTTTTATCTACAGGAGCCGAAGGTCAGAAGGAGATTGCAAGATTAGACAAAGATGGAAATTTAGAAATAAATGGAAAGTTAGAATCCTGCGATACTGAACTAAATATAACTATTAATAATAAAGACGTTACTGCCATTAGTCTATGTGGAAAAACTTATGATTTAGAGCTTACAGATGCGAATATACAAAATTCAGAGCTATCAATTAATGGAGAAGTAATTCCAATATATGGAGAAGGGCAAACAGAGACACTTAGTGATAGTACTTATATAAGAATAAGTAGAGTTTCTTATGTAGGAGAATATTACGTAGATTCAGTCGAGCTTAGCATTAAGAGAAGCGAAGATGTAACTTATCAAGGTGTTTTGGATATATTAAGAAAATGCGATTGGGGAAGTACTTTTATTGAATTAAGAAATTCGCAGTCTGATTCTTGTAACGATGTTTGTGGGGAAGATTATTGTATTGAAGGAATGGTTTATTTGCAATATGAACTTGCTACTGGTGAAAACATAGAGGAACTAGAGCTTGTTACTTACCCAATTTCCTGTGCAGATAGTTTTATTCAATTATATGCAGATCTTAGTGAGGGGGGTACTCCAGTAACTTCCATGGGCTTTGAGGCTAATGCGCTTTGCCATTGTTGCAAACCAAATTAAAAATTAATTTTTTCTTTCTTTTTCTTTTTTTCTTATTATAGCTTTGCTCAACCACCCAAAACCCAACCAGATCCCACCAACCAAACCCTAACAAGCCCCATCTACATTAATACAAAATCTTAAATACCCCCATTTATTGATTATTTCGTAGACAAGTCGGCGGGTTAGTCCTCCGCTATAAGGCAAACGGACTTTAGGCAGACTGTAAGATTGTCGGTGAGATAAGAGCTCAAAAAGTCTTTATTTTGACGTTGAGGTTTTGTCTGATTTGATCTTGCATTTGCGAACCGAGTCAGATGGAGGAATCCAAGCAGCTCTAAACATATGCTAAGGTGCTTATCAGGTCACAGAACTGAGGAGAAGTAAAGGTAGCTTTTTTTGTAATTGTCAGGCTGGCAATCGGTCTACACTGAAGACAACCTAGCGGTTTTCTTCACATCTTTCCCTAGTCGCACAGCGTAGTCGATTTCTAATTGCCTTCTGTGAAATCGCGAGTTTTTCTACCTCGGAATTGAAAAACAAATAGACAACCTAGCGGTTTTCTTCACATCTTTCCCTAGTCGCACAGCGTAGTCGATTTCTAACTATCTTGAATACATCTTTCTTTAGTTTTTAAACACTAACGAATTGAACCAATCTTCAAATTATCAAAAACAAATTCAAAAACAAAAACCCGCAATTTAGATATTTTTATAAACTTTAATTGCTCCACTTTAATATGAGAAGTGATAAGAAAGGACAATTTTATTTATTAGCGGCGGTAGTTATCATAACAATAATTGTAGGGTTCGCAGGCGTAAGCAATTCATTAAAAAAAAATAGCGGAATAAAACTACAGGATTCAGGAGAAGAATTAAATTTTGAAAGTGGACAAGTTTTAGAATATGGAGTAACTCACGAGACAAATTTAACAAAGCTCGTAACACATTTTACAACAAGTTATGACGAGTACGCGGGAGAAAACAAAGAAATATTATTTATCGTAGGAAATCCAGATTTAGAGACTTATGGTACAGGTGATCCAATATCAGTTGGAGACCTTGAGGTATATTCATATAGTGACACAGTTACGGGAACTATTGGAGTAACATTGGGGACTGGTGCAGAGACTTCTTTAGAAATAACTGAAAGGCTAAAAACTACTATTAGTGCTACAAAAAAATCAGGAGAGGAAGTGTCGGTAGATTTTAATGATCAGATATATACATTTGAAATAAAACCGGGGGAAAATTTTTACTTTGTTATATCTCAAACCATCGACGACGAAAAATTCATAGTTACAAATTAAAATGATAAAAAATAAATTAGGGGTGAGTGGAATGATAGGATATGTTTTACTAATTGGAATAGTTATGGCAATAGGAACCTTTATGTACGTTTTCTTAAAATCTTATGTTCCAGCAGACGATTTAACGTGCCCAGATGGAGCAGCCATATCGGTATTAAGTTATACTTGCGTAGAGAACGCGGCAGGTACTTACGACTTAAATATAACTTTAAAAAATACAGGAAGGTTTGAACTAATAGCTTATAGAATTTATGCCACAAATGGTTTAGATCAAGAAATTGCTACAATAGATTTAAGTGATAATTTTGTGGACGGAAATGTAGGGGCGGGAATAATACCTTTCCCTGGTATTAGCTATGGAACTGATGCAGACCCCTTACTTCAAAGCTTTGAGGGAATAACAAGTAAAATTTATTCAATAGATATAACTCCAAGTATAAGTATAAATACAGAGGATAATAGAAAAAAAACCGTTGTTTGTGGTGAAGCAAGGGTTAGAGAAAAAATAACTTGCTAAATAATTTAAAAACATTTAAAAACTTAAAAGGATATAAACTAATATGAAAAGAGGAAATAAAAATGCGATATCTCCGGTCATTGCGACGGTTCTTTTAATAATGATGGTTGTCGTTATAGCATTAATTATTTTTTTATGGTTTAGGAATATAAGTGGAGAAGTTATAACAAAAGAAGGTTCTCAAAATATTAAATTATCTTGTCAGAAAGTAAAAATTGAAGCAAGTTATTCTTTAGGTATTTTATATATAAAAAATGCAGGTGACATACCTATTTCTGGAATGAAAGTAAAAGTATCAGGTCCATCTGGAAGTAATACTGAAATATTACCAGGCTTTGAAGGACTTAATCCCGGGGCTTCAGATCAGTATACTTTTGACTCATTAGATGATTCAAATGAATTAGAGTTAATGCCAATTTTATTGGGAAATTCAGACGAGGGCCAAAGAAACTATGTCTGCGAAGATGATGCTCAAGCTGTAATGTAAAATGATAAATAAAAAAGGTCTTTCAGGTGTTGTGACGGTTGTTATATTAATTGCTCTTTCTGTTGCTTTGGTTGCAGTTGTTTGGGCAGTTGTTCAAAATATGGTAGAATCAAATTTAAATAAAGCATCGTCTTGTTCAAGTTTATTCGGAGAAAATGTTATAGAAATAAATAATGATTATACTTGTTATAAAAAAGATTCATCTATTTATTTTTCAATAAATGTGGGCAATGTGGATGTAGAAGCAATATTAGTTAAAATTGAAGGAAGCCTAACAACAAAAACATACAAATTAGATTCAGAGTCTTCTTTTGATAACCTGAAGACATTTAATGAAGGTCCTGCAAGGATACCAGATAAAAATTCAGGAACAACTTATAACCTGAGTGTTTCCGAAGAGGGGTTAATTGAGCCTTATAGTATTGGAATATCTCCAATAATAAGTGGAACTACTTGTAGCGAAATTGATAAAATAAGTAAAGTTGATGATTGTGTTTTGTTAGTTGACTTTCCCCAGTAATCTTAGAGTTACATTAGTACAATTATATTTATAACTATTATTTTTTATAAAATTTAATGACGTACAGGAAAGATCCAGATTTTGAATTGCTTAAAGGAATAGTGAAAAATTTTTCAGTAAAAATGCCAGAACAAAGAATTGAAGAAATAGTCAAAGGTGAAGGACATAGGGCATACAAAGTGTTTGAGGGTAAACTAGTTTTACAAATGGATGGATATACTTGCGTTGTAGAATATGGAAAATATCCAAGTGAAGGCGGAGCAAGACTTAACGCAATATCGGGCATAGGTAGGATGGTTATTCAGATTAATGATAAGCATTCAGAATTAAAAAAAGAACCCTTTTGATGCATGAGTTGGTTGAAGCCCACTTTATGAACTTAAAAATAAAGCATTATAATAATATCAACGATATTCCCACAGAGGAGGGAGTTTTTGCCCACGAAAGAGCAACTTTTTTTGAAAGAAAATACGAAGGAGAGTTAATAGAAAAAGATCTTAGAAAAAGAGCAATTCCAAGTCAAAATCAGACGTATTTCCCTAGTAATATTTAAAAGTCTCTAGTTCTTAGTTTTCTTATGGTAAACAAAACGGTGGTTAATCCTTATGAAGTTAGTGGAAAGATAGACTACAATAAATTAGTAGATAAATTTGGAGTTAAGCATATTACCGAAAACGATTTAAAGCGAATTGAAAAAATTACCGGAGAATCTAATCATTACTTAAGACGAGGTCTTTTTTTTGCACATAGAGATTTAAAATTACTTTTAGATGAATACGATAAAGGAAATAAATTTTGCTTATACACGGGAATCGGACCATCTGGACCTATTCATTTAGGGCATGTTTTGGGAGTTTGGAATTTTGTAAAATGGCTTCAAGATAAGTTTGAGGTAGAACTCTGGTTTCAGTTTACTGACGATGAAAAGTTTTTATACAAAGATATGAGTTATGAAGAAATTCAAAGTTGGACAAAAGAAAATATGTTAGACGTAATTGCCCTAGGATTAAATCCAGAGAAAACTCATTTTTTAATTGACACAAAACACGCCGGAATAATGTATCCAGAAGCGATCAAAGTTGCAAAAAAAATTACCTTTTCAACAATTAAAGCATCATTCGGATTTACAGATTCAAATAATATTGGTAGCATTTTTTATACAGCCATGCAAACTGTTCCAACATTTTTACCAAATATATTAAAAAAAGAAAACAAGATGTGCTTGATTCCATTAGGAATTGATCAAGATGTTCACTTTAGAATTAGTAGAGACGTTGTAGAAAAACTTGGACATAAAAAACCAGCAATTATTCATTCTAAATTTATAACAGCACTTACTGGTCCTGAAGGAAAAATGAGCAGTAGTGACCCAGATAGAGCAATACTTATGACAGATACTCCAGCCCAAGTTAAGAAAAAAATTAACAAATACGCGTTCAGCGGAGGGCAAGATACTTTAGAAGAACATAGAAAACTTGGCGGAAACCCAGACGTAGATGTTTCTTACCAGTGGCTTAAATATTTAGAAGAAGACGACGAGAAATTAAAAAAAATTCATGACGATTATAAAAGTGGAAAACTTCTTAGTGGAGAATTAAAGAAAATTTTAATTGATAAGATAAATGAGTTTTTGGCGGAACACCAGAAAAGGCGGGCGGGGGCAGAGAAATTAATTGATAAGTATGTATGGAAAATTTAATCTTCTATTTTAAAATACCTTTTCGCAGATTCAACGTCTTTTAAAAAGTCATATGGTCTACGCATATTTTTCATAGAATATGGGCATTCAGATAAAATACAGTCATCAATTATTTCATCCCATCTAGATGAAATAAGATGATTCGTCCAATCTAAATCAGCTTTATCTTGAACAGCATAGCCAGTCATTTTATCAGGAGTTATTTTATCTTCCGGTTCATCTGGTAAATACAAAAAACACTCCCCTAAAAACAAGTCAGCTACCGCGCTTCTTTTGTGCCCGTCCAAAATATTATAGAATCCCCCATAAAATCTTGCAGTTGGCATTGGAATCTCGTTTTCCCTAGATCTCACATATGCACAAATTATTTTTCTCAAAGAAGGTCTATGTATCCAAAAATCCTCAAGTAAATCTGGCTGCGTAGGTTTCAATAATTTTGTAGACACCCGTATGACTTCTCCCATACTTTTCCTTAGAAATTAGTATTATAAATTTTTATATTGTTTACTTTTGAATTTATTTATTCCCCTAAATCATCCAAACAGTTTTAACAAAAGTCCAAAAATCAATATTATACAAAACAACTAATTTTAAAAAAGAATAATGTATACTTTAATCATGAGAGTTGAAAAACCAATAGGATTAAGCGGATGGATAATTTTTCCAATCATCGGATTTTTTTTATCGGCAATAGTTACGGTATTTGACTTATTTTATTCAATATCTTTATTTGGAAATTATGGAGGAATAATGGGGCTTTACGTACTTTGCAATTTAATTTTATTAATATTTATTGTAGGCTCGCTTGTTATGATTTTCAAAAAAAGCATACACGCTCCAAAATTCGCAATCATTACATATATTTCATACGTAATAGTTGCAGCTTATCTTTTTGCTATAGGAATCGAGGACACATATATAACAATGTTAATCGGAACAATTATTTGGATTTGGTATTTTAGCGTTTCAGAAAGGGTAAAGAATACTTTTGTTAATTAAAAATTAATTAAAGAAAAAGTCTTATCTATCATTAATTTTATAAATACCATTCTACCTCTATTGTTATGAAAACATTAAACCTACACTGCGATTATATCAAGTTCAAGGCATTGAAGAAAGCATTAAAAAAAGTTGATGAGATTGCTCCAGATCAAGAACTGGAAGGTTCTAGTGAAGAGTGTCTGGTTGTTATGATTGC
>Ga0075122_10002293_pt1 | contig 12756 bp, 11 predicted proteins | sample AntAceMetag02UKB_FD_69790 | JGI IMG/M metagenome (GOLD analysis project Ga0075122, IMG submission 69790) | Saline lake microbial communities from Ace Lake, Antarctica - Antarctic Ace Lake Metagenome 02UKB | ecosystem: Environmental > Aquatic > Non-marine Saline and Alkaline > Saline | place... | reverse complement strand
ACATCTGAATCTACTGCCTCACTCTCTAATGAATAAACTTTCATTGTATTATGTTATTTAATTAAAATGTAAAATACATCTTGCAAGTATATGAGTTCCTGCTCCCCCTGCGGCAACAGTTTCTATACAATGCCCTATTTCGTCAAAATGTTTAGGTGCTGCTGTCGGACTTGCGTTTGTAGCGTCTGCATAGCCTGCCTCTGTTGAAGCCTCTACCCAATTCCCTCTGGTTGCGGCTGTATTATCTTTCATTGCAACCTCTGCTATCCCTGAGACTACGACCCAAGCCTCTGCATCAATAGCCACACCAGCTTCTAGGAATACTCCAAAACATTCTGAATCGTCAACCCCTGTTATAACTACGGCATCATTCGTTGCTGTATCGGCTTTTACTAACTGTCCTTGTACTGTAACTGCTCCTGTTTTATTAGTTAGTTTAACAGCAAATCCTCCAATATGTGTCATCATTGATTTGTCCATTGCATTCACACTTGCATTTACTCTCAAAGTCTGTGCTGCTGGAGTGGCTGCCATAACTCCGTATAGGATTGAGTTGGTAAGTTCGGTAGCTGCGTCTGCTCTGATTTGATTGTCTATAATTAAGAGATTTGAGTTTGTGGTTTGTTTACGTCCTGACTCACTACCTACAAAAATGTTTTTAGTGCCAGTAGATACGAGGTCGCCTGATAAATACCCAAGGAATGTATTATTTGATGCTCCAGTGTCTATGCTTCGTCCAGCCTTTCTACCTATAAAAAGGTTCTGATTAATGTTTGTCATGCCAGAGTTTCCTAAACCAGCACTATCACCTATAGCAACGTTGCTTGCGCCAGTCGTTAATCGCAACAAGGCATTTGAACCTATAGCTAAATTATCAGCACCAGTTGTCTGATACCTTAAAGCTCCAACCCCAATTGCGACATTAGCCGCTGTCAAATTATTTTGTAAAGCATACGTTCCAATAGCCATATTGCTATTAACATTTTCGATTTTTGTTAATGTAAACGCACCAAGAGCAACATTACTATCACCATCTTTTATTTTAGTTCCAGCGTCATAGCCTATTGTCATATTATAATGACCTGTTGTAACTTCGTTGAGGGCATTGTTTCCAATAGCAACATTTTTGCCTATTCCTGAAGTTGTAAGATTGCCAGTGCTTGCTCCTAGAAATAAATTATCAGTTCCAAAAGTGTGTAAAAGATTGTCACCATTCTGTTTTATAATCCCTACTGTAGCTGAGGTTGTTGGTATTTCAAAGTTGCCTGTTATTTCTAGTTGTTCGGAAGGTGTTGTTGTCCCAAGTCCTAACCTCTTATTTACATTATCCCAAAACAACCCACTATCTTCTGCTAGTTTCCCAGCGTCAGAAAAGAGGATATAGCCATCTGTTCCTCCAGAAATAGCCGAGCCAATCTTGAGGGATTTTACTAGGTCGAATTTACCCGTTATTGGGTTTATTTTTAAACTCATTAAGTTTTTGCTACTGCTGAAACTTCGTTCGAGGCGTTATAAGCTAAGGTTAAGGTTGCTACTGTTGTCCCTCCGCTACCGCCAGTTTTATATACTACTGTTTCTACTTCGCCAGCTCCATTCCCAGAGGCAACGTATGTCAAAGCAAGGTAGTCATAAGCTGGTATTTCAAAGCCGACTAGGTTATCTATGGCGGCTATGAGGTCGTCTTGTTTTGCTTCGGTGGATAGTCCGCTTATTGTTTGTAATCCCTGGTTTATGTCCATTCTATTTTATATATTTATTATACAAATCGCTGTTGTCTGTTGTTTCGGTCTCTACATCACTAAAACCAAACTCTGTAAATACTTCACTTTTCTTGTCTGTTTTAATCTTAGTAATAACTTTTAACTTCTCTTCGTCTGATTCGTTTTTAAAGTCTTCCCTGTTGGTAAGTTTAAGTATTTCCTCATTAACTCTCTTCGTGTATTCCTTCGAAGCCTCTTTGACTTTGGCTTTACCGTGTTCCTTGGTTATAGCATTCATTTCATTGGTGTCTTTGTTCTCCCATTTACCGTCATAATTGTAGGTGTTTGTTCCAACTCCTATGAAATCAAGTAAAGTAGCCGCTAATAATAACGAACCATCAACCTTGTCACTCTGAACATTCTCCATAAAGTTTTCCATTGGGATTGGTATCAGTAAACCTTTACCGATAAGCCAAGATACATTAGCTGGATTTTCTTTAAATGCTTTTATAGTCAGAGGGTCTCTATTGAAATTCTCTTTTTTAAGTATGTCAAAAAAAGTTCCAGCAAGAGGTGACAGTTTATTTTCAGTAAAGTTGGCTAATAATTCCCCAGCATCAATTCCAGTAAAGCCTTTAGACTTAGTAACTATTCCAGTTGACGAGCTTTTAACCCCACCAATCATTCTAGCCACAAGAGTAATCAAAGAAGAAGCTCCACCAGTTACATCAAATCTAGTGTCTCCTATTTTAATCTTTCCAAAATCTGAACTCCGAGGGTCTAACTCGGCGCTCCCTGGTTTCAAGGCATTAGCTATCATCATAATAGACCCGACACTACCTACAATAGAAGCAAGGTTCTTTTGAGCTTCCTTTCGCACCTCTTTAGGTATCCCTACGCCCAACGGATGTAATAATAATGTATCTAGTTGAGATTGAAAGAACTTTGGTGAAAAGAAAATTGTATTAAATTGTCTTGGTAATCTTCCCAATCCTTTATCGCCCCTACCAGTCATTGAATTTACCATAGCTCCTAACCCTTTTAAATACTCATCAGTAATTTCAATACCGTTCTTTTGAGCTTTATCTAAAAACAAATCGAATAAATCTGCCCTTACCATATAAGCAGAGCCAGTAAACGCCTCATCAGAAGCCTTAATACCTCTACCTATCCCAGGTATTTTCTCTAATACAGTCCCAGGAAATTCCTCCTCTACAACACCGACCGCTAACTTTGCTTTTCTGTAAAATCCATTAAAAGCATTATCTCTTGAAGCAATCCCAGCCCTTATCCCCCTCAGGGCATCTTTACCTTTTATCCCTACATTATATAATGTCTTGAAGTTTTCTTTGAGCATATTCATCCAAATTTTTATCGTCTTTGTTTCTCCTACTGCTAAATCACCAAGCCCTCTAAAAAGAATTCCCCTACCTTGTCTTCCAGCAAAACTAGCGTCAAAAGTAGCCTTAGCGGTTTTAGTTGTTGAAGCAACTTCTTCAAACACTTTTCCAGCAAATCCTAGTTTGCTTCTTTTAAGAGTTTCTGCGAATGTTTCCTCAACTGACAACTTAACTTTGCCAATATAGTCATCTAGGTTGATAACAGCTTCCCCGTATTCGCCTCTGTTTTTCCGAACATTAACGATAGCATCAACTTGTTCTGATATCTCTTTTTTGATATTTTCAGGAACATCTTGACCTAAATAGTTTTTAACTCTTCTGATTGAGTCTGATGTTAGTTTCTTGCCCTCTAATTTGCCCTCTACTCTGTCAATCAAGTCATTAACAACTACTTCGTCCTCTTTAGAAAGTTTCCCTTTAAGGCTCTTTAATTTGTCAAACATAGTCTTCTTGTTTAAAACCTCGTCTCCTTCTTGAATTTTGCGAGACAAGTTGAAAACAACCTTGGCTTCTTCTTGCGAAATATCTATCCCTAGTTTTTGTTCAGCTAATAATCCTAAGAACTGCTCGTCTTCTGCTGGACTAAATATCCTCTTAGCTCGTTCATCGGCGTTTTTCTTGATAGTTTTTATCATTATCTTTCTTCGTTCTGTTGTAACTCCAGTCAAGTTTTCAGCCCAACGGATCATAGCGTTTACTTTGTCCTTTTGGATTATCTTTCTTTCAAACTCAAGGTTTACTTGTCTGGCGGCTTCTGGACTCATCATAGTCTCAAAAAACTTCTGTCTAGCCTCTGTGGACAGTTGATTCATTTTGACAGGGTTAATCTCGCCACTTTTCAGTCGCTTCTTAAACTCATCTGCGTATTTTTTAATTAGACAAAATTTTGGCATTAGCATTTGACAGCATCAATAAAACTACCCCATGTTTCCTTGGTAGGTTTTATCTGCTTTTTAATTGTATCCTTAATCTTAGCTTTTTCTTTGTTTACTGCTTGACCGACTTTCCCTTTTTTCTTCTCAAAGGCTGTTCTTTTAATATCTCTAATCTCTTTTAGTCTGTTAGTAGCGGAGTCTTGTGTTCTCTCTCTGGCTAGTCTTAGAGTCTGACCTGCCACGCTTGTTTCTTCAACTAAAGGAGAGTTAGCTAGTTTATAAGCTAGGTCAATATCTCCAGTTTTAGCAACCATCTCTTCTCCTGCTGTTATAAGAGCAACTCCGTTAATATCTGATGGTAGTTCTTCCGCCCCAGTAATAAGTCTCTTGGCTCTCTCTAAGTCCTCGCTGAATAGTTTAGATGTTTTTTCAGCCTGTGCTTTGATTTTTATAGGAGTAAATTCTGCAATTTCACCAAATCCAGTAGTAAGTTTCTGTTCGATAGCTTTGGCTTCAATGCTTCTGGCTATCTTGCTTGGTTTTGTTGGGATTTTAGCTTCAATTTTAGGTGTTTGTTTCGGCTCAACTTTCTTACCGCCCTCCCATAGTTGTTTAAGTTGGGATTTGGTTTTATCTGCACTAACATATACATCTGTTAATCTGTTCCCATTCTCAACTTGATAAAAGTCTCCTGTTTTTTCTTTTACTTTGCCAAACCGTTCTGCGTATTTCTTATTAGGTGTCCAGTATTGTCTACCTTCTCCACCTTGATAAAGTGTGATATTTTCTTCTTTTCGTATTACTGGAACATCAACATAACCACCATCACTAGAGAACTTGCTTTTTGACCAAACATTAATTGTTTCTGGTGTATCCTGCGTCTCCACAAACTCCTCAAAACTCTTACCTTCGCTTTTGGCTTTGGAGATGTCGGATTCAATCCCTTTTTTAACAAGCTTCTCTTCTTTCGCTACTTCAAGAACACCTTTTTTAGTCTCAACAACTGGCTCAACAACTTTTTCCAACTCATCAACCTTTTTATTAACCCCAGTAATCCCTTTGTCTTTAAAAATATCCTCTATCTCTTTTTGAGTAACCTTCTTCTCTTTCATAGCCTTTTCTAGTTTAGGAGCTTTCTTGCCTAGCTTGGAAAAAATTAAACCAATACTACCGACTAATGTTAGCCCCAGCCCTGCACCAATAGCACCAGACTTAGCGTATTCTTTAGCAGTTAGAGTTTCTCCGTCTTCAAAAGCCTTTCCAGTTACTCCATAAACTCCACCAAAAATAGCACCTTCTGTTATAGGTTTCTCAATAACTTTCTTGGTTGTTTGCAAAAGTCCTTTCTTGACAACTTCCTTTTTAGCTACTTTCTTGACAACTTGTTTAGTCCCTTGTTTAAATAATGTTTTAGCTGGAGCTTTTAATAATGTGCTTAGTCCTGCAGTTCCAATATCAATCCCAGTTTCTATCACACCAGCCCATAACTTTCTTTTCTCTTCTTCAGTTAAATCGGTCTTAATACTCTCTGCTACTTCTTGATTTTTCTTATAAACTGCACTTATACTAGCTTTAAGAACCTTTTTTCTTTCCTCGTTTTGTGTTTGTTTGAGTTCATCTACCCATTTCTTTTGAAGAGTAACATTCCGCATTACCTCTTGTTGCTTGATTTTAGCAATATCTTTGATGTTTTGAATCTCGCCCAACCCTTCACCTAGTTGTTTCTCTCCCTCGACTAAAACCCCTGCGGCAGGTTTGATTATATCGACTGCTGCTTGCGTTTGTTCTGGTTTAGCGAAAAGATTTGCACCTTGATGAATAGTTGCTAGTTTGCCAACAAAACTTCCAACATTACCTAGTCCCGATTTTTTTTGCTCACTAGCCTCTCTTGATTGAGTGTATTCAGGTGTTTCTCCAGCTAGAGTAGGCAAGTTCTTACCTATACCTAAAAACTTGTTTAAAGCCCCTTTCCATCCGCCTTGATCTTGTATGTTTTGAAAGTCCTGAACAGATTGCTCTGTTTGTTGATTAGTAAAATCAAGTTTTTGTTGTTGTTGGTTTTGCTTGTCTCTTGCAAGATTGTTCAAAGCATTGATTCCTCCGCTAGAAGCCTCATATCTTTTCGCAAAGGAAGACGTATCACTGTCTTGTGATTTATATTTCTTCTCGAATCTTTCTGCGAATGTTGACATATTATTTTAAGTCTTTATCGTATTTTTCTCTAAAATCTAATCCTAATAAACCGTCTATAACATCAGTGCTTAATCCGTAAGTTCTTTTTATCGAACTCCAAGCATCAGCCCAATTAGCAGTTCCTGCCCTCATCTTACTCTTCCAAGCGTCTATATCGCTGTTAAGAGCCTTTTCTGTTTTAGCGTCATCGGCGTCAGTATCTCCTGAACTTGTTTCCCCTAGTCTTGATTCTGACGTATTAAACTGTCTCTGCCCTTCTTGGAAACTTCTATCTAAATTACTCTGCGAAATATCTGCTTGTTCTTGTTGAAAAGCTCTGTTAGAAGCTGATTCAGCTAAACCAGTTTGACGATCAACATTAGAAGTCTCAAAGCCTAACTGTGATTTCAAAACATCTGCGGCGGATTGTCTTCGTGATTGCAAATTAGCAAGTCTTGTTTGTAGTGGAAGGCTTTTAAGTGCGGCGGACTTCTCTAATCCTGCACTTTGACCAGTAACAAACTTCTGTGCTATTGGGTCTTGTTCTACTCCTTGAATACCTAGCTCCTTAGAAGTTATGATATTGTCTAATTGAGTCTGGGTGTCTGATTCTTGTTGAGTAGGTACTAAACTCGTGTTATATTGATTTTGTAGAGCTTCTAATTGAGAAGTATCTATGTTAGGTGCTTGATAAGAAGAACCCGAATTTCCAGAAGAACCAGGATAATCATGCTTATCGTTCCCTGTTTTTTGAGCCCACCATTCACGTTTACTTGTTCCTGATGGTCTATCGCTGTAATTTATTGCCATATATTTTTAATTTATTTTATTATGCTATCTTATCTAATAAGATGTGTGCTTTAAATGTTACTGTTGACGGTGATGATACCGCTCCTCCTTGATTAAATACGCTTACTGTTATATTGGTATCATCTATCTCATAATCGAATTGTGCTGCTATCCCTGCTCCACCGAAGTCATAGAATGGTATGCTTATCCCTGTTGTTGAATAGAGTAACACATAACATACTGGTACATAACTTAATCCGTGTGCGTAAGTTGTTGTGAATGTTCCATTTGCTCCAGTTACTGATACATCTATTGCCTTAGATTCGCTTAGCTTAAATACTCCACCAGCACTAGCAAACTTCATATTTCTTAAATCTGTTTCAGTTTCTGCGTCAAAACCTGATTTTGATACTCTAAACTTTCCACTCACGTTGGTATTTCCTGTTCCTGTAGCGTCTGATTGAGAATTACCAAATATAATTGTTCTTACTTCCACGCTTGCTGTGGCGTTTATTACTATCTGTGTAGTTGTGGCGTAAGAATTATTACTGAAAGGTACTCTCCATTTCCCGGATGAATATTCTTCAAAAGTGTAAAAAGCTGGTATATAACCCAAATTATGAGTTATTGTTACAACTCCACTTCCGTTAGCTGTGTCGGTTCTTTCCTCTAAAATAACCATATACCCTGTATCTGTATCGAGGCATAAATCTTCTACGTTATCGTCTATATCACCTCCAGTTTTTGCTATTCTCGCTCTTGCCATTATATTATCTTATCGTACATAAAAAATGCTCTAGCCACAAATGATTCACTTGATGATGGTGTCCCTAAAAATGAACTTGCTGACGCATCTATATACAATTTGCTAGAATCAGCTCTGACATTAAATGAAATCAATGTATATCCGAGTAACCCACCGCTAGGAACATTTAATACTGGGCTATTATCAGAACCATTTACCAAATAACCTTTGCTCTCATGTTCTATATAGGCAAAGAATACTGGTATATATCCTAAGCCGTGGGTTATTTCTCCACTGGCTGAACTCGTCCCTGCTGACATTGTGAAACTATCATTACCAGTGTTTCCGACCTTATAGCATTTATAATCGCTATGCAGTGCAAACTTGGAAATATCAGTGCTTTCTATGTCTGTCTCCCCATTCTTTAACATTTTTAGTTTAGCCATTTGCGTCAAATAATATTACTGTATTTCCACTACTGTCTTTTATCCTTTGTGTCCCATCTGAACCGTCTAATATAAACTTATCACCCAACAATATCTGTTTCTTAACTCTCATAACATCAGTAAAATTAGTGGTTGCTTCAACTATTAAAGCCCTAATCTGTGCTTCTGTAAGATATGTAGTTCCTTCCGATGGTATGTTAGTTTGTTTTAGTTCTGCCATAGTTAGTCGTTATTTTCATCCTCTTGCTCGTCAATCGTTATTTTGATTGGGAATATTACTGGCAATTTAACCGTCCCTGCCCACTCTAGCTGTATATAAAAATTATTCTGGGGTGTTATCGAGCTATCTAAAATTTCATTCTGGTTGAATATAATCTTTCTAGTTCCTGCTGAAAAATTAGTAGTGTTTATCGTGTTGAGAGTTTTTGACTCTAACCCGTCATCGTAAAATATCTTGACTACTAAGCTCATATTAGCCGCCAATTTAGCTCCTAAAGGTATTCTAATCTTATCTACTGTGAACCTTGAGCCGACTGTTATCATATCTGAACGCCAAATTGAATCATAAGTCCCCGATGTTGAATACTTGTCTAGGGCGTACGCTGACCCTGTGCCACTGCCTATAACCATCTTTTGGGTACTAGCACCCTGCTCTACATACTTTAACGCTGTACAAAGCCCTGTGGCACTTGTAGCCCTTGCTATGTTGTGGACTCCTTTAGGTAGTTGGTTGTTTTTAGAACCGTAAGACATAACAGTCACGGCTGTTTCTGGGATACTGACTGTCTGCCCCCAAGCTATCCTTGAACCTGAAACATCACACGCTCCTGCTAGAGGTGGTAGTCCATCTGCTGAAAAAGCTATCTCTGAAATAGAATCTCCACCGATGTATTCTGATAGTCTAACCCCTGCTACTGCATTACCTGACCAAATATATAGTCTTCCGTTAGCACTTTGCAAAGAAGTTGCGATAGGGTCTGGTAGATATATTGGCCCTCTGTAAAATGTTAAAGTATTAGTCGGATCCCATACAAACAAAGCGGCTTTTCCTTGATCTAAAGAACTTGAAGAGGTTTGAATCGCTAGAATAGCTACATCTAACCCCCAAGAGTCAATATCAGTTATAAACCAACCTGCTGGCAAATCTAAAGAATTATAATTAGAACTGTTGTCTGTGTCCCCTTCTGCGGTTGTTTTTGTGGTCTTGATTCTGTGTAATACCCCAGCACCCTCAACAACATCAGCAAAATAAACTGAATTATCTGCGTGGGTGTGCATAACGTGGTTAGGTATTTTAACTCCTCCTACTGTTGGATAAGTAGTGTCTGCTAAAGCTGTTTGAGAGCCTAAAGTAGCGCCAGTCCATACTGTATTAACCAAAGCTGGGCTCCCGTCTAACGGGCCATATCTTGATACGTTTGTTGGAGTTGCGAAATAAAGGTAATTATTATAATAAGTAGCTCCATTCCCTGCTCCGCTTGTTGGTGTCCCGACTAGAGTTTCACTAGCGAGAGAACTGTTGTAACTAACAACTTTTCCGTCTGAGGCATAAGCGTAAAGTAAAGCGTTCTTGATATTAGTTAAAAGCCACAAAGGATAACCAGAGATATTAGCTCCTGAAAACTCCTCATAAACTACAGGGACTAAACAACCAGAAGCCTTTTTATTGCTTCCTAAAGGCATGTCAGGGTCAACTGCTATTGAGGTAAGGTAAGCACTCTCTGAACTAAAATATTCAGATATTGAGTGTCCGCCTAGTATGTTTGAAATGTTTACGCTTTTCTGCATTATGTTCCTACAATATAATTATTTATATTTTCTGGCTCGATTATTTCATCAGAGCAAACTGGACTTAAAGACGTGCTTCCGTGTTCTGCCATCATCTCTCTTTCAGTTTCTTGAGCGAGTGATTTGTATTCTTGCTTTTTAGCGTTGTCTGGTTTAACCGATGTAAAGTAAGTTACTAAAGCCTTAAAGACTGGTAATATCTGCACATCTTCTGGTAGTAAAGAAACTTGCCCGATTGTGTAAGCTCCTGTCCCTACGGCGATTGCTAGTCCTTGGTAAGGCATTTTTAGGGTAAGAGCTGTGTTTGATTCAACTGATTCTATTTCATACCACTCCCCGTCCCCTGTGTTGGCTGTTGAAGAGTCTGTAATGTTAATCCACATTCCAGCCATTTTAGCTGTCCATACTGTGCTGTCTCCGACTACTGCTGTTCCTCCGTTGGAGATACTTGTAATTGTTCCAGTAGTGTAATCCGCTAGGGTTAAGTCTTTGAAGTTCTTATGAAATTGAATATAAATAGCTTCAGAAGTTGAAGAAGCTGGGATAGGGAAAAAGCCTATTTGCTTGTTAAAGATGTAGTAATACTCAGGAATATCTGAGGTTGGAGTTCCTGACATATTTAGTAAGTCCCATTGACTCCTTGTAGTAATGAGTGTAGGGCTGTATTTAGTAGTTGAAATCGTTACGGTTACGTTGTTTAATCGCCCAAAGTTGTTAGGAAGTTCATAAAACTGTTGAGAAGCTACCGTTGAAGAATACAAAGAACCTTCAAGGAAATTAAACTTCTTGCTTATTTTCTTTTCAAAAGCATTCATCAAAGTATCGCCAACAATTAAATTAGCTGATGATGAGTCGTTTGATAAAGTTCCGAATAGGTTTCTGCGGGTTGTGTATGTAAACATAGTTTTAAATTAGTTTTGTATATTGGGGTTAAAGTTTTAGTTCTTTAGATTGAATAAAATCCTCTTAACATAATCCTGTGGTTACTACCACTTTGGTCGTCTCCTGTAATAACACTTCCATCGTATAGTGTAAAATATGCTCCTGTAGCAACGGAATCAGTTCCAACAAGCATACCAGTTGTCCCTGACGATTCTGTTATCCATCCGTTACAAAAATTAGACCTGTTATCAACAGCATTAAGACGAGCAAAAGGTCTTCTCCATCTTAAAGTCGAGCCAGCACCAGCTGTTCCTCCTGAAGCAGTATACCAAAACATATCAAGAAATAGTGTTCTTCTGGAAATTTTATAATAATTTTCAAAGTTTGTGACATAAGTTGGGGTTGTTCCACCAGAAACGTCTGGATTTGGGTCGAATTCTAACCATCTTGTCTCATAAATCGGTCTTTGAATTAAATTCTTAGCTGTGAAAGTCGGAACTGTCCAAGTATATCCTGCCCCTGCTGATAAAGTTGCGGCAAAACGACCTATAATATTATAGTAATCTGCTGCGGCTGCGTTTGTTATTGTTGAAATAGCACAATATTTTTCATTAGTAGCTGTAGTTGAGAAGTCATCATAAGAAGAAGCTCCAGGGTAACGAGAAAATCCAATAACTACTCCGTTTGTTGCGTTATATCCAAGATAAACAAAGTAATCTATTTCTTTTGTGGCTAATTCCGCTGAACCTGCATTACACCAGTTTGTTGCGTCTGCTTTTGCAACTGATAAAGCGGCGGTAATCGAACGAACAACTCCATTTATTCTAATATAAACAGGGTCGCTTACTGATGGGTTTGTTCCAGCTAGTGTTTTAATCGCAACAGTTAAACCAGCAGTATCTACTACTGATATTTTACCGTTGATTAAAAAGCCTTCTGGGGCGTTGAAGTTTAAAGCTCCGTTGGTTATGGTTGGTAAAGTCAAAGTCTTATTAGTCAAAGTCTGTGTGTCTGTAGTACCGACAATGTCTTTCATCATTTTTTCTGTAATTCCTCCTAGCATTTTATAAACCTTATCGGCTGTATTTTTCGTAGAAGCTGTATTATCGCTACTTTCTCCGTTATAATCGTTTCCTACTGCTGGTCTAACAACGGTCAAAGTATCAGTTGTCCTAGCTGTAACCCTAACAATTTCACGATTCGGGTCGTCTGTTGGATTCGGATAATCAGAAGCATTCCACCAGACAAGATTAAATTCCCCGTCTGTTGAGGGTTGGGGTAATTTTGCTCCGTCTCCGGCTGAAAGTTCGATTTCTAAATCTGCGTCATCATAGCCGGTTGAAACTTCCACCCTAGCAAAATTTTTAACTGCGTCCATAGTTTTGATTTAAAAGTATAAGCTAGTTAGTTCGAGAGGAGCTGAACACAGTCTCCTCCCTGTCCAATTAGCTTAAAGTGATTTCCAATGTCAATCTTTATTCCAATTTCTAATTATATCATTTTTAAGTTCAGGATTATTTTTACAAAATTCCCGAAACTTGTCAAAAAAGAATTTCATAGTTTTTGTGTGTCGTTTTCTGTGGCATTTTTTACACAAAACAATTAAATTCGATTTTTTATGTGCTTCTTCTCTGCTGTCGAACAACCAAGGCGGTATAATGTGATGAGCTTCATATTTTTCAAAAGATTTTTTACAATCTTCACAATTTTTTGCCTCATCTTTTAATTTTTTTGATACTTTTTTGTATTGTCCATCTCTATAATCTATTCTATTCGGATTATAATTTTTTCCTCTATTGGCTTTATTTCTGCAAGTAGTTGAACAATAAAAATGTTTATACTTGTTTTTAAATCTGAATTTTTTTCTTGTAAAACTTTTTCCGCAATAATCACATTTATATTTTGTGTCGCTGTTTATTTGTTTGTGTCTACATTCTGCTGAACAACAACCACTATTAT
>Ga0075122_10002291_pt1 | contig 12759 bp, 14 predicted proteins | sample AntAceMetag02UKB_FD_69790 | JGI IMG/M metagenome (GOLD analysis project Ga0075122, IMG submission 69790) | Saline lake microbial communities from Ace Lake, Antarctica - Antarctic Ace Lake Metagenome 02UKB | ecosystem: Environmental > Aquatic > Non-marine Saline and Alkaline > Saline | place... | reverse complement strand
CACTAAGTTAAAAGTAAATCCACACCGGTTAATGTTTAGTTACCGTACGATACTTAATATTGCACCCTTTGTCCCTTTGACATTATGGTGCGATACGTTCTTCGAGCTCTTCTGCACGAAGTCTGCCGAATTTGTTTAATCGGCGGTTTAGGGTTGAAGTTTTCGTAAAGTCTTTTTTGGCTCTACGGATAAGCTTGCGAAGCCCATTGGCGTCGTCGTCGTCATCGGCTCCTGTGGGGGCTGTCATTGTGACACCCTTTCTTGGGCGCTTTGAGTAATAATAATTAGATGTTTTAGCGCTATTGACATTCTAGTTATTTAGCCCCTAGTCATTTCTAGTTGGTGGGGATCGGATGGTCTTCATAGAGTTCTCCACTGTTGAGGGCTAGAGGTTAGTTAAATCTTAATCCAGTTCACTGTCATTGGCTACAGGATTGAGATTACAAAGCGTCTACGGAGGCCGTTCATAGATAAATCCTTTCTGCGCAAATGATTATGTTGCAGACTTGTTGCGCTTGGGCCTGCAATCGGTTAGCCATTATGTATTGGGAGGGCGAAAGTGATACTGATTACTTCGTCAATATTTCTTCCGTCAGATTTTTTGATAGAGTTCATTATGTTTGAGGGGTTTTTCTTGGGGTCAAGAGGTATTGTTAATATCACAACTTGGGATAGTTTTTCCTTAGGTAGTTGTTCGGCAAATTTCTCCATTTCTTCACGGTTAAAAATCCCATCTTTATTTAGAGATTCTTTTGAAATGGTATACGCTAATATCCTGAAACTTTCATTTTTAAGGATGGTTATAATGGGAAGCCATCCTTCTTCGTAATTTTTCTTCAGGATGCCAATTAGGGTTTCTGCTTGTTCTGCGTTTAGCCCGAGTCTTTTTGGAACATCCTTGATGTTTACGTTTAGTAGTTTTGTTTTCAATTTTTTGGGCATTCTTGTCTCCCTAATGGCTGTTTAGTGAATGAGGTTTGGTAGCGGGTTATTTTTTTATGCCGAATATTATTATTGTAATTGCAATAACAATTGCACCGAGGATATATTTCCATGGACTTTTCTTTGGGGCTAAGTTTTCCCTTAGCTGTTTAGTGAACCTGTTCATGACTTTACCCTTGAGTAAAAGACTACCGCCAGACGTGCACGCAGGAATGGTTCGGCCATGTGGATGGCCTGGTGAGTGCGGATGTGTGTCTGGCGGTAGCTGTGGTTAATGTTAATGTTAAATTAGGATCTCATCTCTAATTACATACGGCTCTCTCGCTCACTCCCAGAATTTATTCGGTTGTGAGGTTTTCAATGGCTTTCCTTTCTTTAGATGCTAAATCCGGTTACTTGGGGTTACCGCAACTTTCGCAGTTCCCATTGGGTTTTGTTTGCGTTTTTCTGTTACAGCTGTCGCAATGACTTCTGCCACGCGGCTTGCGTTTTCCTTTCTCTTCTTTGGTGGTTTTCGAATTTATTTTCCCCATTAACGATTCCTTTCGCTGTTAGATTTGTTAATTAGAAATGATATGGGGACCAGAAGGAGTTGAACCTTCGACCTCCGGGTAAAGTGTCCGGTGCTCTGGCTCTGAGCTATGGTCCGCTGTTGGGGGTTAGTTATTTACTTTGTCTTGTCTTTTTTCCGCACAAGGGACAGTGTTTAGGCGTCTCTCCCGCTTCACTTGTCCAATCGCATTTGGTGCATTTGCACTTTTTTTCTGAATTAGGTTTAGTCATCTTTACCTCGTTAAAATATATTTTGTCAAATAAAACGTTAGAGTTATTTGACAGTCATAGGCATCACCTTCTTTCTGCGTTTGGGGTTGTGGTTATTTTGGTCGTTTCATTTTCCTATTTGGGCGAGATGTTAGTTTGTGCGTCGTCGGAGTGCCGCAAAGCTTCCGAAGACGAGGAGGGAAAGGGTTAGGGGTTCTGGAACCATTTCAATCGAAGAGTTGAATAGCGCTAAGTTGTCTCCTGTGTAGAGGAAATCTATGTTGGCTCGAATTTCTAGGATGGTGTATTCTTCACCGTCATCCCATTGGCTATATGTGCTGGGATGTAAGCCTGCTAGGATTATGGTTGAGTTTTCAAAGCCGGTGCCGAAACTACCTTGAACGTTTTCGGTTGTTTCATAGACCCCGGGGGCATTCCATATTTCTTGGTGACGGATCTCGGCTTGGCTATAGTAATTGATGTCCCACAGATTAACGTTGGTATTGATTTGCGCCGGTGCTATCCAGTCGGTTGGTTCTTCGTCGCAAACCAGCATCTTGAATGTGGCCTGGATATTGAATTCGCCATTGTCATTCCATCGGCGAACATCAATTTCGGTTGTGAGGGGCTGGTAGTACTTGTTCATGAAGTCTTGATCTATATTAAAATAAAGGTTAGCATAAGCTTGCTGTTCTTCCCAGTAAGTCTTGCCGCTGTAGTGGCTCGTCCATGAGTACGCGGGCCTGTTTTGGGTGTAGAAGTCGATTTCCAACCCGTTCATTCTAAGGTGTTGTTCGGATTCGGTGTCGAAGTTGGCATCGGCGGTTGTTGCGATTGCTAGAATTGTTACGGCTACTATTGTTAGAATTGTGATTAGATTTCGCATGGAAATCTCCTTTTTCTTTCGCGAGTGTGATAAAAAATTGTTCATCCAACATAGGATGAACTTAGAAATTGTTGGAGGTTAATGGTTAATTAGTTACGCTGATTTTGCTCCTTTCTGTTTGGCGTTGCTTCTTTCGAATTTTACTTTAAATGGTGCTTGGAACATCATTCTGGTGTTCCTGTCTGAGCTAGAGGTTATAACGATTCGGGAATTTGTTTCATCGAGATTTTCTGTTTCCCCGATGAATATTTTTTCTCCTGGGGGTAGAGTCATTCCTAGACTCTTTAGATTTGCAGAATTGGCTTCTTCTCTTCTGCACTTTTTAACTATTGTTTCTTTTTCCCAAACGATTTTAATTTCTCTTGGGGCATCTAGTGGCTTGGTGATGTAAAAGATTGTTCCGTCTGGGAGAGTTACTCTGAATGTTTGGGATCCATTCATGCTGGGATTTTTCATTTCAATCTCCAGTATATTATGGTGATAGCTGCTATGAGCAATAAAAGCAATATCCAGCTTTTGGGATTGCGATTATTTCGTGCTTCTTTTCTTTTTGTTGCTTTTTGCTTCTCTTTTGTTGTTTGTTCTAAGTGTTTTATTCCAGGGATTGTTTTATCGGTCATTTTTTTGCTCCTGTTGTTGTGGCGGTTCGGAACAGGGGGCTTCAGTTTTTATGCCGAAGCCCATTGGTTGCGAACCGGCTATTCTGTTGGAGTATCTTTGTTTTTGTCTTTTGGCGCGTCGTTGCTGGGAATTTGTCCAGTGTATGTTTCGAGTGCCTTTGCTAGTCTTTCTAAATCTGATGGTTTGTCGTTCCCTTTATCATTCGTTTTCTTGGTCACGGATTTCCTTTCTATTTGAATGGGGGTTGAGGTTTTCTTCTTCTTGCTATTTTAAGTAGAAAACTATCTTCTATTTCGTACTTACCGTTTTTATATGATAAATATCCGGCGGCGGCGAGTTCGTTTAATGTGTTTTTGTTGTTTATTTCTTCCGTTGTGAATGGTCTCCAATCTTCTTCTTGATGGAGAAGGGTTATGATTTCCCAGGCGACTTTCCCCCAGTTTGGCTTGTTCCATTTTATCAGGTCGAAGGATTCTTTGTCGATGTCGTTTGGTTTAAGTCCCTCAGATTCTTCTGGTGGAGAGAGTGTTATAGCTTTCATTTGTCTTTTCCCTATTTTGAAATCCGAGAGTCGACGGATAACTAAGACGATTAATTATTGCCGGCTCTCGGGGCGAAAGGTTAGATTGTTAGGAGAATTTTGATATTTCTTAGTGATTCTTCGGCGCTGCCTACGGCTTCTTCGTATTTGGCGTCGGCGGTTTTGCATTCCAAACATCTTGTTATTTTGTATTTGGAAGTGGCGGAAAGTTCGTCGTGGAATAGAGACCATGCCAATTCAGGGATGTCAATCATTTCTAAATTGGCTCTTTGAGAGTGTCCACCTTCGCCATGTTGCATTGCTCCATTAATATATTGGAGCATTGTTTTGATTATATTGTGGGTGAACTCGTGAAGTATTGGTTCTTTGTATACTAGGAATTTGCCGAGTATACAGTCATTTTTCTGGCATGCTATTGCTCGCCAAATTTCTTTGTCTTCGGTCCATTTCGCGAATACTTTTTCCTCGGGTGGATTAATGTTTACCTTTCGAAGTGCTTCTTCAAATATTCTTTTTAATACTTCGATCTTCATTTTTTACCTTTCTATTTTGTGAGATTTTGAGGTTTTATTAGTAATTCTTCACGTTTTGCTATTGTTTGCTCTTTCTGTTCTTCGTCTTCGATGTCATTGGCTATTCGTGCCCAATCTAGAGATCTAATTTGTTCGTCGAAAGGAAAATCTATTTCCACGCACCATCTGTGATATTCGTTGTAGTCTTGGGGGGTTGACGGGTTGTTTTCCGTTTTTATACAGAACTTTCTGTAGTGTCGTAGTTGGCGTTTTTGTTCTCTGCCTGATGTGTCGGCGATTAAGAAGTCGAGAGAAATGAATTCTCCTAATTGTTCCATGTCTGTTAGTGTAATTGTTGTTTGTCTGTTTGGCATAGCTTGCTCCTGATTAGATGTTAGATTGTTTTGGCTTTTAGTCTGGCCATATTTGCTGCAAATCTGAACGGTCTTAACTTGTGTTGTCCGCTGATATGGTTCTGGGCTTGTTCTAGATTTGCTGCGGTGGCGGCGAGGGTTGAACTTTGTTGTTCTTTTTTCCATTGTAGGTATTCTTTATGTTTCAGTTCCATGGGGGATTTCTTTTTTTCAATGCAGCATTCATTGATGCCGAGGAGGACCTGTTTGAATTGGGGGGTTTTACGTCGGCCTGCGAATGTTTTTAATATTTCTTGGTCGCGTTCTGCGTTTGATTTGGGCATAATGTTCTCCTTAGAATTAGTTTAGCCAGGTATTCCGTTTGGGTTATATTTTAATAGCGTTTCCACTATTTGATCTTGTTAGAAATTACCTTTTTATTGAGGTATTTCGTTTTGTTTTTCCGCTGTTTTTGTTTCTGGTGTGTTAATGAATTCATTAAATGAATTGTTGTTGGTTGGTTTTTGCGGAGAAGTAAGGTTTTTGAGTGTGATTATTGTGAAGGTCTGATTAGTTTTTTCCAGCCTTTTTCGTATTTGACTTCTTCAATTTTGATTAATCCCATGTCTTGTAATTGTTTTTTGACGTTTGTTCCTTTTCTTGCAGAGAGTCCAATTTCTTGGTATACCTCAACAGTACTCAGCTCGTGAGCGGGATTTTTTTGCAGAAATTCTATGAAGTTCTGCTGATCGGGACTTAGCCCATCGTTTTTTACGATATCATCAGAGTTGTTACCATTTTTAAATGTTACTACTAGCCGGTTCTCAAATACTTTATTTATTACTGTCATGATGTCAGATGATTCGTAGCCGCCCTGGGTCTTGCTCTGTTCCAATATTTTTTCAATTTCGTCTAATTCTACACCAGATTCTAAATATCCTTTGATAAAGTCGTAAAGCGTTTGCTGAACTTCTGTGAAAACATTTGGTTTATCTTGTGTCGTTGGTTTTTCTATTTGTTTAGGAATTTCTATCTTTGGTTCGATTATTTTGACTTGTTTGGGATTAGATATTTGCTTGTTGAATTCAGGGTCGGTGCCTTTTGCAAATTCTTGGTTCATAATCATGGCGTGCATTCTGCCTTTGATATCTTCGTCGTTTATGTTTGTATTTCGGATGTCTGCGTATGGGACATCTACTAAAAATGGTGCGGTATACCGCTCGCTTAGTTTTACGATTGCTTGACCTACGGGTAGGCTTGGGAAATAGTGTCTTTTTTCTCTTAGTTGCATTAGTCCGCTTATGTCTTCGATGTCTTGGGGTAATTGCTGTTGGAATGCGATGTGACATGCAGAGTTTCCTTTTACCGTGTCTGAGATTTTTGAGATATGCTGGTCTAGACAGATTAGGCTTGTTCCGTATTCTCGCATTTCCCGATAGATCATGTCGGTTACGGATTCGTTGGAGAAGTTTGTTGGTTTCTTTAGGAAAATATTATGTGCCTCGTCGACGATGATTGCGTGGTCGAAACCCTGGTTTGCCTGATTTTGTCTTGCTTTCTTTAGTCGGTAAACATAGGTTAGTACGAATTCACAAAAGAATTTCTTTTCGATGTTGCCTAGCGAATTAAGTTCCAGGATTACTTTGCTGTCTAGTAAATCTTCGACGGAGATGCTGTTTGAACCTTTGTAATTTACGGTTTTTCCGAATTCTCCGAATGTTAAAACTGTCGCGATTCTAAGTGCGGATTCTATCCAGCCTGCTTCTCGGCCTTGGATTTTGTTCATTTTTTCTTCTAGTCGCCATTTGATGTGGTTCCATGTTGGGTAATTTCCTGAGTTGTTGTAGACGCCCCATTCTTTGAATGATTCGTCGAGGGTTTCTAGTAGAACTTTATGGACACCGAATGATACGGAGAAACTTTCAGTTAGTAAATCGCAGAGTACGTTTATCCATTCTTTTGGCGCGACTCCTTCTGGAGGTTGGTTGACGTTCATTTTGAAAAGGTTACTGACTCTTTCTTCGCCGACGGTGAAAAGCATTATTGATGGGTCGTTTGAGATTAGGGGTCTGAAAGATTTTTTCCAATCGAAGATTAGGAATTTTTTGTTGTGTTTGTTTAGGGCTTCGACTAGGTTGAATGCGAAAGTTGTTTTACCTGAACCGGACATTCCTGTTACGCAGATATGTCTTGGCCAGTCTTTTTCTCTTAGTGTGAATGGGAAAAGTTTTTTCTTTGCGTAGCTTACTGTTCCGAGGCTGTAATCACCGTCGATTAATTCCTTTCTTGGTGGTTCTAGTAAGACGCCTTTGTCTAAAAGTTGGTTTAGGTTTTTTTGGTAAAGTGCGTTTAGAATGTGGGCGATTTCATCTCGCTCTTCTCTGGAATCTGCGATTGAATATTTGAAATAAATTTCGTCGATTTTCTTGCCGAAAACAGGTCTAAGTTTGTTACAAATTTCTTCTACGCTTAATGGCCTTTCTTGGTTCATTTTAGTTGAACTCTCCGTTTAAATTTCCATTGTGGCTTTCTTTCAGTATTGCGAATACTTCATTAAGATGACTATTTAGGGCGGAATGAACTAATAGCCCCATAGGATGACTTTCTCCCTTCTCCCTTCTATAAGCACGATTTAGGAAGCACGTTGCTTGGGTAACATCCATGCACTGCCTATAGTGGTTTTTTAATCCATCATCATCGCTAAAATTTTCAGTTAAAATTTTCTCCTCTACGGATTCTATTGTGGGAAGATAGGTCTCTTTGATTACTTCGAAATATTTTGCTGCGATTTCTTCTGGGGGTATATGTGAGAATCCCATCTTAATCCTCCACCCTTAAATTTTCTTCGTCTGAGTAGATCTCGTCGTCTGCTATTGTTACGTTCGGGTTTAGGCCTCTATCTTCGGAGTTCTCATATTTGAAATTTGATGTTACATATTCTTCCTGAGTTATCTGTGAGTCCAAGATTCTGTACTGATGTGCTCCTTCTACTTTGGCATGTATTGAGAGTAGTCTTCGCTGGAAAGCTGTTATGTCTCTAAAAAATGGACCTGAAATCTCAACATACATATTTCTTCCATCTTCTGTTTCTCTCGCCTTGGGGATTCTTTTTCCCTTTGTGTTAAACCCTTTTACATTTGTGTGATACTGTGATGGTATACCTGCGTCTTCGGCGAATGCTTGTATTTCACCTAAGTCAGTATCATCCATCGTTCCTTGCGCTTTGCCAATTACTGCGATTAGTTTCATCTTAATCCTCCATTATTTTTCCTAGCATTTCGGCTCTAGAATTTTTTTCACTTAATTCTTTAGTCTGTTCTCGGAGTTCTTTCTTTAGTAGTGCGAGGTCTCGCCAGCATCCGACTTTCTCGTTAAGTTGTAGTTCGGAGATATCGATTTGTTTCTTTCTTAGTTCAGATCTTTCTCGTGCGAATTCTGAATCGTCTTCACCTTTTGGTGCATTTTCCATTAGGAAATTATTAATATTTGTTTTCATTTTTTCGCCTTCTTTGATAAAGTTTTCACTAAGAGTATTTCTCTCTTTGACTAGAGTATCGATTTCGTCGATTGCTTCTTTTAACGAATCTACCTTCGCTGAGCCCATACCTTGAAAGTCTTTGGAGGTATTCCACATGTCGCTTCCATCGTATTCCGCAGGTATTTCGTCTGAAATATGTTCTTCCATGAAATATACACTAAATTTTAGTATTTAAACTTTTCTATTTGTTGTTACTAAGAAGTTGGGACAATCCCAGGGGCATATGCCCTTCAGATGTGTACCCCATTAGTTGGCTCTACCCAAAAATCAATTTTCTATGAAAAATTTATTTTCGGTTAGAGTATGTAAGCTCATAAAGTTTCTTAACGCGCCCGTCCATTCTTCGAACGGACAACCTGTCGCTAAAATTTTATTTCGCGCTTGGGAGTGTTTAGTTTTATTTTGTCGATTTGGAAAGAAATACCTACTTACTGAAAGACTACGATGTCTCTAGAAATAAATTGGTCCTCTCTTGATTCTAAGATTGGGTTAATGTAGATTTTTAGGCCGGTTTTGTTTGCGATTTTTTTCGCGTTTGTGTGGAAGTTTCCAATTGCGGGGAATGTTATCGCGATTTTGGCTGTTGGTTTTTTGACTTTTTTAAGTCGAATTAGGATTGGAATGATTAGGGCTTCGAAATTTTGGATTATTTGTTTCGCTTCGCTGTCTCGTGGTTTCTTCCTCAGGACCTTTCCCAGTGGTGTTTCTGTGGCGATTGCGGCGAATTGGAGGTCTGGGGATTTCTTTGAGTCGGCGTTTTTTATTGTATATTTGCATTGGGCGTTATATTTGTTTTTTATCCAGTCTAGGTTGACTTTGGCGTCTTTTGTGGCTTGTTCGTCTTTGTCGATTCCGTAGACGTTTATCTGTTTCAGGAGGGCTTCTTGGAGGATTCCGCCGATGCCGCAGAATGGATCTAGCATTAGGTTACCTGGTTTTGCGCCGGAGAGGTTGATTAGGATTTTTGATAATCTTGGAGATATTGCTAGGTGTTCTCTGCGGACTGGTTTTCCCATGTCTCGTGCTCGAATTTGTTTGACGTCGTGTTCTTGGGTTGCTAAGCCGAAGTAAATTTTGTTTTCGAATTCGTGATAGAAAAGGCTGAATTCTGCCGATGGTAATTCTTGTTTTGCGCCGCCTTGGAATTTGATTTGTCTTCTTCCATGTTTTAGCGTTGCTTTTTTCTTTTCGGTTTTGAATTTTCCTTTTAGAGTTTCTGGGTCTTGGTTTCCGAAAATTGCGTAGGAAAATTTGTCTGCGGGGATTATTTCTTTCCCTTGGATGTATTTTTTGAGATCTTCCTGGTTTCCTTCGAAATCTATTTCGCCGAGTTTCATGATTCCGCCGAATTCTTCGATGTCGAATTTTTCGTCTTCGTTCGTTTCTAGCACTAGGAGGTTGTCTTCGAATAATGTTACTTTGTGGGTTCTGTTTCGCGTTTTTAGAAATTCTAGGAGTTCTGCTTTTGAGAGCTCTGGGTTACGGCCGAGGATGAAGAAATGTTTCATGAAGATAAATGACTTAAGGGGTTTTTAAGATTAGGGATTAGACTTTGACTTTAACCTTTTCTGGGACTTTGATTGTTCTTGTTCCGACTCTGCAAGGGAGTCGTGCTTTGATTGCGCTGATTAATTTTCGTGCGCCAGCTTCCTGTCTTTCTGTTTTGACAGCGACGATGTAAAGAGTTTGCCCTGGTTTTACTAGTGCGGCTCTTCCCATTGTTTTACCGAAAGAACGGGCCATACCTGTCTGCATACGATCAGCCCCTGCACCAGTAAGCATTTTGTTTTCTCGTAAAATGTGATGTGGGTATATCTTTACTTCTAAATAGAATTCTTTACCGAAGTCAACTTGGAGGAATCTGTTGAAATACTGACGAACAGCTTCGATAGAATTATCTCGGATTTGGCAGTTTTCTTTGGTTATCACGTGGATTTGGACTTTGTATTCTCCGTTGTCGAATCCTTTAATGTCGCCCATTTTGAACTTTACGATTTGTGAATTTGGAACTGCTTTGATGTAGGACTTAGCTCTTTTCTTTGAGTTTCTCGTGTAGGGTCTTGCGAACCTTTTGGAATATGCTGATGCTTTTCTTAGTGCCATGATTAGAAGGTAGACCGCTTCGCTGGTAGACCGCTTCGCTGGTAGACCGCTTCGCTGGTAGACCGCTTCGCTCGTGATTTATTTTGATTGAATGCCATTTTATTCTTTTATTTCAACGTCGGTTCCGATTGCTTGTCCCGGGAGTCCTCTTTCGAAGATTGCTCGAACAACGCCGTTTCGGCCGTGTGCTGAAGAAATTTTACCTGTGATTATTTTTGATTCTTTACCTGGAGATGTCCATGTTACTTCTTTGCCGACGAATTCTGTTGCTTTTTCTCGAGAATCTACTTCTGGGATTTCGATAAGGAAGTGTCTAGGTTTGAATGTTTTTCGTCCTCGTCTAAATTGTATAACAGTTGCTTTCATTGTATATACCTAAAAGAATTTACTCTCTTCAGGGCATTTCTCCATGAAGATTCTTTTAAGAGTAATTATATTGTGGGATTTGGGTTTATAAAGATTACTGCGTAATTTTCTAAACATATTTAATTTGGGTTTTCCCAGTAGGTGCTCCTGGTGGAGCGTAAAGATTGTGCCCTACTGGCTTAACTCAAATTCGCCAAATATTTTTTTCAGAGAATTTAATGCTTTGAAATCTATTTTGGTTTCTTTCTTTCGGTGTGCGATTATTTCTTCTTGGAATTCTTTTGGCGATACATCTGTTAGTTTGTCGTCGGATAATTTTCGGATTTTCGCGCCTTGAACGATGAATGGTTTTGATAAGAAAAATATTTCTGCGTTCATATCTTTGCCTTTGACTAGGAATCTTGTTTTGTCCATTGCCATAAAATCGCATCTTTGAGAATATTCCATTAGTGCGGTTGTGATTTCTTGTGCGAGTTTTCTTGCGTTGTCGACATCTCTTGATTGTTTCTGAGTTAGGTTGTCTTTCTTTTTACTCTTTGCAACTTTCATTACTTCTGCAATATCTTTTTTTGTTTTGGCGATTAACTTTAGACTTGTTAAAAATCTTGGGGGGAACCTTCCGGTTTTGATTAGTGTGTTATCGAATTCTTTGATGATTTCGGCTTCGGACTTTTTCTTCAGAAGAGAACCAATTATTCCAAAAACATCTTTGTAAATTTCTTCAATTGATTTTTCTTGGACTCTCTTCTCGATTTGTTCTCTTAATTCTTTTAGTCTTTCGATGTAATCAATTGCATTTTTTGATAATCTGTCTAGCTCTTTACCGCTGACATCTCCTGGTTTTAGTTTTCCATGTTCGTAAGCTTTCCAAACTTTGATTACGATTTCATCCAAAATATCTGCATATTTTGCTTCTACCATTTTTTCTTTTTCGACGAAAATTTCTCTGAATAATTTTACTGTTTCATAAACATTTGGGGGTGATTTTCCATAGAGCATGAGTAGTCCTTGGGTCGGTGTTGAAATTCCCCAGAATAGATCGAGTGTTGCGACGTCGAAGATTCTTTTCTCGACTGTTTCTTTTAGTTTGTTTCCTGAAGACATGAACATGTCGATTGCTTCTGGACTTGGTTTGATTTTTCCCATTCGGAGCAGAGATTTCCAAGGAAGGAATGTTCCCCTGTCGTATAATGGAATTCCGTCTCGGATGAATGTGAAGAAAACTGGATGCGCATCTTTTACTCCGTCCCAAAACTCGGTCATTAACCAAATTTGGACATTTAGTGTATTTTTGTTTACTCCAGAAATCGCTTCTGCTTCGGCAATATATGAATAGATTATTCCTCTTAATTTTTCTTTCAATTCCATTCGGGGCATTCTTTTTACGTCGGTGTCGTCGATAATTATTGCGACGTCAACATCTGAATCTTTTTTTGTTGTGCCTGTTGCGAGGGAGCCGCCCATGACGTAGGATGTTACGTATTTCTCGAATTTCTTTAGGACTAAAGATTTGTGGATTTGGGCAACTCGTAAATGGCTTAGAATTCCTTTGTCTAAAATTGGGAAAGACATTGAGACTGCTTCGAAGATTTCGAATTTAGAATCGAGTCCGAGGTTCCAGAGGTCGATGGGAGTCATCACATGAACCCAGAACTTTTCGTTGATTTTTTTCGCTTCGGCGATAATTTCTAATCGGATGTTTGCTATGTTTTTGAATTGTTTTTCTGGAATAATTGTTAAGATGTGGATTAGTTCTTTTTTGGAGTCCTCTTCTGAGATTTCATATTCTTCCTCTATTTTTTTTGAAGCTTGTTGTGGAATTATTCCGATAGCTTCGACGAATTTGAATTTTTTTGCGATTTCGGTTTTTAATTTTCCAATTTCTTTTTGGGTTTTGTCGGCTTTTTGTTTTAGTGCGTCGTTGATTTGGTTTGAAACTGGGAGGTTGCCGAGTTTTGACTTTGAGATGTAATCTTTTGATAGATTTTGTTCGACTGATTTTTCGCTAGAATCTGATTTGTGTTCTGTCGTCATGAATGTCCTTAGACTTTTTGTTATTTAAATGTTATTACTGAAAAGTCAAAATGATCCCACCAGGAATCGGACCTGGGCCTTCTCGGTGTAAGAGGAGTTCG
>Ga0075122_10002289_pt1 | contig 12767 bp, 17 predicted proteins | sample AntAceMetag02UKB_FD_69790 | JGI IMG/M metagenome (GOLD analysis project Ga0075122, IMG submission 69790) | Saline lake microbial communities from Ace Lake, Antarctica - Antarctic Ace Lake Metagenome 02UKB | ecosystem: Environmental > Aquatic > Non-marine Saline and Alkaline > Saline | place... | reverse complement strand
ATTAATTTCATGTTGATTATGTTGAATGTTTGGATCTGCAACAATTATTACTTTAGCTTCTTTGTTTGCAGCAAAACTTAATGTAACTGCAACATTAACATTCTTTGGAAATTTTTTAATTGCTTCAGAAGCAAATCCATTAAATATTTCTGTTTTTTTAGTTAGATGATTATAACCTTGCAAGTTTTGTGGTTTTTTAGTTGTTGTAATGGTTAGCTCATCAATTCCTTCTTGTGCCATAGATAGAATCATATCAATTCCCCCAATTGCACCACTTGGGAAATAAATTTTACTTCCAACTCGTTTAGTTATTTCTGTAAGTTGATCATATTGTTGACTCATAATTCCGGTATCTAATGAAACAACATCAATACCGTTTTCAAGAATTCTTGGGTCGTATTTTGCAGCAGCATCTGGTGAAGCAGCTTCTACAATAACGTCGGGTTTTAATGCAATAAGCTCTTCAATATTTGTAACTGCCTGAATGTTTGGATTTTGGATTTTTTCTTTTAGCTTATCAATTGCTTCAGGATAAATATCATATGCTCCAATAATTTCTGCAAAACCTTCTTTTGTGACATATTCAGCAACAATTGTATTAATTGCACCACATCCTAGAAAAGCTACTTTTCTCATCGATGGCTACCTCCAAAATCTGGACCAAATGTTACGGGTTGGGTTTTAGTTGTATATTCCAATTTACCACATCTTTCACAAGTTCGTTCCCAACCATGTTCATCTTTTTTATTATTCTGGTCATAAATTGCTTCGGGATCAGATCCTTTACCTTCATATCTTAGTAAAATTGGATCAGAAACTTGTCGTACAACTTGTGTAAATTCTGGAAACATGTGATTGCAAGCAATTATCCGTGCCTCAGCCTCAGCCAATTCTCCGGACAAACGTGTTACTCGTTTAGTAAGATTTTCAGTAGTCACTTAAATCAACCTCCTGCAATTTTTGATTTGGTATAATTGGTCTTCCAATTTTGTGCAGTTCATGGAAAATTCCTGCATCATCCCAATGACCCATTATGTCTGCAGTTGCTGTGTGGTATCCTGTTGAGAAACCTGCGCCAATAAATCCAAATAACTTCATATTGTATTTTTCTTCTACATCGACAAATGCTTGTGTTTTAGCAGGATTACTAAATCCACTTGTTAGTGCGTTCTCTAACTTATAACCGGCTTCTTTGAAAGTTTTTGTAGCAGCTAACACTCCCAAAACAGTTACACCTTTTCCAGATAAATATTTCTTTTCAGTTGAATCTCCACCCTGCATTACGTTTGCACCATTTGTATCAAATCGTGGACCCCAGAATTTTTCTCCAAGTGCTTCTGCAACTGCAAGCGTGTCTGTAATTTCTTTGTTGAATGTATCTGCTAAGAAAACTCTTGGAACACTTGAGTCAATATGTTTGTCAAATGCCTCCATAACTTTGGCTGCATAGTTTTTAATACCATATTTCATAGCAAAGATGAGTGTGGCTGCATGAGGAGTTGTTCCACCACCTTTTTGTCCATATGTTCCTGCGCCAATATCGGTTGAAGCAGATTTAAATCCACCATCATAAGCTGCTCTTGCAAGTTCTGCATCTTGTTCTGGTGCAAAATGTCTAGCACCAAAATAACCACAAGCTCTTGGACCAAAGCTACTCTTTCTAAGAATGTCCGTTATTGCACTGGCATTTTCTTTAACCTTTTCTGGATCGGGATCTGGCAGTCCATTGGCTTTACTTGTTCTTCCAGATATTCTTTGAAGGTAATCTGTTTCAAGCTCAACAAAATCTTGGGATTGACCGTCAATGTACATTAATGTTTCACATGATTCAAATCGATCACCATCATTTAATGCCCAAATTTTACCACCATGCTCAGCGAATTTTGGACTGAAATGATTAATAGCAGCTATAGCTTCATCAATTCCACCGACAATACCTGGCTTTCGAATAAATACTTGCTGTCGTACGCGAGGATTGATACCTTCTTCTTCAAGGATTTTGGAGAGTCTAAGAAAGTACTTATCTGCTCCAGGTCGGTGACTTACTGGGAATTCAAATTCAGTTTTTCGTTTCATTGTGCGTTACCTCCAATAGTTGATCGATTAATCACACTATTATTGATTATGATTAGTTCAGGCGATTTGCTAGACATATTAGCGAATTGAGCATAGTTATCTCCTAAGAAATTATCTTTTTCTTTAGGATTAAAAGATTCGTTTATTACATGTTCATTAGTTACTTCTTCTTCAAATTCAATTTCGTCATCAAATTCTTCTTGAGCTTCAAGATCTTCAAGATCATATTGCGTTAATAGATAATGTACGTTGAGCTCAATAAATGGCATAAGTTTTGCACCATATTGGCCAGGCCCGTCTAAGAAATTTATTTTAACGGAATCTACTGTGTGGTTTTTTTTGCGTAGATTGTGTGTTGTTTTTTGTTCGTTAATATGCTCTTCAAGTAAACCATATCCTGGAAGATATTTTGGATAGTCATAGTTTTGTTTTACACTTCCATCGAATAGATCTTTTACTCTTACACGTTCACATAGTGATAATTCTCCGTGATGTTTTCCACCTTTTATAAATTCACGCATCGCATTTTCAATTGAATCTTGTTTAGTTATGCAGTATTCATTCCATGTATCTCTGAAATCACCGTCTTTGTATGTTTCTATTACATAATATGTTTCGTTTGTCATTGTTTTCCGCCTTCTTGTTATTTTTACACTAAGCACAACCTAAAAAAAGCGATCCAGTTTGAATCGCATGTATTTACTTGGCTTAATGTATCTATAACACTAACCCCATATATAAAGATTGTGAAATTGTTAATGTTACACTAAGTAAGTGTAAAAAAGCAATACCTCACTAAAATGTAATTAAGAATTAACTAGTAAATGTAGTGTCTCCTTCGATTGTAACCTGATTTATTTTTTCTTCCTTGCAAAATATAATAATCCTAAACCTACAACAAATAATAAACTAACACCTTTTCCTTTGTATTTAACACCTGGATCGCTTTTATATTGCTCTGATTGTTGGATTATTTTATCCATAACTTCTCCTTTGGGCATTACTCTTGCAGTGCCATCTTGCGTAGATATAATGCTGTATCCTTCTTGAGCCATATCGTATTGTAATTTAAAGTCTTGTTCATATATGCAAGCGTGTTTACCTGTATAAATGTTTATTTGATTTTCATCATATATTTCAGGAGCATATGCAATTATGTCATTAATTTGCTCTTCAGTTATATCGCTGCATTCTTCAGGAATTTCGGCAATAGCTAACGATATTGAAAAAAGTAAAATCAAAAATATTAATTTTTTCATAGATAACTTAATTAATTATTTAATATAAAGTTATCTAGCTATTTACTAAAAGCGGGAGAATAATCGTTGCATCGCCTTCGATTGTAACATGTTTTGCTTGTTCTTTCATCTTGCCCCAAGAAATTGCTTCTCTTGTTCTAGCACCTGAAAGAGTTCCATCATGTTCTGGATGCGTTGTAATGTATATTGCATAATCAAGTCCGCCTCGAAATTGAGACCACCAAATAATATGATGTTTTTGTGGTCCACCTGCCGCTACAAGTGCTCCAACTTTCTTTGCATCAGTCATCCGAATAAAAATATCTTGTTCATCTTCAAATAAATTAATTTTGAAATCTTTGTGAGTTTGCCAGAACATCCACATTTGAGTTCCAAGAACACCATCTAGTGGAGCTGGAGTATAAACTGGAATTTGATTTTTCCAAGCCCAATAAAGTGTTGATTCTTCACAGTTTTTTAGCTTTGAAATTTCTTTACCAATAGCCCAAATTAAATCTTTCATGTTCCACTCTTTTTTTTGTTTGTAGAATTTTTCTAACATTGGTTGAACTTTATCTTCCATAAACGGTCCATAGCTATCTTTCGGAACTAGAATATTTCCCAATCTCATAAGTCCTTTTTGATGAAGTTCAATATCATCTGCTTCAAATTTTCCGGGAAGATAGTTTTTGTGTAATCGAATAATATCGTGTGCAATTGAGCCAACAGATGTTAGCCACATATTAATTTTCTTTTCTTTTAGAAGATCGCGAATAACTCCTCTTGAACCTGCAGCAGATAAGCATGAATATGTTGCTAAGATGCGTAAGTCACAATTCTTTTGAGTGTCTTTCCAAATATCTGCACCTTCAGCTAATTTCTTAGCCGTAAATCCGCCTGCTTCGGAAAATTGTTTGATTAGTTCTTTTACAGATGTTTCCGAGCTAACGCTAATATCTTTAATTTGTTTCATAATTTTATGGAGAACTCTTTTTAAATTCAGTAAAACCACATTTTCCGCAATGGAATCTATTTTTGTGTTCAGCCATGAAAACAGCTACACCACATTTTGGACATTCGCGCTTGTTTTTTTGTCCATTTGGATAATAATCTCCTTTTCTTGTTGATTTAGATGGTTTTCTTTGTTTCTTACCTTTTACATTAGATTTTTTTATACCCATTATTCTTTAGCCTCTTCTTTCTTTTCTTCAGTAGTTTCTGATTTAACGTCTTCAACTGGTTTTTTTTCAGTTGCTACGGGAGCTTCTTCTTCGATTTTTTTAGCTGGCTTTTGTGCGTTTCTTTTAACGATATATTTTAATTCTTTTTTTTCAAGGTCTTCTTTTGATTTGTAAATATGTGCAGTGCCTTTAATTTCAGCTTTACCAAATTCAGAATGAATATTTATAACCGCAATTGTTTCTGTTTTTTTTCCAGTTTTTGCTGAAATAAGATTTTTAACTTCTTGTCTCGTTGGTGTTGAACCGGTTTGAGTAGCTGTGAAAGATACATCTTCTCTATCAAATAAGTTATTTTTTTCTTGTTTAATAATTTTGAATTCCATTTTACCTCAATGCAAATTCTCCTGCAGAATCAAGCTTCATTTTTTGTGCAATTTCAGATTTAGAAGCATCAATAATTATTACTCGACCTTTCCAGGTTTCATTAAGTTTAGTGCTTTGGCAAACAGGACATTTATCACCTATTACCAATCTTTTACATTCTTTACACATTTTTTTTGCCATTTTATTTTGCAGCTTTTGCTAATTTAACTGTCTCCTTATTTTCTTTTTTTATTTGTTCAGCAATCCATTCGATTTTTCCTAAGTATTCTTGTCTCATAGTTAGTCCAATTTTTGGCTCGTTTGTGTCTTTAATACTTACTGCGACAATTCTTGCACGAACTTTATCGCCCTTTTTCAATACTTTTTTGGAATCTTTACCAAGTAAAGTTCCTTCTTTACTAATGGATACAAAATCGTCCATTGTTTGGGATATGTGCACCATACCTTCAAAAGATCCAAAGTCAATAAATGCACCAAATTTTGCAATGTCTCTGATTTCACCTTCAATTAATTCATTAATTTCAGGTCCAAAGTGAATTGCTTTGAATATAACATTATAAAATGCAGCACCGTTACCAGGTACTAAAACGCCTTCACCGATTTTAATAATCTCAATTATTTTAATTATTCTACCTAATTCATTGTTAATCTGACCCACATAAGTTATTTCTAGTTGTTTAGCCACAGAATCTTTTAGATCTTCGCTAAATAAACGTGGTTCAATTCTAACAACACCTTCGATTTCAGATAAAGCATACATTATAATATTAAGGAGAAAGACCCTTTTTTAAAGCTTGTGTTCGGCTTTCTTGTGATTACGTCTAAGGAACTTTGTAGTAGCGTATATATTTTGATTAAAGGTAAGATTACATATTTTACACTTTTCGGGATAATGATAATTGAATGTTTTTCTAAATATCTGGAATTTTTTAGAGTTCCAAGCGTCTTTTTTTAATATATTACCGAAATTCATATTGTCAAATAGATTACAACAAGGATACATTTCACCTGCGTAATTTATATACGCTCCAAAATGTATTTTAAAACAAAAAGGCGTATGAATATATCGGGAGTACTGTATTTTTTTAATGTGTTTATTTGCTTTTTTTATTTTAGAGATTTTCTTATCTGCAAAAAATCGATTATATTTTTTAGTTGATCGTATGGTTTTTATATTCCATATAATATCTGAGGGCAGTGATTTACCTAATTTTATTAAATCATCTACATTATCAGGTAAAAGAACAGTATTTACTACGATGGCAGTTTTTACACCTAATTCTTTTTTTACATCCAATGCGATATCTAAAGCATGCATAACTTTTTTATTTGAAATGCCGCGAAGGTTATAATATATTTTATCAGTACCATCTATTGATAGGATTAATCGGTTTAGTCCAGCTTCGAATATCTGACGTACATTATTTTTATTTAATGTTGTACCGTTTGTGATTGTATCGACGTATATACCTTTTTTTGATGCATACGCAATCATTTTTGCTAAATTACGGTTAAGAAGCGGTTCACCGAACCCTGTTAAATTAATTACTTTTAATTTTGGAAACGTAGATAATATTTTTTTAAATGTTTCAAAGCTCATATTTTTATTTAAGGTATAGGGTAGCTCTTTTCTTAGGCACATTTTGCAATTTAAATTGCAAGTAGATGTTGGTTCAATTTGCATAAATATCGGCTCTGGCGCTTTTCCTGAACACCGAATACCGGAGAATACTCTGGAAAACATATTATCTCCTTTTTAACTCTTTGTCAAAAGTGTATATTTTGCAATTATTTATTTTTGCATATTCTTGAATTCGATCATCAGCATGACCTTTTGCAAGTTTAATTATCTTCCAATTATTGTGTTTAATAATATTTAGTGCGAGTTTTGAAGCCAATCTATCTGACTCTTTTTTTGCTTCATTAGATAATTTTTTTAATTCAGTAATTACTAAATTAGGTATAAGAATTTGTCCATCAATAATTTGGTTTAAGTCTTGTTTTTTCTTTACAGCATAAACTAATGCGTTGGTATCAATTATTACTTTCATTTTTATCTAATTCATTATTTATTATTGTTGGGCAGTGTGCTGCAAATATCATTTTAGGTCCTAATGAGATGGATTTAGCACCAATGCGCTTTAGAAGTTTTTCAGTATTTTTTGGAACTCCAATATAATCACCAATCACAAAACCTGAATTTTGAGGAATTTTGGAGCCATCAATAGGTGTTCCGTTTTGATGTAAATAAAATAAGTTTTTCTGATTTCGCATAACTTTTTCTACACTTCGTTTAGCTACAATCACACCAGGAGAAACTTGTTTTTCTTCTTCTAGGTTTAATTTAATTCCAGCAGTTAATGCATTTTTAATTGCTTGAGCGATACTTTGCTCTGTTGGTAATAGACCTTGTATATCTTTACCATAAAAACTGATAGTTTTTGGAGGTAAACTTGGTCCACTAAAACATAAGTGAACAATTACATCACGTCTAACATCTTTTGCAATCCATAGCGAACTTATTACAAATTGACATGCAATATCAATTTTACCTGCTTTGAAGATATGTTCTAATTTAAAATCAGGTGTAGTTTTGGCCTTTAGCGCATCTAATATGAATTCTTTCATTTTATGTAACCGTGACTTATATTAAACAGCAACAAATAAAAGTGTTTAGTTTAACTTTTTTCCCAGTATATCCATTAGTGTTTGTGAAGCTTCGATTTTAGAGTTAACTTGATGCGTACTATTTTTATCAACAATATAAGCTAAGTAAGTTGTTTTAGACATATCTTCTCCACGATTAGCAACAACGTGTTGAAAACCTTTATTTTCTATCCGATCTTTCGCAATACTTAGCAATTGTTTCGTAGACTTGCCTCGTTCATATTTGAAAGTTACCATGTACAAATCAGGAAATGCTTCTCTAACTTTTTTGATTACTTTTTCAGTTTCAGTAAATTTTATTTCTTTTAACTCACCGCCTGACGGTATTTTTCCTTCAAAAGTTTCAACCGGTTTGTAATCTGCAACCGCTGCAGCAAAAATACCTGCATCGTAATTATTTTCTAGTTCTGAAAACACATTTGCTCGATACTCATCAAAAGTTCGGTGCTTTATTGTGTGGAGATAACTGGGAATAATTATTCCGCTATTTCCAAGTAATAACGTTACGTCAGCACCACGTAAATATGCTTCAATTGCTATTTGACGACTTAAACCACCCTTAAACTTGTTCGTGATCATACGCACGTCATCAATCATAACGGGAGTAGATCCGCCAGTAATCAATAATTTTTTACCTTTGATTGGATCGTCAGTTATATCGTGCGAGATTCTTGCAGCGATCGTACTTGCTCTTTCAATTTTAGCTTTTCCTTCACTTATTCTTGGATTAATAACATGAAAATTTTCATATTGACATAACTTCTCTAAATTATTTTGATACATCGGATTTTTTTCTAGAGATTCATGCATTGTGGGTGTAACATATATTGGAGTACCTCTACCAAATGCGCTAGCAACTAAACTTGTAAGGTTATTTTCTGCCAATCCATTTGCAATTTGCCCAATTGTATTAAGTGTAGCCGGCGCAATAAGTACTGCATCATATGTTTTGATATGTTCTGAGTCGCCAGTTAATTCAGTAATAACGCGGTTTCCCGTTGCCCATTCGAGAGGCACGGGCGTAATCATTTTTTGAGATTCAGGACTCATATATGCGTGAACATCTGCACCATATCTGCGTAACATTCTTGCAATTTTAGGCGTTTCAATGGCAGCAATTCCGCCAGTAACACAGAGAGCAATTCTCTTGTTATCTAAATAATCTCCAATTTTATCAACTCGTGTATCTTCATTTTCATTCATTTTAACAACCTCCTTGCGTTGTAATAGTAAACATTTTGTTTTTCTTTTTGAGTATAATTATGCATAGCTTTTTCTACAAACCAAACAGAATCTTCATGTGTCTGTACCGGGAAATCTGTACCAAATAATAACTGTTCAGATCCACATTCAGCTAAAAATTTCTTAATATTATTAATTTCATCCCTAATTTGTAGCCGATCATGTTTAGAATCAATCAAACCACTGGTATCGGTGTATACGTTCTTATTGTTTTGAACAACTTCAATGATTTCATTAATGTAAGGTTTTCCCATGTGACTCATTATAATATTTAAGTCAGGATTTTCTTGTGCGATAAATTCTAGATTTTTGGGAGTAACTAATTGTGCTACAGCAGGTTTACCTTGCGTTCTCATGGTTGAATAAGAATAACCAGTATGAAACATTAAGTTGAGATCATATCTTTTTGTTAAGTTGATTATTTGCTTAAATCGATTAGAATGCAAATCAATATTTTGATAACAAGTGTATATTTTAATTCCTTCAATACTTCCACGTTCTGCAAGTTCAGATAATTCATTCATACCTTGATAAAAATAATTCTCGAAGTCAAGACTACCAAACATTCTGAACTTATACGAGTCATTTATCCAATCATACAATCTAAAATTAGAAATTCCTGATTCTTTATGCGGGAAATATGTAGCCAGTAAGATCGTTTTTTCAATCTGATATTTATTCATAAGGTTCCAAATAGTATCAAGCGTAGCAGATTCGGAAACAGTATTGGTAAGTTTTCTATTCGTCGTATGGCAGTGAATGTCGATTTTTTTCATTTCTTCAATTATATATTGCGATTTCTTAATATTAAACTTCTCTTTAAATGTTTAAACAAGTTTAAACAAAAACAATAAAGTTTAAAAATGATTAACAAGAATATGGACATGAAACAAATCGAAAGAAAGTTACAAAGTATTTCTGGATCACTATTTGTATCTTTACCACGTAGTTGGGTAAATCAATATAAACTAGATAAAGGTTCTAAAGTTGATATGGAATTAGCCAAGGATGGGCGTATAATTCTTGCACCAAGTTTACATAGAGAAAAACAAGTATGGAAATCCACAATTAATTATGATCAAACTTTCTATCGTCGATTTTTCAGAGATTATCTTAAGGGAAACGATTTTATTACAATATTATTTAAGAAAAAATTATCACCTAAAGAACGAAAAAATATTTTTGATTTCTTAGATAAGTTAATGAATGTACACGTTGTCGAAGAAACTTCGGAAAAATTAGTGCTTCAAAGTTTCAAATTAGCAGAACTTTCTGTAAAGCAATGTTTAAAGCGCATGTTCTTTTTGACTAAGAATATGTTTGATGAGCTTATAGAATCAAATGACTCATCTAAGATAAATGAAATTGATGTTTCTGTTTCAAAGTACTATTATATTTTAATTCTGCAGATAAGACGTTTCTTAGAAGAAGGTCAATTTACACATGATTCGGAAGTATCCATCATTAGTTCAGTGGATATTCGTATGATTTCAGAAAAAATTGAACGAGTCGGAGATATAATTAAATATCTATCAAGTAAGAAAATGAAACGGGAACTCAAACCACTTGCGCAGTTAGTTTTTGATAAATATGTCAAAGCAGTTAATTCATACTTTACTAAGAATTTCGAAAAAGCAGCATCTCTTTGGCAAGATGAAGTGGAAGTTAGAAACGAATTTCGTAAGGCTAGAAAGCAATACGTTAAAGAAAAATCCATCGAGAATATTGAGAATCTTAATCAACTTTTCAATATATTTAAATTCGGTAAAGAAATAGCTAATATTGTGAGATAATGTCGAGAAAAGAAAATTACAACCGGACCGCTAAAATATATAATGCGCGATATCAAGATACTCAATGTGATAAATATCGAATAATGCTTTCTGGATTAAAGTTGCGAGGTAAAATAATTGATGTAGGTTGTGGGACTGGGCTTCTTTCTGAATTTTTAGATAGAGCAGATATAATTGGTTGCGATAATTCTGAAGAAATGCTTAAAATTCGCGGTTCGGGTGATTTGTGTGATATAGAAAATCTCCCATACAAAGATACTGAATTTGATTTTGTATTTAGTTTTTCAGTTCTTATGAATTGTGAACATCCTGAAAAAGCAATAAAAGAAATAAAAAGAGTGCTTAAACCCAAAGGCACTTTTGTGTGTACTTTTCTTAAAAGTTTTAGTTCTAAGATAACACCTTTACTTGAAAAACATTTCAAAATCCAAGAAGAAATCGCTTGCGGCGAAGATGTTGGATTTAAACTAAATTAAAAAATATCTGGATTTCCGGGAATATTATATCCAATAGAATCAGAATTATTTCGATACCCCTTATATCCACCGAGGCTAGATATCGGAATATCACCATCATATCGATAGAATACTCTTCCACTTGTATCTATTGGAACATGTTTATCTCCACTCAAGTGATACTGTCGTTTGGCTTTTAATCCAGGTCTGTTTAATATTGGTTCTATTATTCGTAGTATTTTTTTAGCTTCACTTTTAATTGCGAGTAATTCTGAGTATTTTTGAAGCGAAATATATATTGTAAATGCTTTACCTCTTTGTAAATTATTCGCATTCAATCGATTACAACCTTCGATTGAATTTACTGTTTTGAATTTAATTTTATTAAGTAGTAATATTGGGATGATTGATGTGCCAATTGCAAATAAATCTTCATCATTATCTGCATATATATGGAATTTCCAAGAACTATACTGATTAGAGGGTTTTCCGTCGTTTCCCGCCCAAACTCCTTTTCTATTATGTAAATTCGTTATTATTTTTTGCCAATCAGCTTCTTCGAAAGATTTTGGCTCAATTACCTTCGATTTTATATTATTTATATTGACTGGAACAAAATGCATAAATTTTAACGTATATCCCTCCGAAATATTTCCTAAGGTAATCGAATCACCATCTTTGAGAATTACTTTTTGTTTTGAAACATTTTTACCATTAATTATAGCTCCATTTAAACTGTGATCTTCAAATTCATAATGCATATCTTCTGGATGAAATCGTATTGTTGCATGTTCTTTAGAAATCTTTTTGTTTTTAGCGATTTCAGGCAGAATTATTGTACCTTTACGACCTAAAACAAATTCTTTATTTGTGGATATGATGTGTGAATGACCTGATTGATCAATTAATTCGGCAAAAGAAGGCTCAAAGGTCATTATAATGTGCGGTTCTCCACGTATTATCATAATTCTGGCAGGTGCATCTTCTAGCGGAATTGAATTATTATGTATTAAGTGACCATTAATATATGTACCCGTCTCACTGAAGTCCTGATATATAAAATGATGCTGGTTGATGTCGTAAAAAATCTTACCGTGCTTTCGAGATGCAGTTGCGCGATTTAATACAATATCATTAGTAGAATCACTACCAATCGTAGTTACTTGTTTGAAAATTCCTAAATCTTCACCCCATGGCATTTTTACAAATCCAATGGGTTCACGAGCATATTTATTAAAATTTTCAATGGGCATTAAACTATATTAATATAGAACTATATAAATTATACTCTAACAATCTCTTGACTGTGAAAAAAATATTGCGTTAGTATGTTTAATTATCAATAGATTTTTAAGTTTTATTACTCATGTAAAGTATGTTTGGTAAAACTAAAGCTAGTTTTTTGGATCATTGCCAGAGTATGTACACAGAAAAACTAGTAACTGATGGTATTTTAACTCCGCTTGAAGATATCAACTTAGCTGAATTAAGCATCGATGAAACACTTGATGAGAATGTTTCTGGTTTAAAAGAATCATTGTCTTCTTTTGGCGCTTTTCATAAAAAACATCCTCGTGCTATAAAAGCTGGAGCTGTACTTTTTTCATCTTTAGTCCTTGTTTCTTCATGTGGTTGTTCTTTAGGTACTGTAACCTATAAAGGTAAAATTGTAGATGTAGAGCAAAAAGCAGGTCTTGATGGAGTTATGGATACAGCAGATGATTATATTTT
>Ga0075122_10002288_pt1 | contig 12768 bp, 11 predicted proteins | sample AntAceMetag02UKB_FD_69790 | JGI IMG/M metagenome (GOLD analysis project Ga0075122, IMG submission 69790) | Saline lake microbial communities from Ace Lake, Antarctica - Antarctic Ace Lake Metagenome 02UKB | ecosystem: Environmental > Aquatic > Non-marine Saline and Alkaline > Saline | place... | reverse complement strand
ATATCGTCTGGTATTAAATCTTTTAACTTCCCTAATTGACCCTTCCCTCCATCAATTAATATCAAATCAGGAGCTACAGAAAGAGTTTCATCTATACCCTTTCCTAGATTCTTTAATCTTCTTTCTAATACCTCCTTCAACATTCCGAAATCATCTGGTGTATCTTTACCCTTTATCTTAAATATCCTATACATCCCTCTTTTCATATCCCCCTCTTCTGCGATAACTAATGATCCGTATGCACTCTTTCCTTGTATATTGGATATATCGTAGCACTCTATCTTACTAGGTATTGGAATATTCAAATCAATAGATATCTTTTCTAAACTCCTTTTAAGTGCAATCTTCCTTTTTTCTAAATATGTTTCTGCAGTATCTTCATATGAAAATCTAACATTACTATTTATATACTTAAGATCACTAATCTTATCTCTCAATTCTTTAGCTTTTTCATATTGTTGAGTAATTGCATACTCTTTCATATTCTTTTCTAAATCTTTTACAATATTCCTTTTCTTACCACTTAAAAAATCAACAATATTATTAATATTCTCCCTGTACTCTTCTTCTGATATATATCCATGATATGGTCCTGGACAAAGTCCTAAGTCAAAATTCAGGGAGGGTCTTTCATCTGATGCTTTGCAACAATTACAAAATGGATAGAGTTTACGTATATAGTTAAAGAGTATTTTAATAGATGAGCCATTTGGGTATGGTCCAAAGATTTTACCTTTCTTTAATTCATTTTTTGATATATTTCTTACTATCTTTACAGTAGGATATTTCTCTTTAGTAGTTATATATATCCATGCATATGACTTATCATCTTTTAAATCACTATTATATTTAGGTTGATATTTTTTAATTAATCCTGATTCTAGTATTAATGCTTCAATATCATCATTTGTTTCAATTACTTCTATATCTTTTACAAGGGGAATCATTTTTACAATCCATGGTCTATCTTGTATGGAATTGTTAAAGTAAGAGGATACCCTGTTTTTTAAGTTTGTAGCTTTCCCTACATAGAGTATCTCCTTCTTTTTATTTAGGAATTTATATATTCCTGGTTTATTTGGTAATGTTTCTAATTTGTTTTCTATCATATTTTTAATTATATATTACAATGGTAATTTAATGTACTATGGGTTATAATCCACATATTAGAACATATTCTAATATATTGTTCTTTAACAACAAGATACACATTAAATATTTTCCTTCTTAAGAGATATTTTTCAATATATTTGTATATATATGTTGGATGATGCCTCATAAAGGGGTTATCTCATTGATGAGATGTAAAAATATTAATAAAAAAGAAAATATTGAAGGAGGTAAACATGTTAAAAAAGCTACTTAGTTTGATTAGTTTGAACAGAAAAAAGGGAAATCTTCTCATAACAAGAGACGACCAAAAAATCCTTGATCGAGGGTTATATTCACTAAAAGAAAAGGGAGATCTCCATTGCTCCTACATCCCAACAGGACAGGGAGAAGATGCTGTTTTTGATTTTATAAAAACACTCACCAAAGATCCTATGACAAAGAAATATGATCGGATTTTCATCCGAGCATCAAATAAACCCTATGCTCATGCTGTAAGATTTCTCTTGAGAAACGAGGGATTTAATATAGAGAGAATATATTACAATAAGAAAGAAGGACAATGGAAAGTCGTTTCTGAAACAATGTAAATTTCTCCAAAAAAATAGAATCCCATCATACACCTCCTTCTTTTATTTTTCTTTTCTCTTAAAGAGAGTTGTTGTATCTTGTTGCTCTGTTTTTTCTTAAAACTTCTTTAAAAACCTCTTAGTATCTTCACTCATATCAATCTTTTTTCCTAACACTACTGTCTTTTTACTCCTCCCATTGTTAATGATAAGTTTTACAGGAAGATCTCCCTTAGATGATTTAATAAATTCCTTTAACTCTTCAATCTCTTCCTCTGTATGTTCAGTTCTGATTCTAAAAGTGACACCCTTAAAGTTAGAACTATGCTTACTAATATCAATATACTTAGCCTTCTCTAAAACAATACTCTTCTCTCCATCTCTAACATTAAGCCTCCCTACTAAAAGCATAGGTTTATTCTCCTCTAACGTGCCATTTATTTCAGTATACTTTCTAGGAAATACAATAATATCTATCTGTCCAGACTTATCTTCTGCTGTTAGAAATGCCATCCGATCTCCCTTTTTTGTTGTAATCTTTCGTATCTTAGTTATCATTACCCCAAGTACAACCATATCCCTATTCTTCTTTTCTAAAACATCTCTTACTGGAAGAACTTTTTTACTTTCTAAAAATTCCTGAAGTGTGTCTAATGGATGACTGGAAAAATAGAGACCTAGAAGCTCCTTTTCCCATTGGAGAATATCTTGTGTTGAAGCTTTTACATCTGAAAGAGGTGTCTTTTTAATCTCTTGCTCCTCTCCATTAACACTAAAAATGTCTATCTGCCCTGCAGCTAAAGAACTACTAGCTTTCTTTTCTCTCTCATATATTTGAGGTATTAATTCTAAAAGTGCTGCTCTATCTCCAAATTTATCTAAAGCTCCAGCCATGGTTAAATACTCAAGCACTCTTTTGGGAACATTAACCTTGTAAGTTCTATGTATAAATTCATCTAGATATTTATATTCTCCATTCTCTTCTCTCTCTTTAATTATCTTCCTTATTACATCCTCACCTATATTCTTTATTGCTGCTAAACTAAATCTAATATCCTTCTTATTCTCAATCGTAAAGTAGAAACTACTCTTGTTAATTGTAGGAGGTAGAACATTTATACCCAATCTCTCACACTCTCCTAGATCCAATATTATCCTATCAAAATTATCAAGATCTCCTTCTAAAAGCCCTGCCATGAATTCTAATGGGTAATGTGTTTTCAAATATGCAGTCCAATATGCAATTGTTGCATATGATGCACTATGTGCTTTATTGAAACCATAGTTTGCAAATTGTACTAAGTTTTTCCAAAGCTTTTTAACCTTCTCTTCTTCAAAACCTTTCTCAATGGCGCCTTTTATAAATACGGGTTTTTCTTTCTCCATAACATCCATTAATTTCTTTCCCATTGCTTTTCTAAGAATATCAGCAGAGCCCATTGTATATCCTGCAATATCTGTAGCAATACGGATAACTTGTTCCTGATAGGTGATCACTCCATTGGTAATAGAGAGGATAGGTTCTAATTCCTCGAAAAGATACTCAGGATCTTTCTCTCCATTCTTGACTGCAATATATTCAGGAATAAATTGCATAGGTCCAGGACGATATGCAGCGAGAATGTAACAAATCTCTTCTTGGGATTCTGGTTGTAATCCCTTTATTGTTCTTCTCATACCATCACTCTCCATCTGAAATATTCCTACGGTATATCCACTTTGTATTGTTCTGAATGTCTCTTTATCCTTAGGGTCTATCTTTTGTAAATCTATTTTCTCTCCAGTATCTATCTCTATTTTCTTAATTGTTTTTCCAATGACATGGAGATTTCTAAGACCAAGAAAATCAAACTTCATTAAACCTACCGGTTCAACATCAGACATTTCATATTGGGTCATCCCTACTCCTCCTCCATGTGCATCTCTTTGAATTGGACAATATCCAATGACAGGTTCAGGAGTGATAACTACTCCACATGCATGAGTCGACACCCCTCTACAGAGACCGGCAACTTTCTTAACAATACTTGCTAGTTTTCTAGTTAATTTAGAGCTGTTGATAATATCTCTAAATTCTGGATTATGTTCAACCATATATTCAATCCCTTTAGCTTTCCCAAAAACAATCTCAACCATTTTTGATAATTCATCTGCTGTTCCAAGATCAACTCCAATCACTCTAGAAACATCTCTTAGGGCTTGTCTTGTTTGTAATTTACTAAATGTTCCAATTTGTTTTACATTCTCTTCTCCATATTTTTCAATAGCATATTGAATAAGTTCATCTCTCCTCTGATCAGCAATATCAATATCAAAATCGGGGGGAGAATCTCTCTCAGGATTTAAAAATCTCTCAAAGTAAAGTTCCCACCCTATTGGTTCGATATTTGTAATATCTGTTGAATATGCGACTACAGAGCCACAACCTGAACCTCTCATTCCAACTACAATCCCATTGTCCCTACAGAACATGATAAAGTCTCTAACAACCAAAAAGTAATGGTCATATCCTTTATCATCTATTATCTCTAATTCATAATCTATTCTTTTTTGTAAATCCTTATTAATCTTCCCATATTTCTTTTTTGCTCCCTCTATCGTTAAATCTCTAAGATATTCTTTTGCATCCTTACCCTTGGGGAGATCTGGATATTGAGGCTCTATCCTTCCAAATGTAATATCGTATTCCTCTATCTGGTCTGAAATCTTTTGAGTATTTTCTATAACTTCCGGCATATACTTAAAAAGTTTCTCCATCTCTTTTGGAGTTTTTACATAGAACTCGTTGGTCGGCATCATCCTTCTTTCTGGATCATCTAATGTTCTACCATCTGCTATACACCAAAGAATTTCTTGTATTTCAGCATCCTTCTTATCTATATAGTGGGCATCACAAGTAGCAACTAATGGTAATTCCAATTCCTTTGCTATTTTAATTAATCCCTTATTGATCTCATCCTGTTCTTCCATTCCATTTCTTTGTATCTCGACGTAAAAATTATCTTTAAAGGCCTCTGCATACCTCTTCGCTACTTCGAGAGCTTCTTTGTAATTACCCTCTCTTAGAGGGACAGAGAGAGGACCTGATAGACAGGCAGATGTTACAACAAGTCCTTTTGTGTATTTAGATAGTGTCTCAAAATCTATACGAGGTTTGTAGTAAAAACCTTCCATATGTGCAATTGAAACGATTTTCATTAAGTTTTTGTATCCTTCTAAATTCTTTGCTAGTAGAATTAAATGAAAATACTTGTTATCAATCCCGTGTTCTTTCTTCTCCATCTCTCTAGGAGCAACATATATCTCACAACCAATGATTGGTTTAAGACCTTCTTTCTTCATCATCTTTTGAAATTTATACACACCGTACATATTCCCATGGTCCGTGATAGCACAAGACTTCATGCCTGAAGCTTTCAACTTCTCTATCAATTCTGGAATCCTAGTCGTTGCATCCAACAAAGAGTATTCCGTATGTAGGTGTAAATGTGTAAACATATTTTTTTTGAATCAGTACATCCCCCGACAATCTGATATACTAAATACAGTATGACAAAATCTAAGACTAAACTCCAACAAAAGATTATAACAAGTCCTAGAAAGCTCTTCTCTGTCTTACTTCTCATCCCTTTTTCCCTCTTAGTAATTTCTTACTTTCTCTTTATTGCCCCTAAACTATTAGATCTTTTAAATTCACAAATTGTCGTATATGCTAGAAATTTTGATAACTCAGAAGCTAATTCTCTAGATCTAATATCTTCCCCATCTTCAATACAATCTAATTACAGTTTATCCTCACTCTTTGAAGAGATGCCTTTGAAAAGTATTCATAGTAATACTAAATATGTAACTATTGATCCTAGAATTGTTGCTATGAGGAAGTTTTTGGATGACTACCATTCTCCAATGGCTCCTTACGCTAAGACTTTGGTTGATGAAGCTGATCAATATGGATTAGACTGGAGACTTGTCGCCTCTATCTCTGGAGTAGAATCTGCATTTGGAAATCTAATACCATATCTTTCAAACAATGGCTGGGGATGGAGAGGAGGCCCCAATGGTGCTTATAGCCTGTTCACTAGTTGGAATGATGGCATAATGACAGTAACTAGTAGATTGGCTGTTGGATATGGAACAACTCTGACACCTTTTGATATTGAATCCACATATTGTCCTCCTTGTGGAGAGAATCCTGCACATCTTTGGGCAAATGGTGTAACAAATTTTATGAATGAGTTACAATACTATGTAGATAACTTAGATGATATTTAATATTTAAAAAAATAAAAGATGCTTTCCCTACTTTTTAAGATTCTTTATGCTCTAGATCTTCTAATCGAAGCTAGTATTGTGATGAGAATAATATTGTTAATATTAGGTGCTAATCAATCAAATACATTTGTGAGTTGGATATATGATATTAGTACAATGTTTATCACTCCATTTGAAGGAATTATTGCTCAATCTATTCAGATTGATAATTTTACAATGGAACTTACTCCTTTAGTTGCCTTAGTGTTTTACATAGTAATTGCATTCGTACTTTCTGAGTTAGTAAAAGCATTTTCACACAGGAGATTAGTGTAAATTCTTTGTGAAACGATATGTGTGTGATATAATGATGTTCTTATGGCAAAAATAGATTTAAGGAAATCATCAGGGATTCCCTTATCGTACAATGGAATAGATCTTCAGCCCCAAGGATTAAAATTCAAAAATGTTTCTACAGTGAACATTGATCAAATACGTCCACAACTTCTAAATAAATCCCTTAATTGTCCTCAGTGTTTTTATACAAAGTGGGAAGATCTAGATGGAGAGAATATTTTTAAGGAAAAGAAACTTTTAGTTAATTTCTATTCTATTCAAGCTAATCTAGCAGGTATAGAATATGTTAAAACTCTTGCTAACAGGTCTGAGAAATACCCTAGATTGATAGAAATGGTTTATGGAGGTGGTATTATCTTAATGCAGAAATATAATTCTGTTGATAATCATAAAATTGTAAAGAGAATAGTAATAAAGGGTGATAAGGTTATCATTCCTGCAGGTTTCTCCTATACAATGATTAATACAAGACAAAATGGCAATCTAATTGTTGTAGAGATTTCTTCTCATAAGAGCAACTCTCGGAATGTTCTTGATGAGAAGAACGGCATGGCCTATTATGTAATAAGGAAGAATGCAAAACAGGAGACAGTACGCAATCCTTCCTATAAAATAGTTAATGAAATAGAAGAGGTCGATTGGAATAAAATCTTTCAAGAAAAAGGAATAACTCCAAAAACTCCTCTAATTAGACAAATATTAAGAAACTATGAAAGATATACTTGGTTATTTGAAAAAAACGCTGATATTTTTTAGTATTTTATTTACTTCCTTCTTTTCTCTTTCTTCAAGTCTATACTCTGCTGAAGAGTTCGATATCTCTGCTTCCTTAAAACATACTGTATTAGGAAACAGCGAAGTAGAAACAATTGCAGACATTTCGATTAAGGCTAATGGAAACCCAAGAGTCCTCTCTTTCTATACAATCACAATTCCTCAGGAAGGAATAGAACCAACGATATCTTTGATTAATTCTACAAAAGAATTAGACTTTTCGATCTATGATAGAAACAATGCAACCGATATTGCTATTACTTTCACAGACTTAGTTATTTCTGATTCGAAAGATATAGTTTTAAGAGTTGCATATACTACTCCTTTGGATATACAAGGTGGTCGTATCTCTATTGAGTCCAAACTAACTGGTATCTCCACTGATTATATTTCAATCATATATCCAAAAGATATGGGGAATGTCGTATGGTCATCCAATACGCTTTCAAAGTTTTCTGGACAAGGAAACTTTTATAAAGCAGAAATCTCTAACCCCTCTTCAGATATGAATGTTTTAGTACTCGGAGATTCTGTAACTTATGAATTTACAATTACAAGAGCATTAAGTAATTCACTAAAAAACCCTCAGACATATGATGTTACACTTCCTCAAGATGATATTACTCAAACACTCATTTTAGAATCTCTAACTCCCCTCCCCGACTTATCGAGTAGAGACGAGGAAGGAAATTTAACAGTTTCATATATTATAGAATCTAATGAGCAGATAGATGTTAGTATTAAAGGAGAGATACTCCTGCTTGATTCTAGTTTTGAGATAGAAAAACCTACAAACCCATTCCTGTTAAAAGAGTTCAGTTATTGGAATATATCAGACGACCAAGAGATTTCAAATATTAATAGATATATTGACAGGAATTGGATAGATCTCCCTTCTGATTTTGAAGGTATCGACGATTTTAAAAATGATACTAATAGAGAATCTTTTTACAAAGCAATTTATAAATATATTGTAAATAGATTGGAGGTAGACAAATCATCTACTACTGTTTTACAAGGAGGCTCAAGAGACGGAGCTTCTCTGGTGTTAGAGAATGTCTCTAAATCCGATGCCGATGACTATGCAGATCTCTGTGTCGCTACATTTCGTCACTATGGTATCCCTTCTCGAATGAATATTGGATATCTAACAGATATCTCAGGTATTACAGAGGATGGTATTTTTCATTCTTGGTGTGAATACTATGATCTTGTTGAACAATCATGGATATCTTTAGATCCTTTCCTCGAAGATTACAAAAATGTAGATCTCTACCAAAGTTCTTTAAAAGATCATATCAAAATAATATCTAGAGGGAAGAGTCCTGTATCTCCTAAATTAGCCTTCTATACTGAAAATGACTTCAGAGTTCAAAGTACTAATTCAGAAACAACCCCATCCTTTAGTTTTACTGCAGAAATCCTTTTTCAAGAAAATCTAGCTGTTTGGAATTTTATAAAAGGTAGTATTTATATTAAAAATACTGGGAACATTCCTTTGACACAATTTTCTATTGAAAATGAAAACATCCCAATTTCTAATCATATAGATTTAATATCGAATGAGAAAACTCTCCTGCTGTTACCTGGCGAAGATATCTCTATTCCCTTTAATATCCCCACTAGCAAAATTTTAGAGGTAGGGAACCCTGTTGATATAAACGTCTCGATTTTAGGATCTTCGGAGAGCCAATACTTCAAAACAATAGATATAGAATCTTCTTTAAATATATTAACGCCTATCTGGGTTAATATGATTTCATATACTTTAATATTAATTGTCTTCCTAGCCGTTGTATTTCTGGTATACTTGGTTTACAAGAGATATCTACAATGAATACAACATTGATAATTACAATTAGTGTTCTTTTTCTAATAGTGTTGCTTTTTCTCCTTGCAGGTTCTCCTAGTAGAAGAATATCTGTATCTCGAAAAGCTGAACTTTATCAAGATTTTGCTAGGATATATAGTAAAGCAGTAAGTGATGATCTTTCTGCGAGAAGAGATGCCTTTATCAAAATGGATAATATATTAACAAAAGCATTACAGGTATATTTTTCAAATAGAGAAACTTGTGGAACTAACTTAAAACTAGCAAAGAATAAATTCTCAAAGAAACAATATGAAAAGATATGGGATGTACATAAAATTAGGAATTCTGTAGTCCACGATGATTTAGAAGTCTCTAAAGAAAATTCTGTTAAAGCATTCGAGATATATAAAATGAGTTTGGTAACACTACTAAGATGAAACTATTTCTAGGAATTCTGTTTTCTTTTCTCTTAATATCCCCTATTTTTTCAGAGAACTTTGAAGATCTGTACGAAGAAAGCACACTAGATGAAACAACTGTCATAGAAGAAGTTCCAACAGAGGATACTTCTACTAGTGAAAGTTATTTATCCCAAAACTTCTATACATTAGAGATAGAGATGGGATCTCAATCTGGTTTTGATAAATATGTCCCATTAACTATAAGGATTACTCCAAATGAAACTCCTATTAAGACTCAGGTTACCTGGGACCTTGCTGATGACATTAATATTAAAATCAAACATCCAGAATTCTTTGATTCTATGATCAAAGGGGAGACCTATGAATATAAGACCAGGGTGAAACCTACTAATCCGGGTTCTTATGAGATTGTTGCTAATGTTACTGCTTGGCAAAGAGAAAGTAATTACACTTCTTCAGAAAGTATCCTAATTGAATTCAATGAGAATTTAATAGTCGATCCGCACGAAACTAACTATCAAGTTTTTAATATTGTAAAGATATTTCTAATAATTATTGGTTTTGGGGGATTAGGCTTTGGAATATATGTCGGAGGAAAGAAACTCTTGGTAGTATTAACTGAATATCTAAAGCCACCAGAGATTTAACCTTTCTCTTCTTTCAATCTTTCTTCTAACTTAAGAATTTCTTTTCTTAGTTCTTCTACCTTTGATTTGACAATGGCGACCTTATCTCCAGTAGTAACCAGACTTTCATCTAAAAAATATCCTATTGGTTTCTTTAGCTCTTTAGCAATTCTTGAAAGTATCTCCACACTTGGTTTAGTCCTATTATTCTCATACGAGCTTATTGTCTTATCGGAAATTCCCAAAAGAAGCCCTAACTTCTTTTGAGACATACTCTCTTTATTACGAGCCTCATAGATTTTTTCTCCTAGTGTTTTCATATCATTCTTATTGAGGCAGTGATTAATATTTCTATTCTATTTTTAAAATGTTCCTTATTTTATCAAAAATATCAGGCTTGTGCTTTAAAGATATTCTTGTAGGAGTTGGTTGACTATATGACTGATTATCTTCAAATGAATATCCAGGCAATATCTTCTCTACATCTTTCCCTCTTGATTCTTTATTTTGATTATAGATATTCCTTTCATTTTCTCTCAATCTTTTAATCTCTTGATTCTTACTTTGTAAAAGTTTAGTTAACTCTCTATACTCTATAGCTTTATCATTAATCAATCCTTCAAATCTTTCCTCCTTGTTCTCCAGTATCTCAATTTTTCTCTGAAGTTTAGTGTTCTCCTTTGCATCCTTTACTATCTTTTTATGCTCCTCTCCATTCAATAGCTCCTCCTTTATCTCTTTCTCTGTCATCTCTCCATATTTATAGTAGCTTAATTCACGAGAACTTGATTCTCTCCCTAATATTAAGTTGAATGTTTTGATGATGAATTTCTCTCGTTCTTTTAAACTTTGACGAATGTCAGTGTAAGGGGATGTTTCTTTTAAATCAATTTTTGTTTTTTTATCCTTTACCATAATATTCATATGGGGCAGGGAAATATCTGATTAAATTTTGAATAGATTAATTCCTTCTGGAGCGGGAGACGGGACTCGAACCCGCAACCCTCTGTTTGGAAAACAGATATTCTAACCAATTGAACTACTCCCGCAAAGAGTAACTATTCTTCTTTCTTTACTTCTTCTTTAGAAGTTTCATCTTTTTTAGGTGCTTCTGTTTTGGTTTCTTTTTTAACCTCTTCCTTTTCTTTCTCTTCTACAATCGCATCTGCCGTTTCCTCTTCAACATCCTCTTCCATTACTTCTGCTTTTCCTGTTTCCGGTACTACCACATCCTCTTCATCGACCATATATACATCTTTTACGTTCTCTATCTTTAAAGCTTTCTTTCCAACCCTCTTTCTAAGATAGTAGAGTTTGGATTTTCTAACAGTACCTCTTTTAACAATCTCAATCTTTTCCAAAAGAGGAGAGTGGAAAGGCACTATTCTCTCTACCCCTATTCCGTATGAGATTTTTCTAACAGTTAGTGTTGAACTTAATCCAGAACCCTTTCTTGCAATTACAACACCTTCAAAAATCTGTGTTCGTTCTTTCTCACCTTCCTTGATCTTGAGATGAAGTTTGACAGTATCTCCAACTCTTACATTTGGTCGTTTCTTGTACTGACTCTCTTCTACTTTCTTTAGTATTTCTGTATTCATAGTTCTATGGAATTTAATATTACGAGCGATATTATAGAATAAAAATGGGATTTATGCCACAATATAGAGAAGAATTTAGAAAGAAATATTAAAACTGCCATATTAATAATGAAGAAAAAGGTTCTATTAATAATATTAGATGGATTGGGAGCTGCTCCTTCAGGGAAAGGAAATGCTGTTGTAAAAGCTAAACCTGAAAAACTCTCTTCCCTTTGGACAACTAATCCACATACATATCTTCTAGCTTCTGGAGAAGCTGTAGGCTTACCTCATAATGTAAAAGGTAATAGTGAGGTCGGACATTTAAGCATTGGAGCTGGAAGTTTGGTTAATCAGAATCTTCCAAGAATTAACAGAGCAATCGAAAAAGGATACTTAGATAACAATATTGTTTTTAACAAAGTAATAGAGCATGCACAGAAGTATAAAAGTAATATACATCTCATGGGTTGTTTAAGTGATGGTGCTGTACATTCTCATATTGATCATTTTGTTAAATTTCTAAACTATATTGCTAAGAAAAACTTTTCAGGGAATGTCTACATTCACGCTTTTACAGATGGTAGAGACTCTCCTCCTGATTCTGCAAAACTATATATCGACGCCCTAACTCTACATTGCAAGAAAATAGGTCTTGGAAAGATAGCTTCTCTTTGTGGTCGCTACTATGCAATGGATAGAAACAGGCAATGGGATAGAACTGAAAAAGCATTTAAATTACTTACAGAAGGAGCTGGAACTAGGTACTCCTCATATCAACAAGCAATATCAGCAAACTATGAATCTGGCTTTACAGATGAGTTCATACAACCCTCATTGATTTCTACAAACAAAAATCCCATTATCAATAACAATGACTCTATCATTTTTATGAACTACAGAGCTGATAGAGCGATACAGCTTTCAGAAGCTTTTACTCGTCCTAAATTTGATAAATTTAAAAGAAAGACAATAAAGAATTTTTTCTTTGCTAGTATGATGGAGTATAAGAAAGGTTTCCCTCCTAATCTAATCTTTCCAAAACAATACATTCACTTACCTTTAGGTAAGATAATTTCTACTGCTGGTCTAAGACAGCTAAGAATTGCAGAATCTGAAAAATTCCCTCATGTTACATATTTCTTCAATGGAGGTATGAATGTAACATATCAAGGGGAAGACAGATTTGAAATACCTTCTCCAAATGTTGCTACATACGACCTACAGCCTGAAATGAATGCAGAGAAAGTTACTAGAACCCTTCTA
>Ga0075122_10002286_pt1 | contig 12770 bp, 10 predicted proteins | sample AntAceMetag02UKB_FD_69790 | JGI IMG/M metagenome (GOLD analysis project Ga0075122, IMG submission 69790) | Saline lake microbial communities from Ace Lake, Antarctica - Antarctic Ace Lake Metagenome 02UKB | ecosystem: Environmental > Aquatic > Non-marine Saline and Alkaline > Saline | place... | reverse complement strand
TTCGATAACATCCGGCCTGCTTGTAAAATCAATATACTCATTTCCTTTCTCGCAGTAAATATCATTAACAATATAACCTTCATAAAGGTCTCTTCCTCCGGAGACCTCGTATAAATTATCTCCCGGTTTAATTGTTTTTGTTTTTCTTTTGACATTACCCCTATCTAAGACATCAATCTCGACTTTGGCCTGAAAAGGACTATTTTTTACACTTAACAATTTAATATATGCTTTATTGTAGCCGTCCTTAATCTGAAGCGATGCCACTTCAATTTGTTTAACTAATTTACGCTCATAGGCATCTATTGAATCAAGCTTATACATTAAATTATATTTTTCTCTATGTGTTGCCGAATATCTCAAACAACATAAAGAATTGAGCGAGGCGATGGCTTCTTTTGCCTTATCTGTCGAATCAACACTTTGGGGTTCATCAATAATAACAATAGGGTTAGTCGCCCTAATGAATTCTATGGGTTTATTCCCACTTAAACGGTCATGGGCTCTGTGAATAATGTTCGATTTTGATTCTTTCTCCGGATCAGTAAAACTTTTACGGAAGGCATCAATATTAATCACCATGACCTGGATATAATCGTTTGTCGCGAAACTGCGAACCTGTTCCAATTTACTGGAATCGTAAATAAAATAATCATACTGAACATTATCATAATGCGCTTTAAGATGCTCTCTTGTTATTTGAAGAGATTTATAAACGCCTTCTTTAATGGCAATTGATGGGACAACTATCACGAACTTCGTAAATCCATATTTTTTATTAAGCTCAAATATCGTTCTCAGATATACATATGTTTTGCCTGTTCCAGTTTCCATTTCAACTGTAAAGTCCATTGAGCCAAGCTTTGCGGAAGGCTTTAAGCCATTGCGTAACTGTATCATTTTTACATTCTGAAGGATTTCTTCATCCAATAGTTTAAGTTTGTTGCCTACCCCAAGATCAGTCTGAAATAAATCCTGCTCAGGCAATGCTGATACAGTAAAATTAGTCCTGCATATTTCCTGCCCTTCAAATATATCAACAATACTATCAATAGCTTCTATTTGAAAATCCAGATTTGGATCAAATTTTAATTTCATGCTTTATCTCCATCAACATCTAAATCTTTCCAAAATACTGACTCTTTCCAGTTTTCAGGAAAACCCATTATGTCCTGTGAAATATCATTATATTCTTCGATTAAGTTATTTAAACGAACATGCCATCTGGTTTTTGGGGCAACATAAGATAGTAAATATTTTAACACTGTTAAAACCGTAAATAGTTTCTTCCTAGCAATCGGGAAAGGATTAAACCAAGTTGGATATTTTTTGGCATTTGTTGGCAACTTGATCTTAAAGTTTTTATTATAAATACGTCCATGATGAGCGCATAAATTCCGCAGATTATTTAAAGCCAGAAGCCATGAAAATAAGACCACATCAGGAATACCCAAGTCTCTGGCCAGTTGCTGCTGAATACTCCGTTCTATCCCACGATAAAATGTTAAAAACAAACCTAAACTAAATAGTTCACATGCTATCCACAGTGGGGGCATATCGTGTTTATCGCCATATTTTTGATTAAAATGGATAACAAATGTTTCCTTGCTTCTGCTTATTTCTGTAGCAAGTTTTTGTTTAAAATTATCGTACTGGTCCTGGTTAAGATTCGGTAAATATTTATTGTCTAAATATCCAAATGCGCCATATTTGTGAACGAAGGAATAAACGCAGCGTGTTCGCAGCGCAACTTCAACCCGCTCAATAGCATCAAGAAGAAGAAAACGCAGCTGTCTATCAAACCTATATCTCCTCCAAATGATATCAAGAGAAGTTCCCTCTTCGAAAGAATCATCTGCATTACGGAAAGGGTAAAGATAGCCGCTTAAACGATAATAATTAACATTTTTAAGCGTTTCAATGAGAGTATCGCGGTCAGCGGATAACCCGCGTGAAATGAGGAGATCGGCTTGTTCCGCATAAGTAAGGGGGTGCTTTTTATATTCCATAGCACCCCCTTCTATATGCAAAAAAATACCCGCCGAAATTAAGCATGCAAAGCAGAGGCTCGGCGGGTTCGCTATTTATAATATACGCTATTGCCTTATTAAAATCAAGCTTTTTTTGAATTTTTATTATGTTTCTATATTCTTCCATAATTATATACTCTTCACATCATTAATACCGTGCTGTTTTAATATTTGAATAGTATTTGTTTTAACAACATCATCTTTAAAACCCGCATCGGAGAAAACAACACGCGATACCTCAGGATTAAGTTCCTCTTTTAGTTTTGCTATTCCTTCAACGACATCCAGAGATATATCTTTATCCAAACAAACTATCAACGCGCCTAAACCAATAGAATATACTGTTTTGTTACAGATTTTCCTCTCCTCAATAGGTAAGGTCAAATCAAGCCCATATTTTAACAGTATTTCGTAGAGTACATCTTCGGAAGAGCGGTCTTTCTTTATATTATCAACAGAATCTAGTAAATTTTTCTCAAGTGTATCAAAATCACTATCCCATGTTTTAATATTTGATGAATCAAGTTTAAAGACTTTAAATCCTAAATCCAATTTGTCATTCTGAGGCAAAGCCGAAGAATCTCTATCAAACAATTCTCCCTCATCCTTCTTTTTATCTTCTTTTTTCTCAGCTTCAATCTTCTTAATCACCCTTCGTATACGCTCTTTTCCAATATCAGCAATTGTTTTATATCCTGCCTTAAATGCTTCTGTTTTTTCATCACACGTTTCAGGAAGCTGTACCATAATGAAGTAATTATTTTTATTAATCATTCTGTTCAAATTAAAAAGAGCGTGTGCTGCTGGACAAGATCCTGCGAAAAAATCTAGGATCACATCCCCATTGTTCAAACAACAAATATCTATTAACCGCTCTATCAACTTAACCGGCTTCGGAAAATCAAAAACTTTTGTCGCAAATAAATTCATAATATCCTTATTCCCATCTGAATTTAAGCATACATTATATAATAAAGTTCTAGGTGATATCCCTTCTTTATCTTTAAGGAAAAGTTTTCTTCTAGGGGGAGAATCCCCGTTTTTACCAAACCACATTCTATTGTCTACTAATAATTCCTCAAATTTATTTTGTAAATTAGCCCAATACTTCTTGTACTTTTTACCAGATGGCGCAGTTATCGTATAAAATTGATTAGGATTTTTATTTGTAGTTGGAGCCGAATAATCAACCGGTTTCCATAGCCCTCGAGGATCATTGTCAGGATTTTTATATGCTTCTCGTTGATCCTTGCTCAAAGATTGATATAATTTTGGTAGATTTGTTATATTTTTTGCAAAAACCAAGATATACTCTTGTTCAACATAGAAATAATTTGCACCAGCATCTCCACCTGCTTTTTTTCGCCAAACTATTTGTGATAAAAAATTCTCTTCACCAAATATTTCGTTACATATCTTTTTTAAGTTATCCACTTCATTATCATCAATGCTAATAAAAATCACTCCATCATCCTTAAGAAGATTTCTAGCAAGCTTAAGACGTGGATACATCATATTGAGCCAATCAGTATGATAGCGTCCGCTTGTTTCAGCATTAGCGGAAAACTTTCCACCCTCTTCATCAATTTGTCTTGTAAGAATAAGATAGTTTTTAATGTTATCGGTGTAATTATCCTTATATACAAAATCATTACCAGTATTGTATGGTGGGTCGATGTAAATCATTTTTATTTTTTTGTGGTATGTCTTCTGAAGAAGTCTTAATACTTCAAGATTATCCCCTTCAATAAAGAGATTCTCGGTTGTATCCCAACTGACGCTCTCTTCCTTGCACGGCCTTAAAGTTCCTGTAGATGGCGTTTGTGCAAGTCGTTTTGCCTTAGCTTTACCGTTCCAGGTAAAGCTATACCGCTCTTCTCCATCATCAACATATTCGCCAAGCGTGCTTTTAAGCTTATCAAAATCAATATTCCCCTCAGCTACAATGCCAGGAAAAATCTCCTTTAACTTTTCAATGTTTTCTTTAACAATATTTTTACTTTTTCCGTCAAGTTTTTCCATATATCAACTCCTATTTGTCTAGATATCTTCAGTTTTATCTGTTTCGCTTTGTGTTACATTGTTAACTTGTTGCCAATCATCCGTAATTATTTTCCAATCAACATCTCTTTGGACTTGATCCCCTTTGATATCTTTGCCTGTCCACACATCCCAATAATCTGGGTCTTCTGATTGAGGCCTTTTAGATTCAGGCAAATCGTTCATACGAACTATTACAGGAAGCTCAGATGCCCAACCCAATAATATCGCATTTTGAGAAGGTAATGATGGGAGTTCGCGAAGTAATCCCCTAAGGTTATCCGGGACTAACCGATTAACCAACTCCTGATCGCGCTCATTACTGATTCTATGCAAAAGAAAAGTATTGCATTGTGAAAGTACTGTTGGTGAAAGCTCAGAAGGCCGCTGTGAAGATATGATTAAGCCTAAACCAAATTTTCGACCTTCTCGTGCTATCTTCTCAAAAACTTGACAACAAATTGCGGCCGCATTTTGATTTTCTACATCTTCTTTATACCGTTTAATAAAAGTATGCGCCTCCTCCATAACCAAAACAGTCGGCAAAGTCTTACCTTCAATTTTTCGATAACGCTGTAATGATTCAAATGTAACTCGTGCGATAACAGCAATTATAATGTGAATAATCTCTGCAGGAACCAATGATAAATCGATAACTGTAACACACCCATTTTCAGCCTTATTTTTACCAATATAATCTTCTAACCATTTATCAAGTGTAATATCTATGTCATTCCCTATAATCGTCTTCATGCGAGCATCCGCTAACATAGTACGAATACGTGCTAATAAGAACTCCCCATACTGTTCATTCCCGCTTTGTTGCGACAGAAGATCAAGAAAGTTCACAAAGACTTCTCCAGAAAACTTTACCGGCGTATCCTCGTTCTTAGGTAAAAGATTTTTCTCTGTTCCACCTAAAGCTGTATATGTTTCACGAATAATATTTATAATAGAATCAACTTCGTCACTTGTATATTCCTTATAATCTATAAAACCATTAGATTGTACGCTTTTATGCACATTAGCAACAGATTCCAAACTAGTAGCAATTGCAATTATATCTACCTCAATTGCAGCATCAAATCGTTCTATTGACGTTTTCCATATCAAAAGACGCTCTGTAAAATTTTTATTATGGGGAAATTGTTTGTATGGCTCACCTTTATTCTTACTTGCTATTACAGATTGAAGAATTATTCCCAAAAACTTTTTTGCATTGATGGTTTCGTCCGCTGAAATCTCAAACTCTTCATTTCTCATTGAGCGCAAAGCCCTTTTTAGAAGTGGTACTTGAGTTTTCAGACTTGCTTGTGCAAATGAACACCACTCAGAACTATTCCAAAACCATAAAGGGACTTGTAATGGATTTTTAGGAACATCAACCTGAAATATCCGTCCCGTTTCTTTAAATACTTTTGAATATTCCCCATTAGGATCAAGTATTATAAATCTAGCGTTTGGATTACCCAACACTTTTTTCTTTGCTTCTTCAAGAGACCATTGAATCAAACCAGCAACAGAACATGATTTTCCACTACCTGTGTTTCCTAAAACAGCCAGATGCCTTCCGAACAACCTGTCTGGATCTACACGAACATCCGCATTAGCAGCAAGTGGGCTTGTGCCAATCTTGACTCGTCCTTTTTTTCCTGATTCAATGATTGCTCTAAGCTGTTCATCTGTAGGAATTAATACTGATTCACCAACACTTGGAAAAGACTGCACACCTCTTTGAAACAAAAATTGATCATCTTTTCCTTGTTTTAATAACCCTAAAGGATTAACTCTCATTTTTCTTAAAGGAAAAGGCAAGTCTATCAATCCGTAATCTTGAAAACCTTTTCGCTTTGGAAATGGAGACCGTTCAACTATAATCCACTCTATTTGTCCAACAACATGACCATTTTCTGTTGAAATAAGAACATAGCTATTGATTCTAGGAAATGAGCGCGGAATACCTGCATTTGCAGCTACACCATCTGGCGCTTCCACATCCAAACAAATTTTAATCTCATCCGGAGAAACAAATTCAACTGTACCTATTCTTAATAATGCAGAATGTTCTAAAGGAGTTAAACTCATTCTTTACCTCCCTCATTCTTTTTTCCATCAAAAGAGTATCCTCTCAACTTAAGCAACTCAACCATTCGAAAAGTAGTGCGATCAATAGCTGGCTTAGGAAGGTAATTATCTACCAAAACCTTGAGATCTCCAAGGTGACTTCCTATTAAAAGTGAAATCTGAGCTGGTCGTTTTAAATCCTGATAAAATTTCTGAATTCTATTATCTTCATCACCATGGGAAATAATTACAAGATGAGTTGAAGGTATCGTGATCATATCCTTAATAACTCGATTAATATGTTCATCTCCAAAACCATAACCATACAATATTAAAGTAGAATTAGGACGGCATACAGCTGAAGCTAAATCACGAAATAGTTCAACATAAGGATATTCTGAGGTTTCTCTATCTTTGGAGGAATTGGGATAAATCATTAAAGATTGGACTGAATTAATTTGGTCTTCAGATTTCGGAAAATATGATTCAAGATTTTCAGTACCAAACGGAACAGAAAGACGCCTAACGATATCATTTGAATAATACCAATCTAAAGAGCCATGTAATTTCGTAAAATATACAACCCCCTCCAAATATCTTGGTTCTCCTCGAATACCAGGTGGATTATAGTGCATATCAACATTCAAACGTGATGAACGGAATATCGGATTGACAGTACCGACAAAACGATCTATTAAACGAATTCCAGCTAATTCAGTACCAAATTCAATAATTCGGTCATAATTTGTAGTGAATACATTTAAACGTTCTCTAGTTCCAGAACGACTAGAAAAACTTATAAGAAAGTTCATTAAATATTCTGCGGCTTCTGAGTCTGAAGCTGTTACGATATTTTTTTCTGCTTGAAGAATACTAATTAAAAAACTTAACATTCCTGTATTTAGTTCCTGTTTAAATTTGTTAATTTTCTTCTTCAATTTCTTGGAACCATACACGTTTGATGAAGTATAAATCTCTAAACCACGTGACAAATCATTTGCAACACGTATTTGATCTTCAATATTTCCGTCACCTCGACCTAACTTACTTGCAGTTGCCTTAACGAACCCTTCCATTTGTTCAGCAAAAACAGTAAATTTAATTTTACCCATATCTGCTCCAAACTCTCCCTTTGCCAAATAATGCACCGCAGAAGAAAGGCCTGAGCCCAACAATAATGAGAAATGCTCACTTTGGAATAAAGCCGTAAGCCAAGGCTCAATTTCTGTGCGCAATTTTTTAGAGTCAGGTGCATCAAGTTCTTGAAATTCACGATTTCCTTTTACTTTCAAAATATGTTTTTCATGCCATGCGCTCATTTTAAAGCTCCTTACTTATTTATTATATAAATTAAATGTTGCTCTTTTTTTCCAAGTTCTTTTATCCCAACATTAAGCTTTACCTTCTTCGCAAAATCAGCTTCATTCTTTATTTGCCTCCGCAAACTTATCTTTCCAACTTCCAGATCTTTTATCTTTTGATAGGATTGATAGAGTGTTGCTGTAGTGCTTTTATCTTTATATTCGTATGTTTTTTTATACTTACAGACACAAAACAATTTCACTCTGTCGGCAAAATCCTGATAAAATTCATAAAAATTAATAAAAGATAAGTTCTTTATTTTAATACTATCTAAGAATTCCTTCTCTGTATTGCCTTGACCGTCAATCCAGCTAGAATTGTATATTTCATCTACTACGCTCTTTAAAATATCGGCCTTATTGATACGCTTATAGGCGACATTCAAAAATACTTTCCCTTTATATTCAACAACGAGAACAACCGGATATTGAATAGTCTTCTGGATGATCTCCGCGATATTATACGCGTATTTATCATCTCTTAAAATAACGCCTATCACCTGCACTTCTTGGTAATCAATATCGTCATTCTTATACCCTGGAATATTAATATTTTCTTGCTTTAAGGCGTAATACCATCTGACTTCATTTACATCTCTCTTGAAAAGTTCTACTTGTTGTTTCGTAAGCCCTGCATTTGCATAGAAGGCTTTCTTGAATACTTTTTTATCTGCTAACGCTTTTTCAGGAAAACTTAATAGCTTAATTACATCATAAGCTGTCATAGTTTATTTAACCACTAAAAATGATACTAATTCAAAATCGTCTTTTCCAAAATAGTCATTGTTCAATATTGTTGTCCCGCCTTTTGAAAAAAGGCTTTCTATTCCTTTTTCCTCTTTCTTACCAACGATATTTTTGATAGCGTTTTCAAGAAGCGCTGAATAGGCCTGCATATCTTTACCTTCATTCGTTTCTTTATTAAACGCTGCAGCCAATTCTTCTAAAACTTTCGCTTGCCCCAGACATAGTTTTTTATACATATCCAATATCTTCTTGGTTGCTACAAAATTAAACGCAATTTCGCCGTCACCTTTTACATACACTAAATAATAAGGATAAAAAGCATTATGCTCATCAGGGACACTGCCTCTGCTTATATGCCGTAGGCAATAAATGACACCTTTTGACTCTTCACAGCATTGTGTTGTTGTCAGCGCGTACATCCCGCAAGCTGCTTTTTCAAGAGCAGCTCTATTTGTTTTCATATAATCCATAAGATCCATGCGGAAATCATTAAAACTAAGATCGGTAATGGAAATTCCCCCTGTCATTTCTTCCAAATCAACGACTTCTTTTTGTAACTGTTTTAATTGATTGCGCCGGTATTCAAGATCATTCATTCTTAGCTTTCCGGTATCAATAATGTTCTCATCGCCGGTTGCTGACACATCTAAAAGCACCATTCTTCCGGTAACGCGGGCTTCCAGATTGATATATTCATCAAGCTCCATGTTCGGCCAGAAACTCACTAATTGCACTTGAGTATTGCGTGTACCTATTCTATCAATACGTCCGAAGCGCTGTATAATCCGAACCGGATTCCAGTGGATATCATAATTAACAACATAGTCGCAATCCTGTAAATTTTGGCCTTCAGCGATACAATCTGTACCAATTAACACATCAATTATAATACCATCATCTGAATATACCGTAAGCTTTTCTTTTGATAACGGCGAAAAATAGGTTAATATCAAGTTGAAGTCGTTTTTTCGCAGAGGGGCAGTTGTCTTATTGCTTCCTGTTCCGGTAACAATCGCGCTATGTAATCCAAATTCTTTAAGTATCCATTCGGAAAGATTTTCGTATAAATAGTTCGCTGTAGCCGCGAACGCTGAAAAAATGAGAATTTTTTTATTCGTACCATTTATAGGATTATTTATTTTCTCCTTTATTAGTTCTTTTAAGCGAGCAATCTTAGCGTCACGCCGTGGATTTATCTGCCTGGCTTCATGCAAAAGATGTTCAAGAAAACCTTTATCGCTTTCGAGATCTTGCTTCCACCTAATAAGATCCATGTCTTGCAAAAGCACCTTTATCTTACTGCCAATCAATTCGTCTTCCAACTCTTGATCATCAACATCAATATCAGTAATATTTAGAGACTCATTTATAGAGTCGTCGCCTTTTTCAATCTTTTCCAGAAGATTTTCTATTCGTGAAAGGATGTTTTGTACGGTTATACCAAAAGAGTAAATAGAACTTTCCATTCGCTTGAGCATGTTTACCCTCATCAAGTGTATTAAGTTCATTTCCCGATCCACCTGACGAAAAGTAGAACGCCCATCCTGCACTTTCATATCATATTTTTTGCTATACTCCGCTTCTTTATCCATGCGGACATATCTTAATGGCGAGTATGCCCCTAAATTTAAACGCCTGATTGTCTTATTCACTTCAGATAATGAAGGAAATTCGTCCTGCATATCAATATCGGTTTTAATATTCTTTGGTATAAGCCTCTCTGGAAACTTACCTACTTCTTCAATGTTATAATACTTCTCAATATGTTTTCGCGAACGCGCGATCGTAATAGTGTCAAGGAGTTTAAAATAATCAAAGTTTATCATATCCAAGAAAGTGCTAACATTTCGCGTTTCATCGGGAAGAGTGTTCCAACGATTAAAAATAGCTTGTGCTTGTTTAAGAGTCTGTTCAATGCTTTCAATTCCCTGCTCAACAAACGCTTTGTCATCCCCCTCAGTAATAAACGCGACCTGATTCTTTAAATCATTCATTCGATTATTAACCGGTGTCGCGGACAACATTAATACCTTTGTTTTTACGCCCTGCTTTATTATTTGATTCATCAAGCGGCCGTAGCGTGTTTCTCTGTCTTTTCGCGGATCATTATTTCTAAAATTGTGTGATTCATCTATAACGATAAGGTCATAATTGCTCCAATTAAGCGTTTCAAGGTTAATCTCACCTGAACGCCCGCTATACCTGCTTAAATCCGTATGATTAAGAACATCGTATCCGAACCTGTCATTGGCAAAAATATTTCGTTTATCATTAACCGTATATATCGTCCAATTCTCACGTATTCGTTTAGGGCAGAGAACTAAAGCACGATAGTTTCTTAATTCATAATATTTAATGACGGCAAGCGCTTCAAACGTCTTACCAAGCCCCACGCTATCGGCAATAATACAGCCATTATATTTTTCCAATTTATCAATTGTTCCAAGAACGCCATCTTTTTGGAACCTATACAGCTTATTCCAAACAATTGTATTTTTAATTCCTGTTCGTGTCTTAACAATCTTCTCTTCATCCAGATCATCAATATGCTCTCGAAAGAGGTTGTAAAGGGTAACAAAATACATAAACTCGGGTGTATTTTCTTTATATAGATTGAGAATACGTGAAAGCAGCTCTTCTTTTACATCTTCCACCAACTGTGTGTTTTCCCATATTTCGTCAAAGAAAGATAATAATTCCTTGGTAGATTTCTGATCTTGCGTTAATGTATTCATATTCATCCTTGTAGAATGCGTAAATCCAAGGCCTTCGGCAGTAAAATCAGAATTGCCATGTATTGCGGTTTGCTGCCCCTCAGGCGCGTCAATATGATAAAGCTTAACTGGAGCAATGGTTGCATCTTTAAGTGAGCGTAAAGCTACTTTTTCCTGTATCCAATCCGCGCACTCACGCGCGATGCTTGATTGATTTAAATCGTTTTTAAGCTTTAGCTCAAATGCGCTTCCAGAAACACTCTTCTCACGCTCATTACGCCCTATGTAATATTCTCTACTTTCTGAAGGCTTATTTTGAATAAATGTAGGCTCAATAAAAAGAAACCTCAAACTTTCTACTTTTTGAAGCTGCTTTTTAAGTTCTTTAAACGCATAGATAGTAAAGCAAGAAGATATAAAAGAAAGTTTAGAGCCTTCAGTTATATATTCTCTCAAGGCTTCTCCAACTTTACCGTTCTTTCTATTATCTAAAATCTTATCCAAAACGCTCTCCAAATACTTATAATTACTCTACATCTCACCTTCATCCGCTAAACTGTAAAACTTATTATCACCAATTATAACATGATCCAACACTTTGACCTGCATAATTTTACCTGCCTCACAAAGATTCCTGGTAAAATCTTTATCTTCCCTGCTTGGAGCTGTAGTTCCTGATGGATGATTATGAACGCAGATTAAAGCGGTTGCAAAATATTGTAAGGCTTTTTGGAATATTTCTCTGATGATAGGATTTGCTTGATTTACTGTACCTTGTACAATGTCAATAACATCAATTATTTTGTTTTGAGAATCTAATAAAACAGTTTTAAAAACCTCAAATTTTAAATCTCTCATCCTGGGCATTAATATATCTACTATATCCTTTGAAGATTTTATTTTAGTTTTTTCTTCTTTTAATTCATCTTCCCTAAAACGCCGCCCTATTTCAATAGCTGCTTTTATCTGGGCAATCTTGGCCAACCCTAATCCTTTAAATTCTTTCCACTGGGCTAGGTCGGTGTGGGATAGATTGCGAAAGGTCTTGAATTTTTGCAATACCTTTCTTGCCAAATCTATAGCGCTTTGGCCTTTTACTCCTGTCCGTAATAGAATTGCTAATAATTCAGTATTACTAAGAGTGTGCTCCCCATTTCTTAGTAATTTCTCTCTTGGCCTATCCTCTTTTGGCCAATTCTTTATGGCTTTTTCATAAATTTTCTTTTGCTTTGTTCTTTTCTTCAATATCATATTTCCTCAGCACCAAATTTCATTTCACACTTCTATTCACTCGGTCACAAATTTAATATTTTTCATATTGAACCTATTCATCCAAAAAATGCCCTGCTGGCTTCTTGAGCACTTCAGCGATTTTAACTAATGTTTTTATAGATGGTGAAGATGCCCCTGTTTCATAGCGGGAGATACTTTTCTGTTTTGCTTTAATCTTATGAGCAAGTTGGGTTTGATTTAAATCCATTTCAATGCGGGCTAACTTAATCTTCTTACCTAACTTCTTTTTGTCCATTTTTTTCTCCTAAAAAAACACTTGATATAATATACCTTTAATGGCTAATATATACCTTTTTTGTAATAAATGCAAGAAAGTTTTAACTATGAATGATGCAATTACAGCTAAAACTAAGATAAGTGCAATAACTAAAAATCAGCCAATTAACCTAAACTGGACTAATAATCTCTCTGCTCAAGAACTATTGGATGTTGTGGCTTCTATTTTCAAATAAAGGAGGTTTAAAATGAAGGTAGCAATATACGCAAGATATTCTTCTGATAATCAAAGCGAAAAAGGTATC
>Ga0075122_10002278_pt1 | contig 12809 bp, 10 predicted proteins | sample AntAceMetag02UKB_FD_69790 | JGI IMG/M metagenome (GOLD analysis project Ga0075122, IMG submission 69790) | Saline lake microbial communities from Ace Lake, Antarctica - Antarctic Ace Lake Metagenome 02UKB | ecosystem: Environmental > Aquatic > Non-marine Saline and Alkaline > Saline | place... | reverse complement strand
AGTTATCGAAGGTCTCTATGGTGTGGCTACCTTGCCTTTGCAAGATCAGTTTGTTTTTGCTTCTTATAATCAGTACGTCAATTTAGGTTTAGCTGACAAAATAAATCAATTATTAAATTCTTTTTTACAGAAAACAACTAACGTTGTTTATGCTGCTATGACTTCTAGTGAATGTGAAATAGAATGTCGGGCTAGCGCTGGTTTTATTGATTGTGTGGAGGATGAATATATGAATATTTCAGACTGTGAAGATCAAGTTTTGCCTGGGTGCATTCAAACTTGTCTAAATGAGAATGGTTGTACTCCAGAATGTAGTGATGTTTATTATTGTGGAGATGATGGTTGTGGTAATTCTTGTGGTTGTGGTTGGGAAGGTTACGGTGTTTGTCGTGAGGATGTTTGTGTTTTTGATGGTGATGAAGATGGAGTAGCCGACGATGTTGATAACTGTACTGGTGCTAGTATTTTAGAAAATCGTAATCCTGACCAGCTTGATTCTGATGGGGACGGTTGGGGAGACACTTGCGATCCTAATCCTGGAGAAATAGATCCTCCAGATTTGGATGATGTGGATTCTGATGGTGTGGATAATGACATTGATAATTGCCCTGACGTTTCTAATTCCAATCAATTTGATTCTGATTTCGATGGTGTCGGAGATAAATGTGATATCGATTGTGATGGTGCTTGTATATGTAAAAATACCTGTACTTCTAATAAGAATATTTGTTATGCTGACATAGCTGCTGGCGGAGAGTATACTCAAGCACAGTGTAATTCTGATTATAATCTTTGTATTGACGATTGTAATTTTATAAATGAATTAGAATATTTTTATCGTAAAATTGATTTTGAAGCAGAGAAAATTTGTACTAATTATGTTAGTCGCTGTTCAAATGATTGGGATATAGTTTGTGATTCTGCTGATGATTGTAAGTATGCTACTATACCCGTTGCTGGGGTTGATGTTAATTTTATTTATCAAACACAAACCACTTTGGATGATATAAGGACTATTTTTAGTAAGTCTCATATTGCTGATCTTAAGAATGATGGGGAAAATACTTGTTTAAATTTGCCTAAAAATTATGATATAGATAAAGAGGAATCTTGTTCATGGGATTGTCAGAGTTATGGAAGTTATTGCGGAGATGGTATTTTGGATGGTTCTCATGGAGAAGAATGTGATGATGGGAATGATAATAATTTTGATGGCTGTAGTGGTGCTTGTCAAAAAGAAAATATAGTTTGTAAAAATAAATATCCTCTAGTTAATATTTCTGAAGCTGACGTCAAAACAAATATATTTATTAATGAAGGTGCAAATTTAACTAATTATATAATAAATGCCCCAGTGATATCCGAATGTAAAGATTCTACTACGGGTAAGCAAATTTGTAGGGCTTATGATTTAAATTGTGAGGCAGTAAAGGTATTGGTTCTCGGCAGTTTTTACGAAATTACTTACGCTGATACTGAGTATAATAGTAGTTGTGAAGTTGTTCTAGATGAAATCATACCAGATGATATTGAAACCTTTCCTTATAAAATAGTCTGTGATGGTGTGTATACTGGGGATTTGGTAAATCCAGACGAATATATTGGTGGTTTTTGTGGTAATGGTGTCATTGAGACCCCAAATGATAAGGGTGTTAACGAGGTTTGTGACAAAGGTAGTGAAAATGGTAAAAAATGTACCCCAACAGCCTATGGCGAAGTCTGTTCCTACTGTTCCAATGACTGTGGCGAAGTTTATACTGTGGATGGTGGTTATTGTGGGGACGGTATATTGCAAGATGATTATGAGCAATGTGATCCAGAAATAGATTATGTGGGTATGTGTCCAGATAAAGGTGAAAAAACTTGTAATGAAGATAACTGCAAGATTATTGATAATTGTGTGACCTGTGGAGTTTTACCGGCTTATTCTGATTTTGGAGCTACACCTTATCTATCATTGTTGAATCCTATGTCCAGTTCTAGTTTTGCTTTTGTAAATGATAAATATTCTGTTGGTTTGTATAGGTCTGGTTTGGGTAATCCTTTCATTGCTTTAAGGCTCTTGGCCCCTGCTTTATATAATTTACATCATGATGCCATGATTGTAGACGATGCATCTGGTTTGCATACAATTAGGTTAGAATCTAATTTATACTGTGCTGACGAATATAAATTATATTTCAATTATATTGGTTTACAAGTTTCATTAGGTTATTTCAATAATATTCATTATGATCCATCCAACCTCTCCATAGTATCGGATGTTCAAAATACTTTTGCTGAGAACATCACACTGGGTGACAGCACCTTGAAATTGGAAGATGTTGGTGACTTATTTGATTATGAAGTTAATGAAGAGAGAGAAGGGATAAAACATGAGATTATTATGTCTCCAGCCGTTCCAAAAGGTGTGTTTAGAGTGGTGGTCAGGTGGACACCAGGAGAGGGTGTCTATAATGGGATGGTTTATAATGATATATTTGCTGATGCTGATGCTGATGCTGGTGATGAGGAAAATGATAAGGGCGCTAGCATAGCTATGTATTATAAAGCTTTTGTCACTGGAGATTTTTGTAATGAAATTTCCTATAGAGAAGAATCAGTGACTCATAATAATTATTGGTGGCCCTTAAATTGTGAAGGTGATTATGAAAATGAAGATGATAATCCTCGAGTAATGATTCATGATAAAATTGTGGGTGAAGAAAGTATAATTGAGTCATTTACTATAGATACTAGGTACTCTCTGGATATAGATACTTATGCGTTTTTTGTAAGTTCTTTGCAAAATGAAACTATTGGTATGAAGAGAGATTCTTTGCCAAATTCTAGTCTTAGTGTTGAGGTATATGAATGCCACCCAAAGCAAATTCCAGAGTATTCTTTCTATGAACCAGATTATGTTTTTAACATAAAAGATATAGAAAATATTGATAAAATAAATAGAGGTGCTTATTACTGGCATGCCTTTAATATAAAAAAGGTTAAGGGTAAATATCAAATAGAAAAAGTTAAAAAGATGGACGCAAGTTTTGATCTTATAGAAGATGCGGGGGTGTATAGGGTGTATGATGATGGGAAAATAGCTACTGGATTTTGCGATGTTTTAGAATATATGTCCTATACGGAGAATTGTGCTCCAGAACCAGAAAATTAATTTTTATGAAAAAAATAATAATAATTTTAGTTGTATTAGTCACAGTGATCACTCTGGGTGTATTTGTTGTAATCAGAAATGATAAAGAAAAAGTTGAATCTGTCATAGATAAAACAGATGAACAAATAGAGAAAGTTATGGAACCAGTTGATAATACTGGGTTTCTCCCAGAAGATAAAAAGTTAGACAAGTTTAAAGATGATCAGGATAGAGATGGAATTTTAGATGTTGAGGAAGAAGCTCTGGGTTTGAGTACTCATAATTTTGATACCGATGGTGATGGAATTGGTGATAAGGAGGAAATAGATAGGTGGGGGACTGATCCTACCAAAGCAGATACAGATGGAGATGGTTATTGGGATTTTTTTGAGATTATGAATGGATATAATCCACTTGGTGAAGGGAAACTGAGTTCGTAATTCCGAATTCTGTAAGAAATGAGGAATCCCTTTTTAAGTCATGAACTTTGCATTAAATAAAAAAGTAATTAGTGCTATAGCATCAGTGTTTTTTTGAAAATTAGTAATTGAGTAATTAAGAAATAAAAATTAATTAATATTTTAACCCAAAATGGCAGGACAAAATTCTTTGTTTGTGTGATAATTAGGATAATATCCAATATTTGATATACAGGAAAGGGATCCCTCGCCCTGCTCGGGATTAACAAAAAACTTATGTTCGACGATCAAAACAACAATCCACAACCGGCTGGTGTACCAAATAATCTTCCTATAGGCGAACCGGAAGATATGTTTGCTGGTGTGGATAAAGATGTAAGTACACCTGATAATCCAGTTTCTGCTATGCCCGCAGAGCCACAGGTTCCATCTGCTGTTGGGGCAGGTATTTTAAAACCTAAAGTAGAGAATGATGGTCAAGCACGAGTAGAAGTGTCCAAAGTAGAAGAACCATCTGTGTTAGAGCAAAATGAAATTATTCCTCCTCCATCGGCCGCTCCTCAGATTGGTATGAATGATGATCTGCCTAATGTTCCTGGCACACCAGCTCAACCAAATGATATCTATAAAATAAAAGAACCAGCTATTGGTAAGGGGATTGTTAGAATTGTAGTGGCTTTGGTGGTGGTTGTGATTGTTGGTGGCGGTGGTTGGTGGATTTATAGTTCTTTTATAAATACTAGTAGTCAGCCAGAGGATGTATTTGTAACTACACCAGACATTTTTATGCCAGAAGAAAATCTTTTTGTAGAAGAAGAGCCTTTTGTTGAAAATAATTTAGTTTTACCTGAAGAGGTGGTGGGGGAGATAGAACAACCAGAATTTGATAATCAAGAAATAATTCAAGATATTGTTGATGAACAAGTTTTATTTGGACAGCCAATTGATAAAGATGTCGATGGTTTAGATGATGACAGGGAGGTTAGTATTGGGACCGACCCAAATAATTGGGATAGTGATGGTGACGAGCTTAGTGATGGTGATGAAGTGACTATTTGGAAAACGAATCCTTTAAATCCTGATACTGATGGTGATACTTTTTTGGATGGAGCTGAAATTAAAAATGGTTATAATCCAACGGGAGAAGGTAAGCTTTTTGAAATTCCACCAGAAGAACTATAATTATGGGTTTTTTTACTAAAAAACAAATAAAGTCTGAAACTAAACCTTTGGCAGGTGCATCTGTAATTCCAGAGGAATTTTATGGTACCAAAGATCCTGTAGTTCATTATGGTCAAGACAAAAAAAATATTAAAATGGATAGACCTATCAAAACAAATGGTGCAGGTTTTTCCGGAATATTTGGATTTTTTAAGAGTAAAATATTTTTATATATCTTGCTTGGAGTGATTTTTGTGGCGGCTATTGGTATTATTACTTGGTATTATTTGAATCAGGCTGGTTTGTTGGGGCTAAAGGAAGAAGTTGTAGAAGAAGTTGTGGTAGAGGAAATAATAATTCCAGAAGTTGAAGTTCAGCCAGAAGAAGTAATACTGGAAGTAGTAGAAGAGCCAGAAGAAGTTGAAGTTCAGCCAGAAGAAGTAATACTGGAAGTAGTAGAAGAGCCAGAAGTGGTAGAATCTCTCATCTCTTTTGAAGATAAAATTATAGAATTCCCTCGAATAATTTTGACCAATAGCGTAGATACTGATAATGATTCTTTGACAGATATTGAAGAAGAAAATTATAATACTGACACCGGGATATGGGATACAGACTCCGATGGTTATTATGATGGACAAGAACTTGGAAACCTGTACAATCCAAGTGGAGTAGCACCAGTAAAATTGATTGACTCTGGTCTGGTGCAAGAATATGTCAATCCAGTTTGGGGTTATAGACTCTATTATCCGATTGCTTGGAAAGAGGGAACCGTTGATACAGAAGCTCGGGAAGTTTTATTTAGTTCTATTACTGGAGATTATGTTGAGGTTTTGGTTTATAAAATGAATGAAGGCGAAAGTTTCACTAATTGGTTTGGGCGTAAGGCCGAAGGGCAATTTTTTACTGATTTAATTTCTTTTGAAAGTCGTTTTGCTGAACAAGGGTACAAGAGGAAAGACGGTTTGGTGGGGTATTTTATAAGGGGACAACAAATTTATACTTTGATATACCATCCGGGTGTGACTGGCTATATACCATATCGACAAACCATGGAAATGATGTTGCAAAGTTTTAGACCAAGTAAGACTTTAATAGGTATTCCAGAACAAGCTGTTTTACCAGAAGCTCCTGTCTTTGACGAGGTGGAAGAGGAGGCTGTGACTTCTACTTAAATTATATGGATTTAGTTATAAATAGCTCTGTAAAAAATAAGGAGGTGAGCTTAATTTGGGTTAAAAAAAAAGTGGAAGAGATTTTGAAAAGTTTGAAAAAAATGGATAAATCCATTAGTATTAATTTTGTAGGAGAAGACAAAATAAAGAGTTTAAACCGGATTTATAGAAAGAAGGATAAGGTGACCGATGTGTTGTCTTTTTGTGCTCAGGAAGGGCAAAAAATGCCTCACAGCAACGATTTGGGTGATATATTCATCTGTGTACCCCAAGTAAAGAGACAAGCCAAGAAATACGATTTTTCCTATAAATACGAGTTGTCCAGGATGATGGTCCATGGAATATTACATTTGATTGGTCATGATCATATTAAAAAAACAGAAGCAAATAAAATGTTCGAAATACAAGAACAAATTTTAAAAAAAGTATGCAAATAAAGAGGTTATCAAAAAGTTTTGCTGAGGCTACCAAAGGGGTGATTTATGTTTTTGTACATGAACAAAATTTTCGTTTGCAAATTTATGCTTCTGTTTTAGTATTATTTTTTGTCTGGCTATTTGAGCTTTCTCGGGCAGAAATGATCGTTATATTTTTGTTAATATTATTAGTTTTAATTTTAGAATTATTAAATAGTGCAGTTGAAAGACTTTCCGATGTGGTAAAGCCTCGTCTATCTGATCAAATTATGTTGGTAAAACATATTATGGCAGGGATGGTTTTTTTAGCATCCATAGGGGCATTGATAATAGGTCTTATAATATTCTGGCCTCATTTTATTGAGCTATATAACAAATTGTGGTAAACTAGCAACAAATATACAAAATTACAAAAAATAGAGATAGTATGGCAGGTAATAAAAATAAAGTTGAATTAATCACAGGACTCGATATTGGCTCGACGGCTATTAGGATTGCAGTAGGTCAGCAAGTTTATCATGGAAATGGAAATGGCGAATTGCAAATAATCGGTGCCGTAGAAGTCCCTACTGAGGGTGTCAGTAAAGGGGTGGTTTCTAGTATTGAAGAGTGTGTTTCTTCTGTCTCAAATGTTTTGGAAAAAGTTGAGCGTCTTATTGGTGTACCAATAGAACATGCTTGGGTGGGTATATCTGGTACTCATGTAGCTTCCCAAGAAAGCAAGGGTGTTATAGCTGTCGCCAAGTCTGACGGAGAAATATCTGGTGAAGATGTAGAGAGAGCTGTAGAAGCCGCCAGAACAATTGCTACTCCGCTTAATTATGAAATCTTACATGTCTTACCACGTACTTTTACAGTGGATGGACAAACGGGAGTAAAGGATCCTGTAGGAATGACTGGTATTCGTTTGGAAGTAGAGACTCAAATCATTCAAGGTGTAACTCAACATATAAAAAATTTGACCAAAGTAGTTTATCGCACCGGCATTGATATTGATGATCTCGTCTTATCAGCTTTGGCTGTTGGAGAAGCTGTTGTTACTTCAAGGCAAAAAGAACTTGGTGTGACAGTGGTAAATATTGGTGGGGCCACAACCAGTGTAATTGTTTACGAAGAAGGTGATATTGTGCACACTGCTGTTCTGCCAATTGGTTCTGAACATGTGACTAATGATTTGGCTATTGGTTTGCGTAGCTCAATAGATGTGGCAGAAAAAGTTAAATTGGAATATGGTCATTGTGTTTCAAAAAATATTTCTAAAAAAGAAAAAATAGATCTTTCTAGTGTCGGTGGAGAATTAGAAGAACAGGTTGAAAAAAAATATATAGCTGAAATTGTTGAAGCTAGAATGGAAGAAATTTTATCAAAAGTAAATGCCGAATTACAAACTATTGAACGTAGTGGCCTTTTGCCGGCTGGAGTTGTCTTTACTGGTGGTGGTGCAAAAATTAGCGGTTTAGTCGAGCTCACAAAAGATAGGATGCAACTACCAGCTTCATTGGGTTATCCTTTGGGTGTTAGTAGTATTACCGAAAAGGTTAATGATTTATCTTTTGTGACAGCTATTGGTTTGGTAAAGTGGGGTTCCAATTTACAACAAGGTGGTAAGTCTAAAAATAGGCATCTAAAGTCTGTTGATAAGGTTTCTGGACAAGTGCGGGGCTGGTTTAAATCTTTGATACCTTGATACCTTAAAAAAGTTTTTCAAATATATTAAAAATACTTTGTAAATAAAGTATTTTTTTATTTGTTGTAAATATTGATAGGTTTAGAAATATATTCTTATGAATTTGAGGATAAAACTTATACACATCAAAGCTTTGACGTAAGAGGCTAAAAACGATAAAATAGTAAGTGGAGAAAACCTCCGCTTATTTTATTTATAGACGTCTGAATACATTTTATACTCAAATAACATTAATAATATGCCAAAAATAAAACCAGACATCGAAACTTTCGCTAAGATAAAGGTTGTAGGTATTGGCGGCTCTGGTGGGTCAGCCACCGATAGAATGGTCAAGACTGGAATTCGCGGGGTTGATTTTGTAGTTATGAATACTGATGTACAGGCTCTCCATCACAATAGTGCTCCTCACAAGATTCATATTGGTAAGACTGTCACTCGTGGGTTGGGAGCTGGTATGGATCCAGAGCTTGGTAAACGTAGTGCAGAGGAAGCCCAAAATGAAATTCGTGAAGCTTTGGAAGGTAGTGATATGGTATTTCTAACTTGTGGTTTGGGTGGTGGTACTGGTTCTGGAGCCAGTCCTGTGGTAGCTGAAATTGCTCGTGAAGTTGGGGCACTTACAGTAGCAGTTGTGACAAAACCTTTTTCTTTTGAAGGACCACAAAGAAATAATATTGCAGAGGCTGCTTATGAAAAATTGGTAAGAAATGTGGATACTATTATCACTATTCCCAATGACAGAGTATTACAAATTATTGATAAAAAAACTAGTTTACTAGATGCTTTCAAAATTGTTGATGATGTACTCAGACAAGGTGTGCAAGGAATTTCTGAGCTCATTACTGTGCCTGGTATGATCAATGTTGACTTTGCTGATGTCAAAGCTATCATGAAAGATACTGGTTCGGCCTTGATGGGTATTGGTCAGGCCAAGGGAGATAATAGAGCGGCAGAGGCTGCCCAGATGGCAATTTCTAGTCCGCTACTCGAGCTTTCAATTGATGGTGCTCGTGGTATCCTTTTCACTGTCACTGGTGGTAAAGATTTGGCCATGCAAGAAGTGGCCGAAGCAGCCAAGGTAATTACTGCTTCTGCTGATGATAGTGCCAAAGTTATTTTTGGTGCTGTGATTGATGAAAGTCTGGGAGATGAAATGAGAATAACAGTGGTGGCAACTGGTTTTGATGATGACAACAGACATATCTCAACTGCTTCAGAAGATGAACCAAAATCATTTTTTAGCAGCGGAAAGAATTTTTATTCAGGTGGTAATTTTGCCAAGAAAAAAGTAGAGGAAGAAGAAGTTGAAGAAGTAGAAAAACCTGGTTTTAAATCAAAACCTGTTGGTATTGGTAATGGTAATATAGAAATTGGGCCACCAAAAAAAGAAGATAAAAAAGATGAGGATGATTTAGAGATCCCAGCTTTTATTCGCAAGAAGATGGGGATGTAAATATTCACTTTAGCACTTTAACACTAAAGCACAATAGCACTAAAATTAAACTCCCGATGGGGGGTTTATTTTTTAGAAAAGAATTGGTATACTGTAGGTATATGTTTGTAAAATTTTAAATAAAGTGCTTAGGTGCTTTAGTGTTAAAGTGATGTAGTGTTATGTATTGTCCAGTTTGCCATTCAAAAGAAACTAAGGTGATTGATTCACGCCTTTCTCAAGATGGGATGACGGTGCGTCGTCGTCGTGAGTGTATCAAGTGTGCATACAGATTTTCTACTTTAGAAGAGACTGAACTTTTGGATATAGTGGTTGTAAAAAGTGATGGGCGACGTGAAGCCTATTCTCGCAATAAACTAGAGGGTGGAATTTTGCGTTCATTGACAAAACGACCATACACTCAAGAAAAATTTGATCGTATGATTCACGCGATTGAACGTGATATTCAAAAAAAGAAAAAACGTGAAATTACCAGTAAAGAAGTAGGTGAAATTATTATGAAACATCTACGTAAGTTTGATAAGATTGCTTATATTCGTTTTGCTTCTATTTATCGTGCTTTTGAAGACGTAACAAAATTTCAAAAAGAAATAAGTTCTCTAGAATCCAAACGCAAGAAAAAATAATTTTAAATTTTGCATTTATGAAAAAAGAAAAAATCACGACTGACGACCAAGAACCACCAAAAGTAGAAGAAGTCAAAGGGGTTAATATCAATGTCAATCATAATACGGATTCTTTGAAAGAGTTGATAGAAAAAAATATTAAGTGGTCTCAGGTTATTTATGAACAAAATAAAAAAATAAAACGTCGTCTGGATTGGATGATTATTGTTGGCTATCTAAAATTGCTTATAATAATTGCTCCAATCATTTTGGCTTTGATTTATCTACCTCCAATTTTGAAAGATTTAATAAATCAATATTCTAATTTGGTGGGCAGTATTCCTTTTGGTGGTGGGGCTAATGGACAGGTTAATGAAGTCTTGTCCCAAGTTTCCGGTAGCCAACTAGAGGGTCTTTTGGAGAGTTTGGGGATTAAATAATGTATATTAATAAATATGTAGTAGAGATGCGATTAATTGTGTCTCTATTTTTTTGTAACATTTTTGTACTTTTCACGTCTTCTATACTAGAGAAAACTATCGAATTGTGCAGTACCTTAAGGAGAGGAGGGTTTTTTGTTATATAAATCTATGAAAAACAATACAAAAAAGACAATTCAATACTATTGGCAACATACAAAGAAATATAAAATTTCTGGGTTTTTTATGGCCGTTGGTTTGGTAGGTGCGGCTGTAAGTAATGTGGTAGTACCTCTTTATTTTAAAAAATTCTTTGATATTTTGGTAAGTGGGGAACAAACGGATATTGTAGTAAAAGCTTTGATTGGTATACTAATGATGATATTGTTAGTAGAATTTATTCAGTGGGCATTCTGGCGCTTGGCTACTTTTTTGGCAACACATTTTCAGAGTAAGATAATGGCTGATTTGGCAGTTACTTGTTTCAAATATTTACATAAACATTCATTCTCTTATTTTAATGATAATTTTGTTGGTTCTTTGGTAAAAAGAGTTAATAGATTTGTGAGATCGTTTGAAGGTCTGGCTGATAAGTTTACATGGAATCTAATTCCTTTGTTTGTAAATCTAAGCGTTATCATCTCTGTTTTGTTGTGGAAGAATCTAACTATCGGCTTGACTATTGTGGTTTGGTTAGTTGTTTTTATGTTTGTGAATTGGTTTTTTATTAGATATAAATTGAAATATGATATACAAAGAGCAGAAGCAGAGACAAAAGTGACTAGAGTTTTGGCAGATACAATAACCAATCATACCAACGTAAAACTTTTCAATGGTTTTAATCGTGAAACAAAGTTATTTACAAAAGTGAATGATAACTTAAGATATTTACAAAAGTTTACTTGGAATTTGAGTAATTATTTCGAAGCCTTACAAGGTTTTCTTATGATTGGTCTTGAGGTTGGAATTTTTTATCTAGCTATCAAGTTGTGGGAAGTGGGCAAGTTCACTGTCGGTGATTTTGTATTACTCCAGAGTTATGTACTGATAGTTTTTATGAAGATTTGGGATTTTGGTAGAGTGTTGCGTAACATCTATAGAGATTTGGCCGACGCTGAAGAAATGACAGAAATTCTTGAAACTTCGCATGGAATAGTAGATTCCAAAAGTGCTAAAGATTTGGAAGTCAAAAAAGGCAAGATTGAATTTGTCGATATGGATTTTTATTATAATAAGACTAGAAAAATTATTAAAAAATTCAACCTAATTATAAAACCAGGACAAAAAATTGCTTTGGTTGGTCCGTCTGGAGCAGGGAAGTCTACTGTAGTAAAATTACTTTTGCGTCAACATGAAACTACCAAAGGAAAGATTTTGGTGGATGGACAAAGAATAAAAAATGTCACTCAAGATAGTCTGTGGCAAAATATTAGTTTGGTACCACAAGATCCAATTCTTTTTCATAGAACTCTTATGGAAAATATCCGCTATGGCAAGCCAGAAGCAAGTGATGAAGAAGTAAAAGAAGCAGCCAAGTTAGCTCATTGTCACGAGTTTATAAAAGATTTTACTGAAGGTTATGAGACATATGTGGGTGAACGTGGGGTAAAGCTTTCTGGTGGAGAGAGACAGCGTGTGGCTATTGCTAGAGCAATCTTGCGTAATGCTCCTATTCTTGTGCTTGATGAAGCAACTTCTAGTTTAGATTCAGAATCAGAGAGTTTTATTCAAGACGCTCTCGATAATTTAATGAGAAGTAAGACTGTGATCGTGGTAGCTCATCGTTTGTCTACTATTATGAAGATGGATAGAATTTTGGTAATTGATCGGGGTAAAATTGTGGAAGATGGTACTCACAAAAGTCTTATAAAAAAACCAAGTGGTTTGTACAAGAAGCTGTGGCAGATACAGGCTGGTGGGTTTATGGAGTAAATAAGAATAGAAAGCCTCTGAAAAGGGGCTTTTTTTATTGAATATAAGATGTTATAATATCTTTATAATTTCTAGATAAATTTATGAAAAAACGCACTAAAATTGTCTGTACTCTCGGTCCATCTTCAGAGTCTGTACCAATTATTACCAAAATGGTCAAAAATGGTATGAATGTTGCTCGTCTAAATTTCTCTCATGGTACACATGAAGGACATCAGGCCTTGATAGAAAAAATTCGTGCTGTGTCTGAAAAAACTGGAGAGCCTATTGCTGTAATGCAGGATTTGCAGGGTCCTAAGATTAGAGTTGGTCTTTTACCAGATAAAGGTGTAGAGCTAAAAGAATCACAGATGATTAGATTTGATACAAGTCTAATGGATTATGAAAATGAATTTATTCCTATTGA
>Ga0075122_10002277_pt1 | contig 12809 bp, 10 predicted proteins | sample AntAceMetag02UKB_FD_69790 | JGI IMG/M metagenome (GOLD analysis project Ga0075122, IMG submission 69790) | Saline lake microbial communities from Ace Lake, Antarctica - Antarctic Ace Lake Metagenome 02UKB | ecosystem: Environmental > Aquatic > Non-marine Saline and Alkaline > Saline | place... | reverse complement strand
CTTGTTCTTTCAATCCAAAAATACCAGCAAATTTGCAAATCAATTCAGGACTAGGAATTTCACCATGCACTTCAATTTTAGTTATATATGCCGGTGACAATTCATTTCCAAGTCTTTCTATAAATTCCTTTACAGTCCAACCCTTTTCTTTTCTGAAGTCTTGAATCTTTTCACCAAACGTTTTTTTCATAATCATACTCCTGCCAGTAAATTTACTTAATTAGGTTAACTTGTCAAGAAAAAAAATATATCTTGGAATAATAACCACGGTCAAAAAAGTCGACCTTGGTCTTGACCAAAATAATGTTTTATCGGTAATCTCCTTTTAACTGCATACGATTCACATTAGCTCACAGGCTCATAGTCCATGTTACCAATGATTGACTTTATTTCAAATGATTTGAAATTTTCAAAAGGATAAGTTATAAAGTAGTCCAACAGGGGGAGCCATTTTCAGCCTTCGCCTTACGGCAGACTGCGGCTAGGCAGACCATCTTCGCAAATCATTTTTTTTCTTATGTATTATGTTTATATTTTAAAATCAATAAGTTTCCCTGAAAAAATTGAGTATTTGATTTTGCCTGCCGCGCCATAGCTTTATGCGGAAGCGGGAACACTATCTCAAAACATATTCAAGTCGCGTTTTCATGATAAAACAAGTATAAATCAAGACTTTTGACTAGCTTAATGAATCCGATAAACTGATTAAAATCGGGTCTTTAATAAAAATTACTTAAAAATAATAACGTTTGGAATTTTGATGAATAAAATTATTAAGCTTTTCATTTTGACATTGGCATGCACAATCCATACAACATATCCAAAACAGAGCCTAATCTCAAAAATGTATTGTTCAATTTTTGGTAACAATGACGTCCGTCCTGAATATAAACAAAAAGTTCACCAAGCCCTCAAAGATCTTGGCGTTGCACAACCATTAGATGTCCCTGTTAAACAGATGAATATAGTTGGACCATCATTTGCACGATACAAACTAGCAAGCTTTACAGCTTTTGGTATTTGGCTTGATGAGGCTTATCTTAATCGATGTAACGAAGAAGAAAAGATGTTTCATATTTATCATGAAGCATCTCATTATGTCCAAAAACATCATCAAAAAAATATTGCTGGCTGCAGCGGCACTCTAATGCTTACACTTGCAGGGCTCTTAGCATTAAAAAAGGCTTTAGGTTCAACTAATCCTTTGATTAAAAATGTTACTGTAGCGGGCACGACAATTTTAGCAATAATTGGAGGATGCCGATATTTATTACCTTATTTTGTTAAAAGACAAGAAAAACAAGCGGACCTTATGGCTGCAAAGATATTAATGTCTACAGAAAAGGAATATATCGTTGATGCCCATATTGAAAAATAAAAAATGTATATGAACCCAAAACCAGAAAATGATTTATGGTGGCCTTCAAAACAAGCAGTAATTAAGTATTTAGAAAAATTAAAAGAGTTGAAACCAAAAAAAATTTAATAGGTAGAACTTAGTAGCCCCGGCGTATTTGCCGGGGCTACTTTTATTGTTTTTAAAGGTGGTAAGTATTATTGCCCTTACTGGAACTCCGGGTCTAATGGAATAATAATCCAAGCAACAATATAAAGAATTATTCCGCTACCTCCCAAGAGTGCTATAAGGATCCAACAAAGTCTGATAAAAACTGGATCGACATCAAAATATTTTGCAATCCCACCACAAACACCTGCTATTTTTTTATCAGTTCTTGATCTATAAAGTCTTTTCATATTAAATTCTTTCAAAAAAAGTTATCCGAAAATTATGAACCTTTATTAAATAAGTACGCCAGAGGCTCTATTTCAAAGCTCTAGCATCCAACTCCTTTATCAATTCATCCCGCATTTTTTCTCGGCCACCGAAAATTTCTTCGATCAATTTACGAGTATTAGCAACCATATCTTCGTTAGAATAATCAATACGACGAATAAGCGTTTTACCTAAAGCCAAACGAACCCGAGGGTCAAGACCTTTACATTTCTTCAAAATAGTTGGCATATAATTCTCGACAATATCTCGCGTCTTTACATCACCTAAAAGCAATAAATATGTATATAAAATTCTATCAATATATTTGCCTTCATGCATAATACTTTTCATGACAATATTACGAAGCATTGCAGGTAAAACTTTATCAAGCTCTTGGGCATTTTCTTTCATAAATAAATCAGGCTTGGTCAAAAACTTTATCTGATCAACATTGAAACCAACATCTATTCCTTCTTTTAATGCTAAAATTTCTGCTTGAATCCAACTTGTGTCATCTACTTTTCTAATAAAAATTTCATCGTCTTCAATGTAAAGACCAAATATATCTGCATCAGGACTACTTTGTAATGAAAAATAAACCTCAGGAGATTTCTTTTCTCCAAGATCCAGCCCACGTCTAATTATAAAATTATACAAAGGCCCACCAGCATAATCCTTAAGTTCTTCAGGCAGCTCCATATCTTTAAAAACATCTTCGGTTTTAAATGAAAGTTTATCAATAAGATAAGTCTCACGATGCGCCATATCTTCTCCAAAATCACTTGAGACATTACTTTTATAAAAACAATCCTTGGCAAATAAATATAAACCAACATCAGGAATATCAATATCAATCTCTTTAAAATGACGTGTCTTAAAATTCGTGCCCGCTGCAAGTATTGCAGGCAAGTGACCTTCTAAGATAATCTTACTTTCAATATCACTAATATAGGTAACTAAAAGCTGTTTATCTTTTACATGAATATCTTCAGATTTTATTGATAGGGGTATGTACCCTTGCGTAACTTCACCCTTTGTTTCAGAACGAACTAATACTTTACCTGTAAACTTATTTATAACCTGTAGATCTCCATGAATATTAGTTACACAAAAATTAGTCGCTTTTCCTGGCATCCTAACTTGAGGATAATTTGTAAGCCCTGTATAAAAACCAAAAGTACGCAACATACGAGTAATCCAAGCCTGCATATTTGGAACAATGTCTTTGATAGCAGGGGAATATAAAAGAGAAAAAAAGGCTTCAATTCCGCTAAATAATGGTTCTAGCCTAATAGTCCCATAAGAGGTTACGTCTGCTGTAGCAAGAGAAGAGATAAACATTTTGCTTACTCTTTGACGAACCTCAATCTTTTTAGCAAGTGAAGTATAAAACGAATCTTCTGTTACAAAATTTTGTAAAGCTGATAAATTAGCCCCTCCCATATAACATGTTATAACTTGCACAAAACGAGTTTTACGGTTTTCTAAAACCTCTATTACATCTAAAAATGCATCCAAAGGAAGACCCGCTGCGCTTGGATCCGTTTCTTTCCCACTTGAGTAAAGACCTCCACCGTGCCCTCCAACATAAACGATGCGCTCTTTTTTTTCATCTTCCAAAAGAACCTTAGAGATTATATCTACAGACTTTTTACCGAATGCATCGCGAGGAAAGTCAACATAAGCAAGCTTTTCAGGAAAAACAACTTCATCAAATTTTTTATATTCTAAATATTCTTTATTAAAACCAAGAGATTTAACATCATCAGGACCTTCTAGATATCTTTTAGGAATAAAAAGATAAGCAGGCAAATCATTTACTTTAATAGAAAAGAAATGAAAGGTTTTGCTAACATCAACCTTTCTAGCTTTAAGCATTGCTAAAGCCTTTCTGAGCATATGAACACCAATTACAATGCCTGGAGCAGAAGCATTTTCTAGATTTATTTCAACCCCTAATGACATAACAGCAATAGTCTCAGGTGCAATCTCCCCCCAATGATTTTGATCAATTGCTATAGCCAAATGACTAAATCTATTCTGCTGTTTTACAGGAAGCATATTTCTTAAAGACACGACAGTACTCTTTGGTAAAAATTGATCAAAAAGTTTTAAAACCATATCCCTTTTACCGGCTTTATCTATAATCGGAAAACAGGCTGAATACTGAAATAAAATCGATGGAAGTAAAATCTCTCCAAAAACACGCTTCTTTGTAGCAGGGTCCACTTGCTCTATTTGATCAGAAACATTAAATAAAATTTTAACCATAAGCTCTGGATTTTCTATACTAAATGGTATAGAAAAAGGCTTTTGGGGACTGTTAATAAAAAGAGGTGCTCCTTTTTCTTCCAAAGCTGACGCTAATTTATAAAAACCTTTATCAAGCGCACAAAACAATGGGGTACGATTGAAGTTATCTGTTTTATCAAGAAGTTGAGAGATGTCTCTTTCTTCGACTATTTTTACCAATGTATCTTCTTTTTCTTTAGAAAATGCAAAAGCTAGAACATAATGAAAAATAGTCCATCCATCGTTATTACGAGCCTTAATATCTGCTCCTTTTTCAATCAAAAAATCTATATAATCATTTTCAATTGAAACGTTTGAAAGGGCACGTAATAAAGAGGTTTCACCGTGTTCGTGTTTTTCATTTATATCAGCCCCGTTGTTAAGTAAAAATTCTATCATAGGCAGATTCTTAACATCCATAGCCAAATCTAAAATATTTTTACCATTATTATCTTTTGTATTAATATATTGAGAAGGATCTTTACCCTGCTTTTTAATCCCATCAACAAGAGCTTTGCCTACCACCGGAGAACGTAATCCATGAAATATCGTATTTCCATTTTCATCTTTAACATCAATATCTGCTCCGTTTTCTAATAAAAATTCTATCATTGGTAAATCTCCCCTGCCAACAGCATTACGCAAAGGGGTCCAACCATTATTGTTTTTTACATCAATATCTGCTCCGTTTTCTAATAAAAATTTTATCATCGGCAAATCGTTGCTACCCATAGCCTCGAATAAAGAAGTATTACCATTCTTGTTTTTTGCATTAATGTATTGAGCCGGATCGTTACCCTGCTCTTTAATGCCATCAACAAGAATTTTGCCAACCTCAGGAGATCTCAAAGCATGAAAAATTGTGTTATCATTTTCATCTTTAGCGTCAATATCTGCTCCATTTTTTAACAATAATTCTATTATTGGTACATCTTTACTACGAACAGCATTGCTTAACCAAGTTGCACCATTCTTGTTTTTTGCATTAATGTATTGAGCTGAATCTTTGTCCTCCTTTTTTATCCAATCAATAAGAATTTTGCCAACCTCAGGAGAATTCAGATTATGAAATATTGTGTTTTCATTATTATCTTTAGCATCAATATCTGCTCCGTTCTCTAATAAAAATTCTATTATTGGTACATCTTTACTACGAACAGCATTGCTTAACCAAGTTGCACCATTCTTGTTTTTCGCATTAATGTATTGAGCCGGATCTTTACCCTGCTTTTTAATGCCATCAACAAAAGCCTTGCCAACTTCAGGAGAGCTCGAATCATGAAAGATTGTGTTTTTATTTTCATCTTTAGTGTCAAGATCTGCTCCATTTTCTAATAAAAACGTTATCATCGGCAAATTTTTATTGCCAACAGCATTGCTTAAAGGGGTACGTCCAAATTTATCTTTTGCATTAATGTATTGAGCCGGATCTTTACCCTCTTTTTTTATCCAATCAACAAGAACCTTGCCTACCACAGGAGATCTCAAATAATGAAATATTGTGCTTTCATTTTCATCTTTAACATCAATATCTGCTCCATTTTCTAATAAAAAATTTATCATCGGTAAATTTTCATGGTTAACAACATTATCTAAAGGGGTCCTATCATTCTTGTTTATTACATTAATATATTTAGCAGGATCTTTTCCCTCCTTTTTTATCCAATCAACAAGAACTTTGCCAACCACAGGAGAACTCAAACCATGAAAGATTGTGCTTTCATTTTTATCTTTAGCATCAATATCTGCGCCTCTTGAAAGAAGTTTTTGAATAGCGGAAATATCAGAGCTATCAATAGCCCTCTGCAAACCTATATTACCAATAAGATGTTGCCAAGAAAACGAAAAGAACATTATTAAAAGAATACTTTTCTTTAAAATCTGCATGAAAAACCTTTCTTTGATAAAAAAACAACTTTTTATCAATTTAATGAAAGACCAAGAGTAAAATCAATTTTTCTCTTTTATTGTTTTTTGTGCTATAAAAAATCTTTTAATATGTTAATAAAGTAATAAAAGGGATGAGAATGAAAAGCTTTTTATCTAAATCAAAACACATAAATACCTACATGCAACAAAATCAGTTTAGTGGAACAATCTTAGTTGCAAAAGATGGAAAATTTATTTTTAAAAATGTATATGGCATGGCCGATAATGAACAAAAAATTGAAAATAAGCTTGAAACAAAATTCAGAATTGGATCTATCACAAAACAATTCACCTCAATGGCAATCATGATGTTACAAGAAAAAAAGTTGTTAAACGTTCACGATCCAATTTCAAAATATATTCCTGACTACCCCCATGGTGATAAAATCACTATTCATCATTTGCTCACCCATTCTTCAGGCATTTACAACTATACATCATTAGAAGGCTTCACCGATACTGTAACAGAATTCATTGCACTCGATGACCTCATAAAACTTTTTAAAGATAAACCCCTTGAGTTTGAAATTGGTACAAAATTTAGTTACTGCAATTCGGGCTACGTATTACTAACATTTATTATTGAAAGAGTTTCAGGTCTTTCATATGAAGCGTTTTTAAAACAAAACATTTTTGAACCACTTGGAATGAGCAACACAGGCTATTATCGTAATGAAAATCCACCAACAAACGATAGTTCTGGTCATACGCTTGATAAGACAGGAAAAATAATCAAAACAGAAAACTGGCATATGTCTCAATCGGCTGGAGCCGGAGCCCTTTATTCAACTGCCCAAGACCTGTTTATTTGGGATCAAGCCCTATATACAGAAAAATTAGTATCTAAAAAGTCATTAAATCAAATTTTTGGTAAACACTATTGTGCTGATGACAGACATATAAGCTATGGCTGGTTTATAAAAGAAAACTTCGAAAAAACGTGCATATACCACGGAGGCGTCCTTAGAGGCTTTATTGCTCTAATTTCACGATACATTGATGATAACGCTTGTGTTATTACATTGAGTAACTTAGATGTTTCTTGTATAGAAAAAATCAACAAAAACTTGGCTGCAATCATTTTTGATAAACCAATAGATTAAAATTAAGAAGAAGATAAGCCCACAAAGCCCTAGTTTTCCATCCAAACCCATTTGCACAATAGATAACAAGTCGTTAAATTATAAAAGAACTGTTCTTTTAGGGAATTTTATAATTTAAATCTTTAATCATCAACAATTGGGGCAATATTATGTTTGGCTCTTGCTACAAATACACAAAAAACAAAAGCGAAGTAACTATATACTCTGACAAAATAAGAGCAATACTATTTGTCTTATCTCTTTTTATGGTTCCAACAGCAACACTTTTCATACCAGGCCTATCTTTTGAAACTCAATCAACGATTTTTGTTCTTAGCTCAGTATTAATCTTTTTAATCCTTATCCCTGTCTATAAATACTCTGAAACAATACCTCTATTAGCTATAAACAAAGAAGGTATCCGTCCTATTTTAGACAAAAAAAATCTTATAAATCTAAACTCAAAAATCATTAAATGGGAAAATATTAAAGAGATTTTTGTTTATAAACCACCTTTATCATATATAACTGATGTCACTGAAAATAGTCAAAACGGCAAGCAAGCTGGTTTTAGATATTTAGGGATTAATCTTAAAAATCATAATGAAACAGATATTAACTCAGCCCAAACAATAATTTCGCCTAAAGTACGAACAATGATACCTTATTTATCAAATAACATAGATATACCCTTAACATCGGCTCACCCTTTTCAAAAGGGACTAATTAAGGTATTGACACATTATTACGAAAAAAACATAAATTTATAAAAAACTAAAGCTTTGGCCTTGCCAAGGCTACTGTTTTATGGCACTATATTAACAGTTCTTATAAGGGGCTATAGCTCAGTTTGGTTAGAGCGTCCGCCTGTCACGCGGAAGGTCGCGAGTTCGAGTCTCGTTAGCCCCGCCAGTCTTCGTTCCTCCGGAACTTCGCCTGGCCTCGCCAACTTTAGCTGTGGGAAGCTATATGTTGGCATTTTTTTTACGGGCAAATTCTAATTCAAGGGACATTCAGTATGAAATTCAAGATACACTCCAAAGAACGTTTATATTTTGGCATCATGTCAGTCATAGGTATTCTGGGATACTCCTCTTTTGCATACCTTTTATCTTCAGGATCTTTACCGTTAAATATAATTTTAATTTATTTATTTTATATCGCCTTATTCCTAGTTTTTAGACTAGTTATGTCTACGTTTCTTATAGGTCATATAAAAGGTAATGCAATCAAAATAAGCAAAAACCAATTTCCAGATGTTTTTGATATTTTACAAAATCATTCTCAAGCATTAGGCCTCAAAGAAGTTCCTAGTATGTATGTATTACAAGGCAATGGAGTCTTAAATGCATTTGCTACCAGATTTGCAAGAAAGAATTTTGTAGTATTATATTCAGCTATTTTTGAAATGGCATACGAAGAAGGAATGGATGCAGTTTCATTCATTATTGGACATGAATTGGGACACATAAAAAGAAAACATATTAGCTTTGCAAAATCAATCTTAACATTCCCTTCCATATTTGTTCCTTTTTTGAATTCTGCATATTCTAGAACACGTGAATATACATGTGACAATATTGGTTGTAATTTAGCTGCTAAAGGAGCAATAAGCGGTCTTCTTATTCTTGCTGCCGGTAAAAAATTATACAAAAAAATCAATATCTCAAACTTTATTAATAACACCGAAGATCATTCAGGATTTGCATTCTGGCTCGCAGAAAAGCTTTCTACACATCCACACCTAGTTAAAAGAATGGATGTGCTCAATAAATTAAACGTTAATACTAATGATTTAGAATTAGATAAACCTGATTTTATCAGCCCTAAAATAAATCTTAAAAACACAGAAATTCAGCAATAATTTTTCTAGAATCAGAAATTAAGTTGGAGACCGTTTGGTCTCCAACTTAATTAAAATTTTAATTAATAAATTAGATGTATCAAAATTACTATAAAAGCAACTATCCCTAAAGAAGCAATCAGAATGCCAATAAATAACGGTAGGTTGGGCAAATACTTATAGTGATGTTTCTCATTTTTAAGTTCTTTTAATTTCTTTCTATGTTGAACTAGGGATAAAACTATAGAAATAAAACCAACAAAAATTAATAGCAGCCCAACAATTTTCATCGCTTGAATCATAGTTTTATCATAATTCCGAACCTTCATAACTGCTAGGATACTTCCAACACCAAAACCAACACCGATCAAAGTTAACCCTGTTTGTACCCATGATAAAAATGTTTGTTCAATAGCCTCAACAGTATTAAGCTTATCCAGATCCCTTTTAGCATCGTCTTTCTTCATTTATAATTCTCCCTATTTAGCTTAGATCTTTATAACAATACATCATTTATTATACCTTAGACTTAACGTTTAAATTCAAGATATTGTTTTTGTTTTTATATTAAAAGGTATTTTTAAATGATAAAAAAAATGAACTTATTCACACTTATAATGATTTCAGCAGCACTCACAATTAGTGTACGCAATTTCCCAACCGAAGCCGAAACAGGCATGCATATGATCTTTTTTGCATTGTTTGCAGCAATTTTTTTCTTCATTCCAACCTCACTGGTTGCGGCAGAACTTGCAACAGGCTGGCCAAAACAAGGAGGGGTTTATATATGGATAAAAGAAGCATTTGGCGACCGTCTGGGCTTTGTTGGAATTTGGCTCCAATGGAGTTATATGATAGTTGGTATAATTTCTATGCTTTATTTTGTTGGCGGCTCCCTCTCCTTTATTATTGCACCACATCTTTCACAAAATAGATTCTTTTTGATGCTTATTCTTCTGATCATGCTATGGGGAATAACATTCTTTAATCTTCTTGGCCAAAAAGCCTCCAACATAATAAGTACTATCGGTTTTTTAGGCGGTGTCTTGATTCCAGGGATTTTGATTATTATCTTTGGTATAATTTATATTCTTAAAGAAAACCATCTTAATATTGATATACATTTAACAGTTAAAAACGTAATCCCTAACCTTAAACAACTTTCAGGATGGACGTTGCTTGTTAGTTTTATTAGAGCGTTTTCTGGGATAGAGGTATCTTCATGTCATGCTGCCGATGTAGATGAACCAAAAATCAATTATCCAATTGCCATTTTCATTGTTATATTTTTGGGCCTTCTTTTTAACATTTTAGGACCACTCTCTATCGCAGTTACAGTTCCCCAAAAACAAATCTGTTTATTCTCTGGATTTATGGAAGCATTTTCTATTTTCTTTTCTAAATTTAATATGAAATGGCTCACGCCAATTATGGGACTCTTGGTTACAGTCGGTGCAATAGGGGGAGTAAACACATGGATTATGGGGCCAATTAAAGGATTGCTTGCAACTGCAAAGAACGGAGAGCTTCCTCCATTCTTTCAAAAAGTTAATAAAAATGGCGCACCTTATTCTCTTCTTATAACTCAAGGAATTATTATCTCATTAATCGGTTGTACCTTTTTACTTATACCTCGTTTGAACGTAGCATATTGGACTTCAGTAGCAACGGCCATGATAATATACTTTATAATGTATATCTTAATGTTTCTTTCCGCTCTACATTTACGATATAAAGCACCACAAGTTTACAGAAGTTACAAGATTCCTTTTGGAAATATAGGAATGTGGATTACTTGTATTGTAGGGCTATCAACACTATTGCTAGGCATTATCATTGCCTTCTTTCCACCAATACAATTTTCAATAAAAAGTGGGGGATTTTATGGAGCCTCACTAGCATCAGGAGTCATTACAATATTAGTTATTCCATTTATTATTTATCAATTCAGAAAACCTTGCTGGAAAATTACAAAAAAATAAAACGGGGGGCTAGCCAGACCGCTTGGTTAGATCTATTTCAATTGGCTCTTTTGGATATTTTCCGGCTAAGACATCTGGTAAGGATTAAGGCTTAACCTTCAAATAGTTAACTGTTATTCAAAGTGTAGTCACAAATTTATATCCGGAAACACATAACAAGTCAAAATATAATAAGTTAAGACTATTTACTACTACCAGCTAAGAGGATTGATGGCGCTACGAACACCCTTTTTTACACCCTGTGTAATTCTTTTAGTAGCATTTTCAATTAAATAATTATAGAGCCTGTAACCCCCGTAAGCAATAGAACCTATCCCAACAAAGACAAAGAACAATATTAAAACCCATCTCAAAGCCTTATTCATACAAATTCTCCTTTTTTAATATTTTAAAATACGACTTCAAAATACAACAGCACCTGGCCATCTTGCAAACTAAATATAAAAATGCTAGGTTTTTCCTAAACGTAAAACTTAATTATCTATAATGAAAAAAGAGAGAGTAGAGATGTTCTTAAAAAAGTTTAAAGATAATAAACTATTGGGCGTATCCTGTTTAGCAATTTCTATTTTATTTTTAATAACAGTTTTTGGTTTAGTTAAATTCAGAAACTGTAAGTTCAATTATTTATTTCATACAACTGGATCTTTTATAAAACAGGCAATAATGCAAGAGCCAATAAAAAAAGAATCTTATCCAAGCAAACTTAGCATGTTTCAAGCTCACATGGATCTAGTTTCAAAATTCAACCATGAAACGACAACATCTGATAAGCCCTTTAAATATAGACTAGGGCAATTGGAAATTAATTTTTTGAGCTATAGCATGCTACACTCTTTGGTAGCAGAAATATTTATGCAAAAAACATATTTTTTTGAGACCGATAAAGAAGATCCATTTGTTATAGACTGTGGAAGCAATATAGGTATGGCAACTTTATTTTTCAAATCACTTTATCCCAAAGCTAAAATTCTTGCTTTTGAACCAGCCGGAGAAAACTTTAAAATATTAAGCCAAAATATAAAAGATAATAATCTTGAAAATATAACTCTTTATAACAAAGCAGTCTCAAGCCAAAAAGGTCATGCCACTTTTTATCAAGCAGGAGCCCTAGAAGGCTCTTTGCAAACACCAAGCTTGCATCCAAATAAAGAAACAGTAAGAACCACTATTTTATCCAAATACGTAAACCAAGAAGTAGATCTTTTAAAAATAGATATTGAAGGAGCAGAGCTTAATGTGCTTGAAGAGCTTGCAGGCAAAGACAAGTTAAAATTTGTAAAACAAATTATTCTTGAATATCACCCACATGCACAAAATAATAGTCTTTCAAAAATATTAAAAGTATTTGAAGATAATAATTTTAAATTTATGATAAGTAGTAATGTAAATACACCGTTCAAACAAAATAAATTGGACCTAAATTTAATTTACGCACATCAAAGCTAAGATTTATTTTAATTTAAAAATCTTGTGCTTACCGACTTTTATAACCTGACCTGGTGTCCAATAAACTTCTGCTTTAAAATCTTTAACAGCTTCACCATCAATAGAAACAGCACCTGACTCTAAAAGTCTTTTGGCATCAGAAGAGGTTTTTACTGCGTTTAAAGTTTTTAATAAATCTACTATCCAGATAGGATTTTGGGTGTCCTCAGATAATTCTATTTCGGTAGCCTTTGAATAATCTTTTTTCTGGAAAAGAGCTTCAAACTTTTCTTGTGCCATTTTGGCATCATCATCTGACCAAAATTTTCTGATAATATTATATGCCATTTCCTTTTTGAGATTCATTGGATGAAGTTTTTCAGTTCTAACATCTTGTTGCATCAAACCAATTTCTGCTTCTGTTTTATCTAGCAACAATAAGTAGTAATTCCACATTAACTGGTCTGAGATTGACATAA
>Ga0075122_10002275_pt1 | contig 12814 bp, 9 predicted proteins | sample AntAceMetag02UKB_FD_69790 | JGI IMG/M metagenome (GOLD analysis project Ga0075122, IMG submission 69790) | Saline lake microbial communities from Ace Lake, Antarctica - Antarctic Ace Lake Metagenome 02UKB | ecosystem: Environmental > Aquatic > Non-marine Saline and Alkaline > Saline | place... | reverse complement strand
GTAATGATTTCACCTGGAATTAATATTGGTATTCCTGGTGGATAAATCATAACTTGTTCCGCACACACTTCATTTAATGCATCATCTAATGTTACTGCTAGTTTCGGTGCGTGATAAGCATCTCTTGGTCTAGTATATGCTTCCGGAAATTGATAAGTAAATTCAATTTTTGGTAATTTGTCTCTTTGTTTATAATATTTGTTTGATAACTTGCGAAATGCTTGTACTAGTCGTTCTAGATGCTGTTTTGTTGTACCGATTGTTAAAACAGCTAAGACAATATGAGACTCAGCTAATTCCAATTGGATATTAGAGTCTTTCATGACTAAATTGTATACCTCAAATCCTGATAAACCAAGATCAGATACTTTGATAATGATTTTTGTTTCATCATAATCAAAGGAGTTGGTTTTTAGAAAGTAATCTTTATCAAAGACTTGAATTCCAGGAATTTTAGCTAATTTCATGCGAGCAGCTTTTGCCATTGTCAACAAAGAATCAATTTTTTTTGCGCCTTCAAAATACATTGTTTTTCTAGCAACATCTAAACTCGCCATTAAAAGGGAACTCGGACTGGTTGATTGCAACATATTTAAACTAGATCGAAGTCTGGAATTATCAACTAGAATTCCTTTGCATAAAATTACAGAGGATTGTGTGAAAGAACCGGCTGTTTTGTGCATCGATAACGCAGTCATATCTGCATTTGCTTCCATTGCACTAATTGGTAATTTGTCAGAGAAGTAGAACTGAGCGCCATGCGCTTCGTCAACGAGGACCAACATATTATTTTTGTGCGCTAATTCTGTGATTTGTACTAAATCAGAGATAACTCCAAAATAGGTAGGATTGATCACAAAAACTGCCTTTGCATCTGGATTTTCCTGGATTGCTTCTTCCACATTGTTATATGTAATGTCATTTGCAATTCCTAAATCCTTATTGATATTTGGTTTTACAAAAACAGGAATAGCACCGGATAGAATCAATCCGTTGATTACAGATTTATGCACATTTCTTGGTAAAATTATTTTATCATTCGCTTTACAAGCCGTTAATATCATTGCTAGAATACCAATTGTAGTACCATTGGTAATGAAGTATGCTTTATCAGCCTTGCATGCGTCTGCCATTAATTGTTCACTCTCTAAAATAACACCAGTAGGTTTATTCAAATGATCCAGTCCGATAGGTGAATTTGAATCTAATAGATATACTTGTTTTCCAGTGTAATCAATCAAATCGTTTGGTATTCTTCCTAATTTATGACCAGGAACATCAAATGGAGCTATATTTTTTTCACCGTATTGTTTTAACTTGGTAAAAAAAGGTGTTTTATATTGTTTGTCGCGTTTCATTAAGCATCCCCTATTCTCTTATACTAACTAAGAAAAATAATATCACATTATCTTGTTTTTTAAAAGCATTTTTGTTCGATTTGTTTAATAAATAATTCGTTGGAAATTATATATAGTTTTATGGTAGAATAGAATTATGAAGAAAGAGGTAATTTTAGATGTTTGAATATACAGAACTAGATCGAGAAAAAGTCATAAACGGATACTTTGAACACTTGGACCCACCAAGATTAAAACTCTTCCCACCAAAGCAAAAAAGGAAATATATTGTACTTGAAATTTTAATGAAACAAATCGATAGTAACAAGCATTATACGGAATCACAGTTGAATGATATTTTATATAATATTTACGATGATTTTGTAACATTGAGAAGAGCGTTGATTGATTTTGGCTTTATGTCTAGAACAGTAGATGGCAAACAATATTGGGTAAATAAAAAGGACTAGCAAGTAAACTTGCCAGTCCTCTTTTCTTAGTAATTTAGATTATTCGCCTAATGCTTCAATAGCGCCTGTAAGAGCAGCTATGAAAGTCGCTTTTGTTAAGTTACCATTTGCAAAGTTAGTGTAGATAGGTCCTAAAGTATCCATACCGAATCCAGAAGGCATATCATTTTGCCACCATGCATAAATATTACCTGAAGCCATCCATTCAGCTACAGCAGCTGATAATGGGTTAGTTGGTGCTAGAGTTACTGATTTGAAAGCAGGAATCATTCCAGCTTCATTTACCATGTATTCATGTCCTGCTTGAGTTGAAGCTAAATCATTTAAGAATTGTTTAGCAAGAACTTTAACATCAGAATTAGTGTTAATTACATAGTATGAAGGTGCAGCAACGAAGATTGAAGTATTTTCCCCAGCTGCAGCAGCATGTGGAGCATATCCCATTTCGAATTGTGAATCTGCGTTTTCGTCGAAGTAAGCCATTAGATTAGGATCAATCCAGTTACCTTGATGAATAAATGCAGCTTTTCCAGAAGCAAATTTACCAACTTGGGTATCATAAGTACCTTCTAATAAGATCGTAGGGTCTGAATATTCATATAATAATTCTACCCAATCAGCATAAGCTGTTAATCTTGCAGCATTTGCAATACCATCGTTTAGGTCATCGATTACTGATGAATCATCATAAGCTAGACCAGAAGATAAGTAACCATTGAAGTTATGAAGACCTGTAACCCAAGTCATTCCAGCTCCAGCAGCCATTGATACTACAGCATAAGTGCTCATACTATTTGCATCATAATAATCTTGAACATCTTGGAATGCAATTGCATAAGCAGCTTGAGAAGTTAAATCCGCAGGATCAACACCAGCAGCAGTTAAGATTTCAACGTTATAAGCCATACCCCAAGCTTCAACAGCAACAGGGAATCCGTAAGGTGTTCCGTCAACTTTGAATGCTAAGTCAGTATCTAATAACCAAGCTTGGCCAGTTAAATCAAGGACATAATCAGAATATTCGTTATATCCACCCATACCTTCAATTACGAAGATGTCAGGTTGTTTTGATGTTTGGAATTCAGCTAATATTTGAGTTCCATAAGCACATGAATCTCCACCACAAGTAATAACTTCAACTTCAACGTCATTAAGAGCAGCCCAAGCTTCAGCATACGTTCTTAACGCGCCATCAATTTCCACTTTGTTTTGGAAAATTCTTAAAATATCTCCCGCTTCTGTTGTTGGAGCAGCAGTAGTTGCAGCAGTAGTAGCTGCAGCAGTAGTAGCTACAGTAGTTTCTTCTCCACATCCTACTAGAGTGAAGATCGCCATAAATGCGACTAAAACAATTAATAATTTTTTCATTTTTTCCTCCTATTTTTTTTAGTTTAGTCTTTTTTCTATATTATATACACAATTGTAGTTGTCGTATATGTCGACAACTTCATTGTAAATACCTAGAGTGATTGGTTTTTCAACCGTTATATTAATGCTTTTGTTCAGTAGTACCGTAATTTTATTACCTTGAACCATGAAACTAAATTTGAACTCATCAATTTCTTTCGGTAATATCGGTCTAAGAGTAATTCTGTTTTCATGAATTCTTAGTCCTAATATTCCATAAGTAATGGTTAAGTAGATTCCTCCAGAATTCGCAATATGTATACCATGATCGGTATTATTATGTGAATTCTCTAAATCCATCTTAGCAATATCCTTGAGATATTCATAACCTAATTCCGCATTTCCAAGTCGAAAAGCTAGGATTGAATGAATACACTTTGATAAACTCGAATCATGAGTCGTCTTAGGCAAGTAGTAATCAAAGCTATTTTGGAACACATCCAAATTGTCAAAATCGAGTAAAAACATCGATAATAAAACATCAGCTTGCTTTAATACTTGGTGTTTGTAGATGAAAAGTGGATGATAATGTAGGACCAAAGGAAATTTATTCTTAGGTAAGGATTTAAAATCCAAAGGTTTCCGTTGTAAAAACGCGTTATCCTGTACAAAAATATTTAAATCTTCATCAAAACACAACTTCATAAGTTTAGCTGCTTTGCTAAATGCTTTCATTTCCTTATCTAACACATGTAAATGCTGTAATTTCTTTTTATATTTTTTATAATATTTGACAATGTGCTCAAAATGATACTTCGCCATTGAATTGGTATAATAATTGTCATTTACAACCGCTGAATATTCATCAGGTCCAGTCACGTTGTTAATATGAAAGGAATCGTTATAATAATTACCAACTTCTAGCAAAAATCGACCGGTTTCTAGTAACATTTCAAAACCATATTGAATCATAAAATCAATATCATTTGTAAATTGAACATATTTAATCACTGCGTATGCAACATCAGAATTAATATGATATTGAGCACTTCCAGCTGGATAATAAGGACTAACCTCATATCCGTTGATGGTCCTCCAAGGAATTTTTACTCCTTTTGTTGAACCTTGATTCAATGCTTCAATTTTTGCTTCACTAAAATGTTTGTAGCGAAATAGTAATAAATTTTTAGCTTTGTTTGGATCTGTAATCATAAAGAATGGAATCATATATATTTCGGTATCCCAAAAATAATGTCCTTCATAACCTTCACCAGTTAACCCCTTAGCTGGAATATTATAATTGCTATCATCCATAGCACAAGAGTTTAATTGGTAGACATTATATTGAATCATTTTCTGCAAGGCATTATTGCCTTTGATGCTAAAATCCGCATGTTTCCAAAATTCACTCAATTCTTCGGTTTGAAGTCTTACATAATAATCAAAATCTTTATGATAGACTTCTTTTAGTATTCCATGATTCTTAATAATTAAGGAATCTTCTTGATTTCCAGGCGAATACACTACATATTTTGTTAATTCACAACCAATATTGTCCACTAACTTTGTTTCAATAACCCCTTCATATCCAGTTTCAGTATATTGATACTTAATTGGCTTGTTATGAGCCATACCAACACTTAGTTGTAAACTAGAAGATGTTGTTTCTGTTAATAATATGACACCTAAATCATCATCAAAACGATTGATAATACGTAAATCATCCGCAGAGGATTGATTGATTCTTGAATCGGTTCTTTCCTTCATTGTTTTTTTTGGTAGTGTTAGCTTGGATACAATCTTAATCTTACCAGTATAATTTGGTGAAGATACCTTCACACGAATCGTTAATAATTCTTTTGTGACAAATGAAACAAGTTTTTCTTCTGAAATTGTAAATACGAACCCTCTACTAGTTTTGTATTCCGCAAGTCGCAATGTACAACCAGTTTCCAGATCATATTCTCTTTTTAAAGATCGTAATTCACAATTGTTTAGATTAATCGCTTTATTATTTACATAAAATTCTATTGTTTGACCATCAATTACATTTATTATCCTTTGGCCTTTTTGTGGAAAAGCAGGGGAATTCTCTTCATATTTATAATCATAATAGTTATAAAACCCATTGATGATTGTTTGTTTGGGCTCATCGCCCCCATAACCTTCTGAGAAATTCCCTCGTACTCCAATAAGACCATTTTGTATTGCAAATATAGATTCATCAACCAGTAATTCTTGTAAGCGAATGCGATTGAATCTTGTAATTTTTCTCATTCTTACTTAATAGCCCCTGATGTCATACCTTTAATGATAAATTTTTGAGCGAACAAGAACAATACAACAACTGGTATAGCAGCTAATAATACACTAGTTAATAATAAATCCCATTGTCTAATGTATGCACCAGCTAGATTGGCAACAGCTAACGGTAAGGTTCTTACATCGCCAGACATTCCAATAACAAGTAAAGGTAATAAATAGTCATTCCAAATCCATAAACCATTCAGTACTAATAACGTAACAAATATAGGTTTTAAGATTGGTAAAATAATTCTAAAGAATAGTTGTGATCTTGAGCATCCATCAATAATCGCTGCTTCTTCAATATCCATTGGAATTGATTTGATAAATCCATGAAACATGAATACAGATAGTGGCGCACCAAATCCTACATATATGAGAATAACACCATAGTAGGTATCTTTCATCGGAATTCCGACGTTTACGCTGATTGCTTCTAATAATCTAACAAGTGGTAACATAACAACTTGGAACGGAATTACCATACCACTTAAGAAGATAACAAAAATGATATGTGAATATCTTTTCTTTGTACGTACCAAAACCCAAGCCGCCATACCTGAAAAGATCCCAATTGCAATCAAACTTCCAGATGTGATGATAATTGAATTCAAGAATGAATTCCAATATCGAATTTGTTCTGAAGTCATAATGTTTGTAATATTTTTCCAGAATGTTCCAGCATCCTTAGCAAATGCTAAAGGATCTGTTGTAATTTCTACGGCTGTTTTTGTTGCGTTTAAAATAACTAAAGCAAAAGGCAAGAAGAACAATACAAGAAGAAGAAATGCAAATATTTCAATGATAATCAAACCTATTTTATCCCTATTCATTATAGTTCAACCTCCTTCTTTTGACTGTAGGTTACTTGCGCAACACCAACAATCAATAAAATTAAGAAGAATACAATTGCTTTGGCTTGACCGATACCCATTTCATAATGACTAAACGCAGTTTCATAAATATTAATCGTCATTAAGTCAAGGGAGTTAACACTGCTCCAAGTAGGTACATCCATGATTTTTGCCAGATACTCTGGAATCAATGCGGATGGCCCACCTCCAGTCAAGGAAATAACAGTATCAAATTGTTTGAATGAAGTAACTAACGTTAAGAATAATGCGATTGTAAATGCTTGTGCTACTAATGGGAATATAATGGTTCTTAATCGTTGGAACGCATTTGCACCATCAATTTTAGATGCTTCAATCAAATCGGTAGGTACATTTTGTAATGCAGCGATATAAATCATCATAATATACCCAGCATATTGCCAAGCAACAACAGCGATTAATGCTCCCATGGCTTCACTAGAACTAGCATATCCTCCAATTAAACTATGTGAGAAAATTCCTGATTCCCAACCAATTGCAGTTCCAATTGCAGGGAATACATTGGAATATACAAATTGCCAAATATAACCTAGTACCAAACCACCAATTAGGTTTGGTAAGAAGAATCCAGCACGATAAACATTTTTCAATTTTAAGTTTTGAGTTACTACCAATGCCAATGAGAATGCTACAACATTAATAACAATAACGTTTAAGACAGAGTATAGCGTTGTTCTAATAAATGAGTACACAAATAAGTAATCACTAAATATCGTTGAATAGTTTTGGAAACCAACAATTACTTCATTTCCGTTATTCAATCCAGTCCAATCTGTAAATGAGAAGAAGACTCCCATTAAGAATGGTGTAATTACAAATACGGTAAAACTACCTAAAGCAGGAACTAAGAAGAAGATGAACGATCTCATCTTTTGAGCCTCCACTTTTTCACCAGTTATATTAGTGTCTAAATATTTTATAATAACATTGTCACCTTTATAAGGATGAAAAGCAGTTAACCAAGAAAGGAACAAAACTATTTTCTCTCCAACATTAGCAAAGAATTTAGCTAACTTATTTTGCTCGCTAACTTTAACCTCGCGATTTCGTTTGTGTTCGAGCTTAACGCTTCTTTTTTTCTCGCGTTTTTCTTCACGTATTTCTTTTCCTTTTGGAAACAGGATATCAATAAGTCTTATAAAGAACTTAGAGATAACCAGAATAAATTCAGGAATAGCCTGAATGAATTTAGGAATAGCCTGAATTAAAAACAGGATGAATTTTGATAATTTTCTAGCAATAAATCGTAATGGCACATAAATGAAAACTAACGGAATAGCAATTATAAAGATGAACATTTTAAATAAGAACACCAATATTTTATTGTTAAAAGGTAATTCTTGTTTTCTTACATGATTCATACTATTTCTCCATTTCTACAATTTTTTTTGTTATGAAATCTAAATCTATATCTTCAAGTGTAGAATCTTTGAAATATTGGTGAATTTCAATAGTATCAGGATTCTTTTCTTTTTGTATAATAGTATCAATTGCTTGTAAATACTTCTTTGCAGTTGCATCCCAAGTGTATTTATCTAATACTCTTTTGATGCCGCTTTCTTTGTAATACGGGTAATCATTCAACACTTCATGAATACCTTGCGCAATTGTTTCTTCTTTGAAAACATCTACTAAAACTCCATATTTTATGTTGTTTTCAAATAATACATCACTAGGACCACCGTATTTTGTAACAACAGCTGGTAATCCAGAACTCATCGCCTCAATTGGTGCTAAACCAAATGGTTCATAGAGAGCTGTTAATGAAAATACAGATTTCCTTTTGGCCATAAAACGATAAAATGATGCTAATTCGGTTTGCGAATTGATGGAAATAAATGTAATGTTACCGGGTAAATCAAATCGTTGTATAATATCCATCATTTCGTCTAAAATAATCAATTCGTCTGGTTTTGCAAACGAATAATCTTTGAATGCATTTTCAATACCTCGTAAAGAAATTGCAACATTGCATCTTTTTTGCAACTTTACATCATTTGCATAAGCTCTTAATAAACCCAAATGATTTTTTTTAGGGTCTAGTCTGCTTGCTAACACCACAAATGGTAAATTTAATCGGCTATTTGATATATCTCTATTTAGAATTGATTCAAACTTATCAGAAAATTTTGAATCGAAATTTGCCTGTAATTCATTGAACACATCCGTATTAGCACCTGGAGGAGCGATTACAAATTTCGATTGTTGATTTTCTGTAATATCTTTATATAAAACATGGGAGTATTGTTCATCCATTTCTTGTTTCGTTGATACGAAAATTATATCTGCGTAATTCATTGCAGTTCTTTCTGCTTCAATTCTTTTGGAAAAACGATATTTTTTATCTAGCTCCATAATATTATCTTTGGAAACATTCAATTTCTCTAATTTTTGAGCTCCGAGTGAATGTCCTGTAAAAGAATAAGGAATCGATAATTTTTCTTTTAATAAAGCAGCTGATAGGCCACCATCACCATAATGTCCAGTTATGAAATCTGGTTTATGATTTTGTTCTACATAGAATGTAACTATATTGTTGGTCCACTCATTTAAGTTTTCCCATAATAATTCTTTTGGTAAGAATGCTTCACCACCACAATCAATACGAACAATCCTGACATTTTCAAAATCATCATATTGATCAAATATTTCGTGAAAAGCGTTCAGCTTCGAATCAGTAAATCGTCTTGTAATGATGTCGACATGATGTCCAAGTTTAGCCAAAGCAATTGCAATCTCTTTCACATAAACTAATTGACCACCAAAATCTGGATGTTCTGTCCAAAAAGAATCCAATCGATCAAAATTCCCCTGAGGATTTAGAAAAGCAATATACATGGTTACCCTCCGATTGTTTGTAATAGAACGTCAAGTTCAGGTAATTCAACATCTGAACCAATATATTTTAAGTTTTCTGCGCTGCATAATAAACCAAGCCTTAAAGAATCCTTAATAGAATGATTGTTTGTAAGACCAGCATATAGACCACTCCAAAAAGCGTCTCCTGCACCTGTGGAATCGACAACTTCGGTTGCTAATGAATCCATTCGCAAAGTTTGTTTGTTGAATCTAGTAATTAACCCTTCTTTTCCTAAGGTTAATATGACTAATTTAGCACCAAGTTCTTCATAAATATCCAAATACTCATCGATTGTTTTTTTGCCGAATAATCGGTATGAATCATCTAAACTAGGTTTGATTATGTCGACTTTGTTTATAATAGCTTTAACGGTTTCAAATCCACTTTTTTGAAGGTCATCTAATTTTGGGTGGTAATTGGGATCAAAACCAATTAAAGTGTGATTGGCTTTGGCCTTGTCTATTAAAGAGAGAATTGTTGATAGGCTTGGTTCTTTCGACAAAGGCCAGAAAGTAAAATGAAGGATTTTTGAAAAAGATATATCATTTGTTAATTTATCATTTTGATAAATATAATTGTCTGAATGACGGTGAAACTCTGGATTTGGAGAATCCAATGTTTGATTAAGAACAACATAAGAAGTTGCATGGTTTGTAATGTTAATCTCTGTGTTGATATGCTTATCTTGAATCTCTTTTAGAATGTCTTTCCCAAATTGATCATTTCCAATCGCTCCATAAAAGACATTTTTGACACCAAGTTTAGTTAAATTTTTACTAATATTAAACGGGCTTCCTGCAACAATATTTTTATATTGATTTTCAGACTCTTTATGAATGATGTCTACAAGGACTTCTCCGACAATTAATACATCATTCATTTTATTTGGAAAAGAGTACGTTGTATTCCAATTCATGCTGAAAACCTCCAAATGTGAAAACCTTTCCATACTGCTGTAAAAAAATAATATATTGACTTTATAACAAAATTATACCACTTTATGAAACCGCTGTCAATTTGATTTCAAAAAAAATTCAAAAAAAATATTTGTATAAAAAGAAGGAGGCACCTATGCGGTATCTCCTTCTGATATTTTAACAGGTACAATCAATTTCTTATTGCTGTCTTTAACGTCGTAGTTTAGGATTAATTTGCGTATTGCTTGAGCAATTAATAGAGGATCTTGGTTGATAGAAGTAATCTTCATTCCAAGGTTATTGAAAGACCTTCCACCATCAAAGCCTATTACTTTGACATCTTCTGGGACGCGTTTTCCTCTTTTTTCTAATACTTTGATAACGGTATAAGCAACAGAATCCGAAATGCAGAAAATTCCATCTACATCCTGGTAAGGATTCAGAAGAGATTCGAACTGTTCAACCGATACAAAATAATTCTTGAGTGGATACTCTACGTTAATTACATTTTCATATCCTTGAGAATGTAGATGGTTGACAAATCCTTTTCTTCGCTTGGATACATCGGTTAAAACATCAGTGTGTTCACCCTGTGCATCATCACCAATAAACATTATATTTTTGCAGTTGTGTTCTAACAAGCGTTTCGCAGCTAAGATACCTCCCTGAAAATTATCACTAGCAACATATGGTACATTTAGAAAGTAACGGTCAAACGATACAATAGGCAATTTTTTGTTTAAATATTGCTCTACATCGTTATTTGTTAAAAGAATTACTCCATCAACACGATTATTTTTCAACATATCTAAATATACGATTTCTTTCTCTAACTGTTCACTAGAGTTGCAAATCATCATTTTATAACCATAGTCGAACAACTCTTCCTCAACATGGTATAATAATTCACCAAAAAATAGATGTTTCGAATTCGGTAATATGAATGCTATAATATGATTTTTTTGTAATGTCATGCTTCTAGCAATTTCATTCGGTTGGTAACTGAGTTCTGCAATAACTTTTTCAATTTTTTCTCTGGTTTCTTTTTTTACATATCCAGATTTGTTGATAACTCTAGAAACGGTTGCGATTCCACAACCAGCAATTCTAGCGACATCTTTAATATTTGCCATATACTTCACCTATTTATTTTTCTTACATTTATTTTAACATAAAAAAAATCTAAATTTCAAAAAAAATTCACATATTTTATAAAAAAATATGATATGATATTAAAATGTAGGAGTTGATTTGAATGGCAAAGCTTAAGGGCAATTTATTATATGGGCAATCTGGAGGCCCAACCTCCGTGATTAATTCATCTGCATATGGTGTGATAGATGAAGCCTTGAAACATCCAGATTATATAAATGAAGTAATCTTCATGAAACATGGAATCAAAGGGGCATTAAATGAAGATTTTATCTTTATTCAAGATTGTGCCGATGAAGAAATCGAGTTGTTGAAACACACTCCAGGTTCTGCATTTGGTTCCGTACGGTTTAAACTTCCTGATTTTAGAGAAGATGATACGAATTATTTGCGATTATTGTATATTTTTCAAAAATACAATATTCGTTATTTTCTATATAATGGTGGAAATGATTCTATGGATACCTGTTCTAAGATTGCAGATTACATGAAACACATTGATTATGAATGCTATATTATTGGTGTTCCAAAAACAATTGATAATGATCTTCCATTTACAGACCATACACCGGGTTATGGAAGTGCAGCAAAATTTATCGCAAATACAATGATGGAAATTTCATATGATATGCTTGCATATCCAAATGGAAAAGTTACGATTGTAGAGATTATGGGAAGACATGCAGGTTGGTTAACAGCATCAGCTGCAATCGCTAATTTAAGTGGTTTTGGTCCGGATTTGATCTATTTACCGGAAGTTCCTTTTTCGGTTGAAAAATTCAAAAAAGAAGTTATTGAAATATATGAGAAGAAGAAACAATGCTTGGTAGCTGTATCAGAGGGTATCTCAAATGCAGACGGTATCTTTATTTCATCTAGTTCTGGAATGAAAGATGCATTTGGACATTTCCAATTGGGCGGAGTAGCTTCGAAACTAGCTACGACAGTTTCAGCTGATTTAGGAATTCCTTCTAGATCTGTTGAATTTGGTTCTACACAACGTGCAGCAAGTCATATCCAAAGTCTAACAGATGTAAATGAAGCAATGGAAACTGGTCGTTTTGCAGTAAATGCAGCAATAAATAAAGAAAGCAACCAAATGGTTGTTATGAAAAGAAGCCCAAAAGAAGAATATGAAATTACATTTGGACTTCATAATTTGGCTGCTTGCGCAAACACGGAAAAGATGATGCCTAAAAATATGATTAATGCGAAGCAAAATGGTGTTACGAAGGAATTTATAAAATATGTTCTACCATTAATTCAAGGGGAAAATAACCCTAAGTATAAGAATGGAATTCAACAATTTTCAAAGATTAGATAATCTTAGCGGCTGTGGCGGAATGGTAGACGCGCTACCTTGAGGGGGTAGTGTCCAATGGGCGTGTGAGTTCAACTCTCATCAGCCGTACCACGTAGATTTGAAGTAGCTTCCAAAAGTTGGAGATATGGTATACTAACCATACACTCTGATGAAGGGAGCTATTTTTTATATGAAAATAACATTAGAAGAAAAAATAAAGATGTGTGAAGA
>Ga0075122_10002273_pt1 | contig 12820 bp, 16 predicted proteins | sample AntAceMetag02UKB_FD_69790 | JGI IMG/M metagenome (GOLD analysis project Ga0075122, IMG submission 69790) | Saline lake microbial communities from Ace Lake, Antarctica - Antarctic Ace Lake Metagenome 02UKB | ecosystem: Environmental > Aquatic > Non-marine Saline and Alkaline > Saline | place... | reverse complement strand
CCCGATAAGTTGATAACTTCACAACCACATTGTGTTGCTTCTGCTATCGGTCTGCCCCAACCTTCTTCTTTGCTTTTTTTAAGAAGCGTTTTGCTCCTGTTATAGAGTTTCGGTATGTCTTTAATAGAGGGGTTATTGATACATTCGACCCCTTGAATGGGTATCGTAGAACGTCCAAACCAGACGATTTTGCCTTTCGTCCTCTTCTTGGCTTCTTTGATGGTCTCTTTGATGTTTTTGTTAGTTTCATTGTTGCCTTCTATTAATATATCTATGTCTCGTTTTATATTTAAATTCTTAAATCTCTTGTGTGTTCCGTTCCCTATTATAGTGTCGGAGTTTACCTGTTCTGCTATCCACTTAGAGACTGCTATCTTAGGCTCTTCGTGGTTTAGCCATCGTCCGTCGTGAGTTCTTACGTAAGCGTAATCGCCTATTAATCTTGGTGTGAATGTGATTTTGATGCCTTTAGGCTCTTTGATAGGAATGATGTTGAAGTAATCTTCTAGCTCTTTGTTTCGGGAAATTGGAAACTTCGACTACCTCACTCTTTTTCCTTACTTCCTTGCCAACCTTTTCAATCTCTTTAATAACTTCACTATGTTTCACTTCTTTTTCTTGTCGTTCTTTAGCTTCCTTAATCTTTAGTCTTAATTTTTTTAAGTCCTTCTTCATCTAAAACTTTATTAATTTTATTTAGTTCTTCTTTTAAGTTTTTAGCTTCATCTCTATATTCTTTTTTCTCATTAAAAAGAGTATGCATATCTTTGCTTAGTTTGTTTTTTATTCTTTTTGTTTCCTCGATTTTGTTATCCAAAGTTATTTCTTTTTCCTTTTGCTCATCTCTTTTTACGTTTCTTTTCTTGCTATCCTTTTTATAACTAAACGGGTTTCTAGGAATTTCACGAGTAGAATAAACTGGGATCAAATCACACCGGCATTGTGGATGCAAAGGATAATTCGCTATCGATCCAAAATCAAAACTTAATTTACCTAATTCTGCCCCGACCATGTCATCACTACTATTCCAAAAGTTTCTATTGATAGGGATAGTTTTGCCATCCATCAAAGAACAGAACTGGCAAACTCTCTCGTCTTTAGCTGTTATCCAAGTTTTTCCAACTGCTCCCGTTTTTTTATAAACCTCATTAGTTGCAAATCCGGCTGATCTTGATATTTCAGTTCTAGCTATGGTTTCTGATCTAGTCTTTTGTGCATTTCCAAAATAGAACCTTAGTGATTTTCTTAAGTCTCTAGTTGTCCCATCTGCTTCATTCCATTTTTTCAAAATGCTTTCCACATTTAATCTAGTCGTTTCTGATGTACTCTTGCCTAGTTTTAATGTGCTAGTTTTAATAAATTCTTTTACGAAACTATCCGTTGAATTAAATCTGTCATCAACACCTATTAAGGCGAATGTCAAACTGCTCTGCCTTAGCAAAGCTTTCATCATATATGGCTCCGCTAGTCTTTCCATCTCCTTTGCTTCAATCTCGATTTCTAATTTTGTTAAATCCAAAATATCTTCTTGCTGCTTAATACTTTTGAGACTTTTATTGTTTAATTTCTTGACATATCTGTTCTCTAGCTTTCCAAAATACTTTATTAACTTATCTTTAAATTCTAATTCAACCGCTTCCGAAAAAACAACCTTCTCCTTATGGTATCTATCCAGCTCATCTTTTGTAAAAACTTCTTTATAAACCATATCCTCCTTAACTAAGTCGGCTATCAAGTCTGCAATTACATCTCTTTTCTCTCCCTTAACTATTTTCTTTGGTTCTTCTTTTTTAGGCTCATCTTTTGGAGTCTCTCTTTGTGCATCCTTTTTTAATCCCAACTCGTCCCTGACTTCTTCAATCGACATAACACCACTTGTTACATAAATACTATGTATTTCTGCCTCGATCTTCCTATCTTCAATTACTGGATTTTCAAAAATCAATTCTTTATTTTCCGTTCCGCTAAACATTGGTAATAGAAATTGATTTAATTCTGATTGTATCATAATCAACTTCGGTTTAACTGCTCTCCTAGAAAAAACAATATTGTCATTTGATCCATTAGCTCTGCTACTATCGACTGTTATCCCAACTATTGACTTAGGCACTTTAAAGGCTGCGAAAATCTTATCTCTTATTGCTGAATTAACTTGATCAGAAAAAGCATCAGAAAAACCAGCCGAAATTGGTTTAAACTTTAACCCTTTCTCAAGAATTGCCATTTTGTTTGAATTTCTTACGCCTTGATATAATCTTTTAAATTGCTCCTTCAGCCTAGTTAAAATATCTTGGTCTAGTTTCTGATCAGTTTCCAATACTCCTCTTGGCGTTGCATCATTATAGAAAAACAATCTTAAATATTCATCTATGAAATAATCAATATCTAATGTTTGAACAATATAACTTAACACTCCTTTCCCTCTAACAGGAGTTAGTATATTTGGTAGTTTAATAAAAATTATTTTTTCTTCTTCAATCTCTCTGTCCGTTCCGCTATCCATTCTATATTTATATTTTTTTACTTCTCCGTCCGTAAAGAAAACCTTTAATCTTGATGGGTTTAAAACAACCATCTCCTTTGGCTCTTTAGGAAAGTCAACAAGGATAGGAACTTCTCCCCCTGCTAAAAGCATAACGGAAACTGTCCACAAAAATTCTTCTTTCGTTTGAAGTTTATTTGGGTTATTAATTAACTCCAATACTGGGTGAGTTCCAACTTCTTTCTTTGTTTTTTTGTCCAACAGCTTAACTGGATTGGTACAAATTTCATCTGCTATCGCTGACATAGCAATAAAAGCCCAACTTCTAACTCCTTCGGTTAAATATTTATCTTGATTGTGTGATGGTGCAACCTCGTTAAAAACTGGATCAACAAAAACTGTTGCTTCTCCTTTAGTATTTATTTTCTTTGGTTCTTGTTTTGTTTCTTCTTTTTCTTCTTGTTTAAAGTACCCCTTTAAGTTTTCTATTAGTTTCATATAAATAAGTCCCCCATTATTTAAAATATTATCTTATTATACCATATTTCTAATTTAAAATCAAGTTTTACGTCTTCCCTTCTCTCCCCTCCCCTGCATATAGAGATGAGAAGATGGGGTATTTAGCTTTATATAACCCTTTTTATATTTCCAACACATCCGGCATTTCCTCGCCCTTTCCAAAACTTAATGCCAATGCATCTGCAATGTTAGGAGATTTTATTCCTTCCTTCCTCATCTCCTCCTTGCTTTTAATTATTATTTTGCCACTACTATTTACTTTATATTTAATTACTAATAACTCACTCCAATCATCATCAGGGTTTAATTTGCCTCCCTCTTTTATCCAAACTCTTGCATCCCAAAAATTCTCCGCCTTTAAGTTTGCAAAAGTCTTTTCTTTAATCGCTTTACTCGCCCACTTAACACAATTAATCTCCTTGCCTAATTCTTTTATTCTTGATCCTACCCCTGCCCCTATTCCCGTTGCATCCAAAAAGACTAAAAGCGGTTTTAAAGCGTGGTCTTCTAATAATTTGATAACAACCCCAGCTGTAGCCATTAAATCCTTCGTGAGGCTAACGTGGACGATTTCAGCGTATGCTCTACTCCGTTCTACGCCGACATTCTCATCCCCACCCTCACCAACATCAAATCCTAAGCTCTTATCTCCCTTATGGTCAACTTTCTCTAATGCCTTATTAAGTTCTTCTTCTGATATTAATCTCCTATAACCATCTAAATCAATTTCATCCTCGTCCGGAAATTTACACTCATACAAGTTATCAAAAAATGCCTCTCCTCTCATCTCCTCGATAAACTCCTCTGTATATCTGCCCTCTCTTAATCCTTGTTTATAATCTATAAATAACGTTTCATACTTTGGGCTGTCCCAAGTTTTTTTAAAATGGTTTCGGTAAAGGGGGTTTCCTATTTTAACCAAATATCCGCCAGCGTGTCCTCCTAACATTCTTAAAACTGTTGATTGTAAATCGTCTTGAATTAAAGCTGACTCATCTTCAACAATGTTTTCTGCTCCAAACCCCATTAATGCTTCTTTTACTTTTTGCCTATTTCTTGCGTCTGCTGTGAATGTTCTTATCCCTCCTCCACATTTCCAAGTTAAATTCTTTTTACTCCTCTCTCTTTTTAGTCTATTTAATAATTCTGTGCTATCAATATCCAATTCGCTTGTTAATCTGCTATCATCAAAAGTATGTTGTATAACCTTCTCCATGATAATATCACTCTTTGGCTGACTCCCAGTTACTATAGCCCACTTTTCTTCAAAGGTCTGACTTCTCAAAATCAATGCCATTGCCACCACTTCTGATTTGCCATATTGAGTACAAGCTATTACTTGAGTTCTTCTATATTCCTTTAAAAATATACTATTGAAAATATCACATTGACCATCAGTTAAAATAAACGGATCACCTTTATCATTATTAAAATAATCGCTTACAATTTCCCTTGCTAATTCTCTGTTGGTCATTCATTTTCTTTATTCTTCATTATCTCGACTAATTCCTTAAGCCTGTCCCTGTCCTTATTGTTTAGCCTATGTTTTAAATCCACTCCGATTTTATCCCCAAATTCTTTTTTCATTTTCTTTGTTAAAAACCATTTAGCTGTTTCGACGTTTGTTAGATCCGCTACTACTGACATTCTTGCCTTTAGTATAGGCTTTTTAATTAACTCTTTTTTTCTGTCCGAAAATTCCGGATTGTCCCTTAGAAAGTCATAAAAGGTCGATCTTCCAATGTTAGCATACATGCAAGCCTCGCAAACCGTGGCACCAACCGAAAACGCTTGCTCTAACATTCGCACAACATCCGGAGTTATTTTTTTCTTTCTTCCAACATTAATATATCTGTATGGCTTCCAGCTATTTAATATTTCCAGTTGAGCCTCATATAATACTAATGCCTTAGTTGGTTTCCTTTTCTTTTTTTTATTCTTCATAGCTATATCCCTCTTATCGGACTAATAACAACGGGGTTTATTGAGATGTTTCCCCCTTGCGTTCTCCTTTTAATCTTTATGATAGCACTCCCCCACTTTTTCCTTAATTGCATTGCTTGATCTTCTTCTTTCTTCATTGTTCTGTAATTCGAGCATCCACCTTTGAGATTGATATGTCCGCATTGCTATATGGTTTTATTTCTTTTTTATCTCCCATATAATTTAATTATTTTTTTAAACTCCTCCACACTTAATTTGACATCATACTTTTCTTTAACCTCTTTTAATCTTTTTTCACTTTCCTTAATCCTTTCTTCTTCATTCATAAACTTTTCAAATTCTTCCGGGTTAGTTACTACTGGCAAACCTAAAGCCCAAGAATAAACTATCTTATTATTACTTTTGTATTCGAATCTTCCAGTTTTATATTCGGGCATTAAAACAAAATCTGCTTCTTGAATCTCGTCATTGACTGTGGTTTCTTCCCACTTGACATTTTCTATATTACATTCTCTAATGTTTAGATTTCCGTTGCTGATTACTTTTAACGTCATGTTCTCTTGCTTTATTTTATGATAGGCCTGCTCTAGCATTTCTATATTGTGAAAATACCCAAACCATACGCACTTCTTAGCTTTGCCTTTGTGAACCTTTGGCTTAGGGATTGTCGTTAAATCAATTCTATCAGGTATAAAATAGACTGGCTTATCTGTGAACGCCTCAATACTTTCTTTCAATCTTTCCGATGAGCAAGTGATAACGTCAACATCCTTTAGGAAGTTCACGACCTCCATTCCGTCTAGCCAATCAGGATCACATAAGTCTAATATCTTTAATCCTTTAAATCCTCTTGCGTGTTCTTTCCAGAAAACTTTCTGATAAATAAGAACATTATAGTCCATCCCCTGTTGAAACTGCTCTGCTTCATCCCAGTTATCAATAATCCAACGACCTCTGATTCTTGATGAACCGGCACTTTTCATTTGATGATATTGTTCGAACAATAATATCCCTACTTTCATATACTTAAATTAAAGAAAAAAATGTAATTAATCCCGGAAGGCAAAATATAAATCCCAATAAGATTAGTAATATTAACGCCCACATAGGAACTCCAAAAATTTTCATATAATTATTTTAATAATTGATTATTAATAAAATCAATCCAATCTTGCCGGTATCTTTCTCTACTGAAAGTCTTTATCGCTGTTTCCCTTCCTCTCATTCCGATTTCCTTTGCTTGTTTATAACCGTCCTTTAATAAAATATTTATATTCTCTGCAACTCCTCTTGGATCATTATGCGGTACTAAGAAACCATTAACTCCGTCCTCAATAAATTCGTCTGCGTCATGGTGCGGAGTTGTTAAAACGCAACAACCGCTTAACATAGCTTCCGTTCTTGTTCTAGGCATAGGAGAAGCGAATGTTGGATTAAAATATAATAATGTTTTTCCCAAAAATTCCTTATAATCCTTATGGTCTTTAGCATTAAAACATCCATCCGTATTTATCCATTGCAAGCTAATGCCAAATCTATCTCTTAACTCATCCATAACTGCGACTAGATAACTTCGGTTATAATATTTATCCCCTATTCCTGCCCTGCTTATAAAGGTTGCAACTCTAGGCTCTTTCTCATCGAAGCACATCCATTCTTTTTCTTCCATCCCATGCCATATAGGATAACCTCGCTTCCAATCTTTAGCGGCTTGCTTTGAGTTAGTTATCATTAAATCATCTCCTACGATATTTAAAATCTCCTTTCTTAAAATCTCACTTTTATATCCTGTGGCTCTTGTTCCATCTTGATAATTTTCCGGATATACTGGCGTTGCATGATTTATAAAAACAATAGGCAATTTTGGCTCAACCGCTTTAATCGTTTTTTTCATGTGATTAATTAACATCCCCTTATTTAGCCCTTCTGTTGAGCATTGCTGATCAACATGCAATATAGCAAAATCATATTTACCTTTTTCAAAATTCATAACCCAATGGACATTTTTTGGTATTGGTCTTAGCTTCTCTTCCCAGCGTCTAGTATAATTTACTAGCATATAAAAATCAGCGTCTCTTTCTAGTGCCTTGCATAAATCGTAGTTGTGGGCGAGATGCCACGGAGTACCCCATATTTTATATTTCTTTTTCTTCATTATATTAATTTAACTTTATATCACTTTTGACTTCATTCCCCCAAACATCCCATCCTTTAGTTTTTTCTCTTGCAAAAAGTTCAACTCTTTTAATATCTCCACAAAATTCTACTATTCTCTTCCTAGCTTCGTTCGGCTTCACACTATGCTTTCCTCTCGGTTCTATAATTATACTAGATATTGAATTGCTTTTTTTTGGTGCTTTTCCTTTAACTCCAATTAAGCATACCTCCGCATTAGATTTTGTGTACCAACCAACTCCAAAAAAAGGTTTTCCGTTTTTAGGATTGGTCTTTACCCAATTAAATCCGATAGTTTTATATTCAAATCCCCAAGCCTTTATAACATCTAGTGCTTCTTGTATTTTTGGGAAGGTTGCCCATAGAAATAAAATAGAATTATCCTCTGCTATTTCTTCTACTTTTAAATTACAAATATCTTCATTTGACATTGTTGAATAATGTTCATTTGCGGTTGCTTGGATATTCCCCATATTTCTATAAGCCCAAGGAGGATCTGCATATATTATTTTGTATTTTTTCATTTTACTGGTATTAAATCTACTTCCAATTGATAGGGTTCGCATTCTTTTGTTTCTGATATCAGCATTCTTTTAATATCCCATCTTTTATAGCCATAAATTCTATAAACGCTTTCCTTTCTCAAGAAGTCAAACCAACATTCCGTTATTTGATTAACGTGAACTGGCTTAAAACTTCCCACCCAAGTTCCATAAGGAACTATAAAGGTTATCTTGGCATCCTTTTTTAAAACCCTATGCAACTCATTTAAAAACAATTTAGTATTGCTGATATGTTCTAGGCAATGATTGCAAAATCCCTCATCTAAGCTTTCATCTTCAAAGGGTAGTCTATCGCTATTAAAATCAACATTCGGATATTCAATATCTTTGTTGATTATTATATCGCAAACTTCAAAGCCATCTTCTTTCTTTTTTAGCGTTTCACCGCCACCAAAATCTATTTTCATTTGTTTAGCTCTAATAATATTATCATATAATTATTTACATAAGTTTTTTGGTAAACTATTCTCCCGCCAAAATCTTCCCTGTAGTTATGTGACCATCTTCCTCCTGCTCCGGATTTAATTACCCCCTCACCACTTTTATATCCTTCATAAATTAAAACATATTTAGCATATAACTTTATTCTTTCAACCGCGTTTTTATAAGCGTCTGGGTGTAGATGTTGTAAATGCTCATAACTTAAAATCACATCAACCCCTTCAAATAAAAGCAATTTTTCTGTGTCTTGGTCGTATGCTTCCAATAACATTCCACGACATATTTCTAAAAACCGTTTGTTAATATCAGTCCCCTTTAATTTAACATCTTTAAATTTCCTTTTGATCATTAGCAAGTTCTTTCCGACTCCACACCCCACTTCTAGCAAACTTTTAAATTCAATCTTTTTTAAAACTCTCAATACCTTTTCAAATTCTTTTTCGTATTTGCTATAGTTGTTCGCCCATTCCGTAACCCAAAACTTAGTATAGTCATCTTCTTTCCACTTCTCTTTAAATGTTTCTTTATTCCAACTCATTATTTTTTCCAACCATTAAAACCAAACTGACCGGGCTTAATGGTATCGATTAATTGTTTAATTACCTCCGGATATTTGCCTTCATAGTCTTGAGCCTTTTCAATCTCCGGCTTGTGATATTCCATGTAATGTTTTACTTCATCGCCTTTTTTAAAGGGCATCCCAGTTTTATAATACCGGTAATACGCTTTCCAATATCTAAACCAAAAATATTCAATATGCTCTTTAGTTTTAAATGTTCCATCAAAATTGAACATCGAGACTCCTATCCTTAAATGTTTTGAATTATCATAAACACCTTCATAAATTCCGTCCTTCTCTCCTCTAACTTCTATTGGATGGCTTAGGCTTAAAAATTCATTCGTTGCCTTGCCTAGTTTAATCTTATCTCCAAATTCCTTTCTATTAATTGCACAAGCCCTAAATCCTTTGCAAAAATATTTATTATATAACGGGAAGTTATAGCAAATAAAACTAGCGACTGGCTTATCCGGATTATCTTCTAGCTTACTTCTTATTTCTGCAAAATCTTTTTCCATAAAGAACCTGTCAATGTCCATTTTGATAACCCAATCCCCTGTGCAACTTTCTATTCCGAAGTTAAACGATTTAGGTATCTGCTCCCAATTCCAATTCATTTTCCATTTATAAAAAACTACTTTAACATTATCCAGCCCTAACTTCTCAATCTCTTTTAGCGATCCATCCGTTGAGTCCCCGTCAACCACTACCACCTCATCAGCTAACTCTGAATAGTTCTTAATCGCTTCTAAATAATTATCTCCTCTCAATCTAGGATTAGTAATGTTTGTTGAAATACTTAGTTTCTTAGTTTCCATAACTTAGTTTTCATTCTTAAAATCTCATATCTTTTTTTGCTTTTGTTCTTCGTCCCAAATTGTGCTTCTGATTTTGCGGCTGTTTCAAAATGCAAAATGTAATTCAAATTTCTCATCCGTTCTCTTATTTCTTGGCTTTGCCCTCCATACTCATTAATTCGTTCATTGAACATTCCACAATTAGCAATGTGTTGCTTTCTTATCATAAAAAAGTTTTCTATAAAATCCCTTTTACCAGCTCCCTTATTTCCCCAAACTGCGGAAGGACTTTTGATTTTCTTTATATGATTAACAAAAACTTCAACTGCTTCTGGCTCTGGGATAAATCTATCATCAGAAAACAATAAATAATTTCCGCTTGCTTCAAAGATGCCATGATTCCTCGCCCCTGCTAAACCATACCCGGAATACATTGTGTTAATATATTTCAATGAAACACTTTTGTTTTTCTTCTTCCATCCATCAATAACCTTAAATGTTTCATCGGAAGAATTATCGTCACAAACTATTAGCTCGACTGGTTTATATGTTTGTTGTTTTCCATAAGCATCTAAAACATTTGCGATAGTTTTAGCCCTATTGAATGTTGGTATTATTACAGAAACCAAATCTTTTTCAAAAGCTAAGTTGTAATACAACTTCTCATAGTTCCTAGCCATTATTTCTTTATTCATATTCTTAACAGTATTCCAAGCCGCTTGCCTCATTTTATTTTTTTCTTCTAGGCTCATCTTTAAAAATCTATTTATCCCGTCCCTTAAACTTTTATAGTTTTCAAACTCGACTAAGATCCCATTTTCTCCGTCTTTTATAATATCATTTGCCTCACCGCTTCGGGTTGTTATAACTGGCACGCCGCAAGCCATAGCCTCTAGCAATCCCAAAGTCCCCTCCTCAATGCCATCTCTGCTATTCCCGATATAGCAATTCATTTCGTGATAGACGCTAATTTGATCTTCGTCTGCTGTTCCAAACCTAATGTCAAGTTGCTCTTTATACTCTTGGCATTTTTTCCAGTAATCCGCCTTGTCAATTCTCCCCATGCAGGTAACCTTTTTACCAGCTTCTTTTGCATACTTAGCAATATCAACTAGTCCTTTCCAATCAACAATCCTACCGACATATCCAATATTTCCATCAGCTTTATATTTTTCATTATATTTAAAATGTTCAATATCAATTCCATGTTGAATGACTTCGATATTCCAATGTCCTGCTTCTTTTAAAATATTCTTTGCTCTTTGCGTATGAGTAACTAAGCAATCAATATTTTCCCAATTATAAGTCAACAGGTTTTTTTGGTTGTGATGAGTTAAAATAATTTTCCTGCCCTTGCAAGCTTCTTTTCCTGCTAAGGTATTAGCTAAGTCCCAATAATGAAAATGAATAATGTCCGGATTAAATTCTTTTACTTTCTGATCAAATATATTGCTCCAATTTTCAGTATCACGTCTTAAGTCTTTCGGGTGTATTTCCAAAATGTCTATATCTATATGCAAATTTTTTTGTTGTATTGTTCTCGCTAAGGCTCCTATCGCCCACCCTCCGAAATCAATAACTTGTAAAACCTTCATTTCGTGTAGTTAATTATAAATAAGCCAATTATCCCTAATGTTATTAGTATTATTAGTGGTATCACTTCCATATGTCTACTTTTAATTTCCAACCCAATTTATCTTCTTTAAAATCCCATTTATTAAATCCTGCGTTTATAATATAATCTTCTAATCTTTCTGCTGTAAAAATATTTAAATGTGCGTCAAACTCATGTTTTTGAGCTCCGCAAAATGCCATTAACCATCTATTCGGATGAACTGTTTTGCCAGTTTCCTTTCTTAATTTTAAAACTTGATCTTCGCTTTCTGGCTTGTGGGGTATAATTTCACTTATCCAATCGTTCATCATCGCTTTCATCATGTTTCCACAATCAGGAACTTGAATGTGCATTTTACCTCCAACCTTTAAAATTCTAAAACACTCTTTCAAAACTGCGTCTGTTTTTCTCCAACTGATATGTTCCAAAACTTCCGTCATTAAAATCTCGTCAATACTGTTTTCTTCAAACGGGTATGGGTATTCTGTTAGGTTGTGAACTATATCAACATTTTCCAATCCCAATGCGTCAACATTCGTATAGCCTTTTATTCTTTTGTTGTGGCTTCCTAAATTTAGTTTCATTTTTTTGTTAGGAGCTGGGGGAAGCTCCTATTTAATTTTAATGCTTCTTACTGTTAGCAAGTTAAGCCTTTTTCTGATTAATTCCTCTTGTTCTTCTTTCGACTTCTCCTTAAAGTCATTCGGCATGTAAATTGAAAGTTCAAGCTCTACATTGACAATCATTGTTGCCTCCTTTTCCCCCGATACTTTTGAACCTTACAATCGTCCCGTTGTCCCAATACCTTTGGATGTAGTCGGTCTTTTCTTTTTCGTTCATTTCCGACCACTCCTTGCCACAAATTAAACTGCAATCTTCCGTTCTCACTTCTACATTTAATAACATTGTATTCTCCTCCTTTATCATTTTTTTATTGCCTTAATTAGTGATCCTTGATAATTATGAATAATCTCGTTGTTTTTTCTTAGCCCTCTCTTTTTCTCTGTGTTGTAAACAGTAACAACTCTATTCATATCTTCAAACTTTCTTGCTTCCATTTCCTCTATCGCAAACCCCGATTCTTCCAATAACTTAATCGCACCATACCATGTATATCTCAAACAATCTTCTTTTATCGGCTCGTGGTGTGGATAAAGAAAGTGAAAACTAATATATAAAATCCCTCCCTTTTTTAAAAACCAATTCATGTTTTTTAAAGCAACGACTGGGTTCCAAATATATTCCATAACCTCAAGGCAAAAAACGTTGTCAAAATAATCCTCATAATAATCTTTGTCCTTAAAACTTAGTTCATCCCTAAATTCTTTGTTTAAATCTAAAACTACGTCCGGCTTTTGTTTTGTTTTGTGTGGCTCTTTTAAATCTAAAATCCTATATTCCGTTCCCATAGAAAATTCTCGTATTCGCCCCTTCAATGGGTATTGTGATCCACCTACATCTAAAACTTTGCCATCAACTTCAATAGTTTTTAACCACGCCTCTAATTGTTGTCTGCTATAGCTCGACATTTGTTTCATCTGTTAATAATTGAAATAAGCCATCGTATTTTTGTCCCATCGCTTCTAAGCTAAAATCTTCTTTAAACGCTTCTAGGTTAAACTTTTTCCCCATTGCTAACTCTACTAAATCAGTAGGCTTCAACTCATAATCTATCGGTACCCCATATTTAACTAGCTCCTTTGTCCCTCCGTAATTATGATAGAT
>Ga0075122_10002272_pt1 | contig 12825 bp, 8 predicted proteins | sample AntAceMetag02UKB_FD_69790 | JGI IMG/M metagenome (GOLD analysis project Ga0075122, IMG submission 69790) | Saline lake microbial communities from Ace Lake, Antarctica - Antarctic Ace Lake Metagenome 02UKB | ecosystem: Environmental > Aquatic > Non-marine Saline and Alkaline > Saline | place... | reverse complement strand
CTAAAATTGGATTTCATCTAATTAGTTGTTCAAAATATTGTTGTCATCCTGAATGAAATGAAGGATCTCTCATCTCCTCTTCTCCTGTTCTGCGCTCTAAGCCGCCATTCCTTCATACGTTTGGCTGGTTTGAGTGATTTTGTTATCCTGAATCCTTCCTTCCGACAAATTCAGGGTAAACTTGGCGAAAGATCTCTCGTTGTTTATTGTTATCTATAGACTATGGGCCTCCTGGCTTTAGGGTGCAATCACCGCTAATGCTAACTACACAACAAGCACTACAAGGATTACTAGGAAGACAATTACATTGACTTGGGTCAGGCGCCATCATGACGCAAGCACCTGCAGGGGGCGGACATGCAGTACATACACCACCTGCATCAATGACGCAAGGACCCACACCACAAGGATCTGAAGAACACTCTCCGGCGTGACCAGGTTGATACCCGGGACACCAAGTAACATGATCTGTGGCACACCAATCAGGTGCTGTTCCTCCAGGTCCAGGATTTGTCCCCGCACTCCCTTCTCCCGTAAATAATTCATCCCACATCATAAACTGAACATATGGTTCTTTAAGAGTGGTAAAGCTAGGATTAATGGTTTGAAGAATGACATATGAGGCTAAAAGGATAACTAGCCCTAAAACAGCATTAGATATCCTGGTTTTAGCTTGGCTGGTTTTACTGTAATTAGCTCCTGCTGTTGTCCATTGAAAGCCAGAATAGATAATTAATGCCATAGCAGTGACTCCTGCTAATCCAAAGAGGAAGTAATACAGGACCATGATATAGTCTACGATGCCGCTAGTAGAGGTAGCCACCCCTTTAGAGGTAGGCAGGGGAACCATAAGCTTGTATTCAAAGGGTTCTCTTTCTAGAGGAGGCGCAGCAAAACTAGATTGCACAAAAAAAGTCAGCGGTATGATAGATATTATTAAAATCAAAAGTATTTTTTTCATAATTTTAAATTGAACCGAAGGTTCCCAAGCTCTATCTTGAGCTTAAATTGAACCTGAAGGCTCCCAGGATCTATTCTGAGCCTATTACGAACCGAAGCTCCCAAGCCCCCCCCGTATTTCTCGGTTTATTATCGAACCGAAAGTTCCCAAGCTCTATTCTGAGCTTACATAGAACACATAGATCGCAAACCGGTAAGCCGGCCTATCACAGCAGCACCAAATCCCCCTCCTTCACAAACATAATATATCACTGCCATAACACAGAAAATAACAAACACTAGAATCAAAAGAATCGGCCCCCACACCCCTATCGTAGAAACAAGAAACTTCCCAACTGCTTGCACAGCCTTCTTGGCAACTTCCTTCGTTGCTTTTTTAGCCACTTCTTTGCCAGCTTGTTTGCTTACTTCTTTTCTAAAGAGCTTCCCCTCTTCTCCTTTTTGGGTCATACAAGACCCTATAGATTTAATCTGTCCCATCCCATCTACTTTCCCACCCTTGCCACTGACAGCTGCTTTAGCAGTTGTTTTTGCGTCTTTTTTTATATTACGCCTCTCTCGTTCTAACTTCTCTCTTCTCTCTCCCTCAAGCGTTCCCCAGTCTTTCTCATAAATATCATCGCGCCCTCCCCAGTCAGCATATTTTTTCTTATAAATATCATCGGGCGGGCGCCGATCAATGTATTTTTTCTTATATTCAGACATATTTTTAACCTAGTTTTTTCTTCGCCTCCTCAATTTCAAGAAGCTGTTTAGGATCTGAGGTAATCACCTGATCTTCGCTATAAGAAGCTACAATCTTGATTGCGACATGTTTGAGGCCTGCGAAAAACAATCCTCCGCCAACTTCTGCTTCAAGCAACAAGTACCTCTCTTCTTGGGTTAGATTGAATAGCCTGGTTACATCATCAATCGTTGCGGGCGATTGTTTTAGAAGGATTTGAAGTGATGAGTTGGTGATAATTGGTCGTCCATATTCAGAATTTGAAAAATCAGCTACATCCTGTGTAATTGTCGTAAGTCCAAGATAGTATTTTCTGGCTCTTTTGGCGATACCGAAAAGAAACTCTGCGCCCTCTTTGTATTTCATCATCCACCAAGCCTCATCAACAATTAGCAGCCTTTTTTTGAGTTGAGTACGAACCATTCTCCAAATATAATTCATAACTACATACATTGCTATCGGCCTCAACTCTTCTTCTAGGTCTCTAATACTAAAAACCATCAAGCCCTTTTTAACGTCAATATTCGTGTGGTTGTTAAGGAATTGCGAAAAAGTACCACGAGTATACTTCTCTAGTCTTACTGCTAAGCTTTTTGCGCCCTCCATTCCTTCTAATATTTCTTGTAGATCCTCTAGTTTCGGAGGGTCAATCTTTTTGTTAATAAAGTCGCTATCCGGCCTAATGTCTCTCGACGCATATGTTTCAATGACTGCTTTATCTAAAATAGATTCTTCTTCAGCCGAGACGCTACCCATAAGCATTTTCAACATACCTGTCACGGTACCAAAATGAGACCTCAATGCGTTTGATGGATCCTCGTCTTTTGCAGGCGTTGGCACGTCAAAGGGATTAATATGATAAGGAGAACTTAGAGAAAGTTTTACATAGGTGCCCCCGACTGTTTCAGCCAGATATTGATATTCGTTTTCTGGATCAATAATAATAACGTCTGTCCCTGTCATAAGCTGTCTTAAAACTTCTAACTTAACTGCGTAACTTTTTCCTGCCCCGGAAACACCAAAAATAACAGTATTGGCATTTTCTAGGTTAAATCTATCAAAAAGAATAAGGCTATTATTGTGCCTGTTGATACCGTAAAGAATTCCTTGATTTGAGCTAAGATCTGACGAAACAAACGGAAATATCGTTGATAGCGGTTGAGTGTTCATGCTCGTGAGGGTTTGTAGCTTATCATTCGCCAATGGCAAAACAGAATTATAACCATCTTCTTGAGTAAACATTGCAGGTTTCGCGTATATCAGCTGAGATTCTAAGATTCCTTTTATCTCAGCGATTGATTCATCAAGCTCTTTTACGTCATCTGCATGAATTGCAAAGTAAACTCCTGCTTGGAAAAATTTCTCTTGACCAGTTTGGAGCCTATCCCTCAGCTCTTCAATATCATTATAGCCTGTTTCTAGTTTTGGATCCCTAACTTTGCCCTGATTATCTAGATCATTCATTTGGGATTGAACTCTGGCTAGTTTTTTCTGGAGATTTTTCAAAATAACATCACTCTCCATTGGATGAATAAATATCGATGTATCAAAAACTTTATCAAGGTTGATAATCGGAGCTAGCCAAGCACTGTGAAGATACCTAGGATAGTTAAGTATAAACAAGACCCCTATGTGAGTCTTTCCTATTTGAAGATATTGCGACTCTATTTTCAAAGCTGATGGAGCCAATAAGTCTCTCAGAGTGCTGATTCCTTTATCATATTCTGTCTGTTCTTTACCGCCACTCATTAAGCCTGATAGCAGCCCCTTCTTCTTAATTATTTTCTTCTTCTGGGTAGTCTTGAGCTCTGTTTTGGTTTTCGTGGCAGGATTTTTCTTTCTAGCAACTGTTTCTTTTGGCGCAACATCGCCTGTCATCTCGCTCATTTCTTGCCTAGCTTCCTTTGGCATTGTTTCAATAACAACAAATTTCTTTGCATCGCCTTCAGGCTTCTCTTCTTTTTTTATATTTTTTGATGTCATGCTAATTATTTTTTAAGACCCATTTCTTCCGGTGAAGCTAAGTTTCGCTCGCCGGCACTATCTGGATTATACGCTTCGTAAAAAAGCTCTATTAATTCTTCTGTATTTAGGGGAATGGCACGCATGCTCATCGCAGACAAACTGGCCGCAACATGATCTACTCTCTGCCAAAGCTGAGCTTTGAGCTGGGGGAATCTTTTGTCATCAACTTTCCCTTGTTTTGAGCTAGTTGCTTCTTTTAGGAGACTAAAGACGCCCTTTTTCTTGGCGTTTTCTCCCAAAGAATACGGAATAACAACATAGAAAGTTTTGTTCATTATATTTGCCGATTCAACCAACTCCTTTACAAACTCATGATATTCAGAGGCCTGTACTCTTAAAAGTTCACTCTCTTGAGACTTTTCCATCTCTTTTACCGTTTTTAAGTATGGTTTGATATTCAGCTTTCTCGACTGGACTATTAATTGAACTGAAAAATCAATTGAGTTTAGAAATCCTTGGAAACGATTGATGATTGCCTCTTGTTCTTCGTGCGATTTTAAAGCAAAGTTTACGCTAGAAACTAATAAAACAGACCTCAGTCCACCATTTTTTAACACAACAACCCCGTCTCTGATCTCGCTGATGGGAACCAACATTTGTGAAGCATTTGAAAAAGTTTTGGGCATAGTGTTATTGATTGTCTAATATTTTTGCTAATTTTTTAAAGTCTTTCGGTTTAGTGCCTTGTTGTGAGGCTATTTTTTTCTTAATGTTCTTTTTGATGGGCGTGCTTTCTATTTTATGGGGCACTCTTTTCCAAACATATATCTGCGGTCGTTTTACAAACTTAAGCATGCCGACAAACACAGTTGCGAACGGCTTACCATTAACCTTGTAAAAAGCCAAAAGCACCGCAACAGGAAAAAATATAACCCCTACCAAAATAACGTAAGGCAGTTCGACAAAGAAATTCAAGATATAACAGACCAAAGGAACAGACCCCAGATAAATAAATTGCTTCAAACTAAATGGCCCTATTACCTTGTCTTCCATCTCAGTAAATTGTGGTACTTGATAGCGCATATTATTTTCTTAAATCGACAATATTATTAGGGAGATCTCCGCTCTGTGTTTGTGGAGTCGCCTGAGGTGCGCTAGGCGACGCAACGGCCCCGGGAATTACCAAGGAACCTCTCTGGAAAAGCTCACTTAGAACAAGTTTCTTGGTCGTAGGATCTATGGGAAGCTCTCCTCCTGCATCATAAGCCTTAAGTAGGCCTCTTAAAATCGTTCTTTCAGAATTATCTAAACCAGAGGCATTGTTGGTGCTAGCCAAATATTCTTCTCTCTCTGCTCCTGAGTGAGGTGGATTTCCTTTTTTTAACTTGTAGTCTTCTAGCCAATTTGAAAGAATGGCATTTACTGGCTCTGCGCCCTCTTTTAAAATAATAGGTTTTGAAGTGATAAATTGACCGCTAATCCCAGGATATTGTTCTAGAACACTGCCAAACCCAACATTCGTAACGCTCCCAGGAATAGACTGAGCATCTTCCTTTATGTCTGCTTCTCCTACGTGTTTATCTTTATAGAAAGCAACATCTTCTGGAATCTGACCGCCCAATTCGCCAAGAATTTCCTCTGTATCAACTAAATAATCTCTAATTGGCCAAAACCTTATAGCGAAAATGTCTATTGCAATATTCTTGAGTATCATCTCATCAATTTCAGGCAGTACCTCCTTAAGAGAACCTAAAAATCCCTCCAAGGAGATTGTTCCTAGGATTGTTTTTGATATCACATCTACCATTCGTCCTGTCTGCGACAAATCAAGCCCATGCTTAGTTGCAACCTGATCGTTTAAATCAGTAGATTCATCCGCCATCCAGCCCTGTACATGAGATGGCAGTGCTTTAAATTTTATGTCAAAATCTTTATCCATTATTCTTTATTAATCCTCGTAAGTAGCTCAGATAACATAGTTTCTGCCGGCATAACGAATGAACCCGCTAATCCACCCTTATTCCTATCCTTTGTTTCTCCTTGTTGTCTCTGAGTTTCTGTCTTTACGGCCTCCCTAATAGCATTTTGTTCGTTAGGTGCTAGGTCTCCAAAAACGTCTATTAACGATTTGTTGTGTGCTAGTACTGTATCTTCAGTACTATTGAGACGACGTTGCTCGTGGTCCTTTGCTGTCTCTAAAAGTTCAATTAATCGATTTGCTACCATTTCCTCACTTCCTAAAACTGATTTTAGGGCGCTGATAACTGGTCCATATTTAAGAGAAGTTGTTTTTCCCTTATCTGAGCTCCTTATTCTTAATTTATCCTCATCCTCAACAACTCTCCTTATTTTTTGAGCAATTGCTTTCGAAGTATTGCCCCATGTTTTTTTTAACTCTCCACCAGGAATGTCAATCTTTGCTTCTGTTTGTGATTCATTCTTTGCTGTCTTGGCTGTACCAGTATTTCGAATGCTCTGCACTTGTTTAATCAGCCTATCTTTTGCGGTTTTGTCTGGAATCGAGTCTATAATAAGATCTGCATCATTTAAAGATCCGGCTGCTATTTGTCGCTCAGCCATATTAGCCAGCACTCTTGTTTTTTCTTGTTTATTTTTTATCTCTTTTGCTTTCGGTAAATCCGCTACACCCAATAAATCTCCCTTAAATTGATTTCTGTGTTCAATGTTATTAATATCTTCTGTTAAATTGCCAACTGCTCCAGAATAAAGATCTCTTACTTGGTTTTTGATCCTCCTGGCTTCTTCAATATTGCCCGCTTTTGCCTGAGTTATGGCCGCATTTTTAAGTTTAGCTGCCTGTTCTCTCTTTTCTTTTGTAGGTGAAAATTCCATATCAATTTCCGTAAAACCAGCACTCACTGTTTTGCCATCTTCTAATTGTTTTTTATGTTTTGCTTGGAGTGCTTCTAGGCGCGCCTGGTCAGGATCAATGCCATTTCCTTCTTTAGGTGACTTAACTGTTTTAGTTTCTGAAGGAGTAAATGGTTCTTGGCTTGATCTAACGGGCTTTGCTGGTTGAGCGGTTGGCTTGTTGCCGCCCTGTCTGTTCATAACATCTCTAATAACTGTCTCCTTCATTCCGTCATCCTTAATCGCTCTAGCCGCCCTGAAAGCACCATCAAAGTCTCCCTTATCCATGAGAGTTGATGCAACCTCACCTAAAGTAGCTCCTTGTTTTGTGTAAGCTTTTATTTTATTGGCACTGCTTATCGCCTCTTCAATTTCGCCCCCTTGTGTTTGGTTGACCGCTATATTGCTCAGTCTAATATCCCTCTCTTTTCCTTCATCAAGTAATTCTTTGTCAGATTTCTCTCTTATATCTTTCTTTGTAACGCGCTGGTTGAGTTCTTCTCTATATTTTGCCTCCCTATGCTCTGCGACTTCCTTTTTTTGCTGAGGCGTCCATCCTGGGCCAGAAGAAAACTTAACATTGCCACGAGGCTCAGGCGTTTCAATTGTTGGGATCAATGGCTTTGTTTCTGGCACAACAGGGCCTTCTGATTTTGAGTTATTAATCGCCTCTGGCGTCTGGATATTTACTTCAACAGCATTAATATTAGCTGATTCGGTATTTATTGTGCCGCCTTGAATATTCGTAGTTCCTCCGCCACCAGCCGGACTTCCTTGTTTTGCTTCTTTCTTGGGTTCTTCTCCCGGTTTATACCATCTACCATCATTACCCTGAACAAGGTCTATGGTGTTATCATCCTTGTTGTTGCCATCGCCACCAGAGTTGGGAGTCTCGTTCGCGCCAGAACTCGATCCACTATTGCCGCTAGGTTGTGCTGGGCCCCCTCCAGAAGTATTTGGATTGCCTCCTGATGAGCCCTCATCATTGCCATCCTTCTTTTTTTCGCGCTTTGCTTTCTCTCTGTATGCCTCATGCTCTGCTTTTTGCATTTCCTTGGCTTGCTTGGCCTTTTCTTCAGTTTTCATCTTTGTCTGTCGTTTATCCTCTCTGTGTGCCTCAACTTCTAGTTTTTTCATCTTCTCTGCTTCTTTTTCCGCGCTTTCTATTTCTTCGTAACTACCAGGCCAAGTATCGTTTTTTAACATAGCTATATGGGCAGCTTTTCTTTCTGGGTCAGCTTGTTTAGCTTCGATCAAGTCAAATATCTTCTTCTTTGTGTTAGCGTCTAATGATCTACCGGCATTACTAATTTGAGATTTCTGCATATAACTAGCAAGCAACTCCATATTATGACCATCGTCATCGTCTTCAATTCCTTGCCACGCTTTTTCTCCACTAATTTTACTGACCGCTAACTTCAACGCCTCATTCTTGTTATCTAGTTGAGTGCCAGTCAGACTGCTCGTATCTGCATTATAAGCTTCGTGATAATTTCCACTTACCTTTGCGTAGGTTGATCTTAATTTCTTGTTCCTTATATTCTCTGCTTTATCTACATGATCTGTGCCATCAGGATTTTGCTCAATAAATCCATCCGTAAAGCCGGCTTGGAGCTGATCTAAGACGTGTTGCTTAACTTCTTCACTAAAATCTCCTATGGCGTTTGTAAGTGCCTTTGAGCTATCTTTGTCTAATGCAAAATATTTCAAGTCTTCTGCTGACAAGTTTTTAACAAAATCTTCGTTCTTAAGCAAGCCACTCTTGACTGTTTTTGCCATAACTTCTTGTTTCCTAGCCTCAGAAGCAGCTTCTTTGTCTCTTAATATTCGCTGTTTCTCCATGACAGGATCTCTGCTAGCCTTAACCTGCGCTTTCTCTTGAAGACTTAAGCCATGACTACTGTAATCAGTTATCATATCAATCCTCTTTTCTTCAAAGTCCTTTAATAGTTCCACGTTTCCACTCTTTCGTGCCGTGGTGTTCATTTTCCTAAGCGCCTCCATGTGCAGAGGATTGTTTCTGTCTAGTTTGTGAATTGCACCATTTTTTAACATTTGTTGCATCAACTTCTCAAGGGCTTCGCCCTTAAGTCCTCTTGCCATATCTACTTGTTCATCCTCAGATAGATTACCCAAGTATGCATATTTATCTCTACGTTTTTGTCTTGCGCTGTCAGCCTCTGCCTTCATTTTTGCACCCTGCCTAGGAATAGCACTTCCAAGAATTGGCACCGTACTTATCTTGTCCATCATTACCCCACCAACCCTACCCTTTATGTTGTCCTTTGTGTCAACTGCTTTTTCTTTAAGTCTTCTAGTAGCAAAGCCTCCTATTTTAGTTTTTCCCTTAAGGCTTCCCATGATATAGCCACCCACCGCTCCTGTTACCGCATCCCCTGCGCTTTTGGCTGCTGACATGCCTGCATTCTTGGCCATCATAAGGAGAATCATCACCACCATAAAGCTAAGTAGGCTTGAAAAGTTTTCTAAAAACGAAATATTTGTCCCAAATCTTTCGCCGCCCATATTAGCAGCATCGCCAAAATTGGCTTTCTGCCATTCTGAATTCTCAATAGCCCAGACCGCCATTGCCGCCAAATACAAAAGAAAGGCAACAACAACGCCATAAAAAACCCATTTCCAAAAATTACTCATCCATTGTCGGAAAATTTTCTGTCCCCACGGCATTATTCCCCACACCCAAACCGCAGGTGCAAATATTAAAAGAAGCCAAAGCGCACCAACCCTCACGAGCATCATCACAGAAAGAAGAATAAAAACGTACGCTGCTATTCCAGCAAAAATAAGAACTAGAGCATTTTGCATAACCATATTAACCGCTGCATTAATTCCTCCAAAAAAACTTCCAAAGCCAGGCAACGTTGCACCAAAAAGCTCAGACTGATTAAAAGCCAAAACTAACCCTTCTGCAAGTCCATATGGCTGTCCCTCTATGGTAATTGCTGACTGAGTCAAGAAACCCATAAGCCCTTGCCCCAAATCAAGTGCTACGCCACACAACACAAGGCTGAAATTGATCAAAATAGCAACAATAATTAACTTCGGAAGTAGGCGTTTCGCTTGGTATCCCTTGTAATCAATGATTGTTGCAATCGCAATGATAACTAACCAGGCGATAAAGAAAATATTCGCTATATCTCGCATGAAGCCCCACGCCACCTTAACAAATGGCGCTTCAATGAAAAGATTTTCGTTAAATGTTAGCGTAATGACCCTAGAAAGAAGCCCGCCGCCTAGCCTCATAAGTTGATTTGCAACTAGAGCGAAAAGGTAGAGAATGAGGCCAATTAAGGAGATAAAAAATCCACCAACCCTACTCCCAAGACTAGCAGCTTGAATAAACCCTCCCGGGAACATCAAAAGAATGGCGCTAAGAAGCGGCAACAAAAACTTCAGCTTCCTGTTGTGCGAAATCATTTCTAAAATTTTGCCAATAAATCTCATTAAGGTTCTACAACAAACCAAGTTCTCAAAATCTCGGACATCGGCTTAGAATAAAGCTGTGTCACGCCCTTGTACCATTTATTTGTGTAATATTTATCGCTAGGAGCGGGCATTGGTTTGCCTGAGTCTTTTCCGTAGGCAGCACCATAAATATTTGGATAAGCATCATCCGCAGTAAGATCGGGATATTCGGTAGCAAAATCATCAGCATAACCCGCAAGGTCAAATGACGGCGGAGCTTTTCTGACACCTAGCTCTTCTCCGGTATAAGTTTCAGTGCCTATGGTAATGTCACCCTCAAACCAATCCTCATATTCATCAGAAATCTGCATATATTCATTGAGGTCTTCCCATGGAGCCGGAAGCTCATCTGGCAAATCGCTAGTGTTTTTAATGGCTTGGGTTGTAATATAACCAAAGACACTACAGGTAATATCGTTAAACTGTGGCCAGCGACATTCGTATTTCTTTTCATCAGCCGGTGTTCCGGGATCAGTCGTTTCAATTAAATACCAGCCATGCTCCAGTCCTTTATTCGTATCTTTACAAATATTTTCTAAGCTATCATATGGACCCGGAGGAGCATCAAAATCATTTTTAGCTAAGACTGGCGGATCACTCACAGGAACAAATGGATGGGGACAAACCCAATCTGCGCCCCCACTTTCCGGATTTTGCTTCCATGCCAGTTGTGCTAAATCAAACTGGGCCTGAGTAGCAGCTGCCACCTTTTCCTTTAAGAAAAGAGCGGGAGAGATAATATTTTCTGTATCAATAAAGAAATATTTACCGTCGTCATCTGCAAAGCCAATCAAATGTTTTTCATTTCTAAGGCCTTCTCCCACCAAATATTCAGAACTTCTGAGGGCTTGATATTCATCGACAATCTCACTTATGATGCCTTACGCATATGATTGAAGGCCAAATTTATCAGATGATGTAAGGGAAATTCCTTGTAGGGCATAATCTTTGTCTGTTGGGTCTGGCCTATAAGCTACTGATATTGGCAATTCTGTCGCCCAAATTTTTCGTTGATAGAGCTGATAAGCTCTTGACATAGAGTCTCTCAGTGGATTAGCAAGCGTTTTAAGTCCAATACCATCAATATCGTGACCCAAGTTTGCCTGTATTAACGCACACCTTTGCAGGTCTGGAATAATATCTCCGATTAATCCATAATACCAATGTTCCGGAGGCGCATTGTATAAAAATTTATACTTCCGTGCCATATCAAGAAGCATATCTTCTTTAATACGCTCTTTGAGCTGATCGCTCGGACAAAGCTTTTTTACATATTCTTCAAAATCAGTATCAGGAACCAGTCCATCATTGAACATGTCGGGACGCTTACCTGCTAATTCTCTGGCTTTCTCGCAAATATATTCATAGTTACAGTTAGGGGTGGTACTATTTGTTGCGTCCCCATCCAGTTTTTCTCTTGTGCAAATTCGACACTCCATTATTTGTCTTAAATTGCTTGTTTTGAGATCGTTAATATCATCATCTGTCGTAGGCGGACATCTCGTTGTATCTATGGTCACAGTAGCACTAATTCTATAGCTAAATGGTTCTGTTCTGCAGGTTTGTCTTGCTGTCTCGGTTGGACCCTCGCCACAAACTGGGCCAGCAGTCAGAACGCCTACCGGATCAGTGCCATCTCTTAATGTTCCGTATTTTGTTTTGGCATTGTCATCCATCTCGCCTTGAGTGGCCGCAAACCAATAATCTTCTCCTATGGGAAAATGTCTCCAGGGCGCAAAATAACACATAAGAAAATCGCGCGCCTTTTGAATCGGTTCTTCATAAATAAAATCATCAAGATTCTGAATCACTCTGCCTTCTTTTTTTACAACAACACATTCTTTGGTTCCTGTGTCATTTTTTATAAAAACACCGAATGGACAAGTATCTCCCGGAGCATCTTCTATGACTTTAAGTCCGGCTTTTCTAATAATCGTTCCTGAAAGATCCTTGTCATACACTAACGGCTCCTCAATAAGCTCTCTATAAACTTCGTAAGTCAATTTATTAACGTCTTCTCTTGCCTTTTCAATCTTTGCTAGCTCGTATGATTTCAGATATTCAAGATTTAGAGTTTCTTTTTCTGAGATTGCTTGAAGCAAGTCTGTCATAAACTGCTCATTCGAATCTTTTATCGCTAAGAAAAAATCCTTAAGACTAGCTTCTGCTAAGCGCTCAGCATCATCAACGCCATCTGTATCTTCATTTCTACCAACCAGCCCATCAGCTCTCGTCACCTCCATAAACGCCTCTTCAAATAGCATCCCCAGATTAATTCCTTCTTTATTGATAGCTTCTTCTGCTTCTGTTCTATCAATACCTGTTTCTACTACAAGCTTATCTATAAGTTGTTTTGCGAATATTGATTCTTTTACCTCAAAACGATGAGTAAGATCAATGTGAGCCACCTCAGTTAAGTAGCCATCCATAATGCACGAATCCAAAAACCATTTTTGAAAAATGCTTCCTTGGCTACTAGTAGCAGTCGTCGCAGTGCTACCTCCAGATGTACCTCCGCTAGTGTGAGAGGAGTCTGTCACTGTATATTCTAAAACTTCGTATGGAGGCTCAAGTGTGGGGTGTTGATCGTACATATCTTCCGTAATGCGCCTAAGCTCCTGACAGATAGCAAACCCAGGAAGATTATCATTAAAATATTCTTCTGGCAATATTGCCTCATTAGTAGATCCAAAAAAACGATCAATAAGGTTATTAAACCAATCGCCAAGCGATGCAGACGCGTGTTGATAAAATACGCCAAACGAGAGCACCAAAACTATCAGCAAAATTGATAATATCCTTGTTTTGGTATTGAGAAA
>Ga0075122_10002271_pt1 | contig 12828 bp, 22 predicted proteins | sample AntAceMetag02UKB_FD_69790 | JGI IMG/M metagenome (GOLD analysis project Ga0075122, IMG submission 69790) | Saline lake microbial communities from Ace Lake, Antarctica - Antarctic Ace Lake Metagenome 02UKB | ecosystem: Environmental > Aquatic > Non-marine Saline and Alkaline > Saline | place... | reverse complement strand
TGGGTCTTGTTTGTCGGTCATTTGAAACTCCTTTTAATGGTTGTAATTATTCTTTTATTTCCCTTGCATCCAGAACTTTGTTTTTTGCCCATCCCGGAGCCGTTAAAGTATATATTTTTTCTGGAAATCCGGTGTCGAAATCTGGCCTGTATGTCATCGAATACCAGTAATTTACAAAAGCAACATTATTTTTTCTGTGACCAATATCAATAAAATCATCGTCACAGCGGAATACATTGATCTTGAAAGGCGGTGTTTTCTCCTGAGCAATAAACATAAATTTCCAGCTGTCATCACCTGTCAGTAATTTAATGCCATCAAGATAATGAGCTGCTTGCATTGGATAATCAAAATTAATGCAGGTCGATTCAAACCTAAACGGATCAACACTATCACGAGTCGATTTATAATCGCATACTATTTTGCGCTCCAAATCGATAAACATATCATACCGGGACTTGCATTTGATGCCGTGTTCTTTATCAAGCATATAATCTTTATTTTCCCAAAAGGCAGAGACTTCAATTTTTGCCATGTGGCGCAAACCGGATGCCAGGCCGTGGGAATCAAAGACCCTTTTCATCGCTGTTAATTGTTTATGCTCGGACACGGTTATTAGGGTTAGTCCTTCGGCCTGCAGCCCTTCGCGCCGAAGTTTAAACTGGGCGCTCTTGTCTGTTTTTGACGACTCGTCCGCAACCGATATCCGGTCCCCGCCTTCCAGCATAAAATTATGGCTGGCTCGGCCGAATCTTAATGCAGTAGAATCTTTGTGGTTTTCTCTGGCGTGTTTGAAGTCTGCGGGAGACAAATACAAGTTCATTACATCGTGAGAGCCGAGCCAGTCTTTATAATCCCGGTGATACTCCTCCTCTGGAATATCAAAATAGATTCCCGGTTCGTGTTTGATTTCGTCATCTTTTTTCTTTGGCACGATATTCTCCTAATAAATTAAACTTGAACCAATATATATTAATCCCATATAAAAATCAGTGATGCAGATCACTCTTAGGGCTTTACCCCAAAGTTAAATAAACCGCAGACAGGCATTGCAATGCAAACCGTTCCGGCAAACATGAATATATATTGTCCGGTCATCTTCAGCAGGATAAAACAGATAATTCCAAGTAGAATGAATAGGGTGTATTTAAGTAGTTTCATTCAGATACTCCTCCATTTTCTCCCTGATCTCAGCCGGTATATTTTTAGCATTATTCAGATAATTCCGAATGCATTCATCGTCGCAGAAATCATAACTAAAAAGATTAATGGTTTCAATATGAATAATTACGCCTGGATGATTCCCGCATTCATTGCAAGACCACAGGTCTCTTGAGTCGTGGCTGCTGACTTCGCTGGCTGATGAGTGGAACATTATTTTATCCTCTTTTCAATGGTGATTCTTTCGATTAACTTGTATCGCTGTTCAGATTTCTTATTTAAGAATTTCAGCCGGTCCTCGGCAAATGGCTTTTGAATCTCTGGATATGGGTGACTAAAATCAATCCATTTCAGGCCGTTGTGTTGCTGAATAATGTACTCAATCTTTTTCACTGGCCTTTCCGTCTGTAACTTTCTCGGTCAATATCTTAGACAAACCGTCCAGCTTTTCATACAGATACATTTTCTTGATCTGTTCAGTTATGCCGTTTAAATATATATCAACTTCCATTAACAGTTTTTCGTGCTGGTCCGCAAAAGCTTTATTCTTTGGCAGGTCAAAATTACCGAGTATAATCCCGGCAGCATTAAAATCTTTCCGGACAATGGCATGCTTCAAACGTTCTACAGCATCGGAGTATTCCATTATACACCTTCCAGACTTGATATAATATTCTCGGTGTTTTCAATCGTCCTTTTAATTTCTGAAATATGCCTTTTTAGAATATCCATATTTCCATTCGTGTCGAATGCATTTCCGGATTCAACAAATAATTCATTCGCTGTCCTGGTTTGCTTGTGCATTAATTCGAGCAACTCTAAAATGCTTTCGTGGTCATCCATTATTCAGCCTCCAAAATAGGATTAGTTTTGTCAACAACTACTGGCGGTCTCTCTAAAAAATTTCGCTCGTTCACTATTTCATTATATTCATACTTGAACAATTCCATGCTGCCTTCGCTGTCTAAATCACCGCTGCATATCCAATAAGTTTGGTCTTTGGTACGATATAAATAAGCCATTCTATCTATTTTTTTAATCATCAGCCCATGCTTGTTTGATTTATGCAGCACCCTCACAGTACACCTTCTTTCTTAAGTATACGGTTTTTCTCTTTTTCGATCTTTAAACACTCGGGGCAAGCGCCGTCACTTATCGCATCTGGATTTGTTCCCTGTCTTATTATTAATTTGCAGTATGAGCAACGGACAGTTATCTCAGATTTTTCCAGGCCCTCGATTTTCATTTTGCGCGATCCTTCAATTTGTTGATGCGATCCAAGGATTCCGCAACGTATGCCTTCCGGGCTTTCTTCCAGTCCTTACCATACTGGCGTTTCCAACCTTCGTCTGATCCGATAAATGGCCGTATTTTTGATAGATTTATTTTCATTTCTGCCCCCGCCATGCTTTTAACCATCCTTTAATAAATCCTTCTATTGCACCAAATACAAATGCAATTAAACAAATTATAGCAAGAAAATATATAAACTCGATCATGGTTTTCCCTTTCGTTTTTCCTATATTTTTTCAACATATTTACCGTCTTCGTCATATATTTCTATAAAAGAATATCCGGTTCCTTTTGGATCATGGACTGCTTTGTATGTCCACTCGGAATCATTCTCCTGTAATTCTTTTGCTTTTTGCTCTGCGGCTTTCGGGGAGAATAAGCTGTGTGTGTGATTTAAAACCGTCATTCCGTTTTCCCTTTCGTTTAGTTTCAATATACTGCTGCCGATAAATATATTCATTGACGAATATCACACTTTGGCATTCTAATAAAAAATAATTGATTTATTTGTTTTGATAGATTATTGTGATATTCGTCAAGATATTTTGTATTTACATTGTATATATTAACTCAACAATTAATAAAAGGTATAGATATGGAAACCATAGCAGAATCAATAAAAACAATCGAAACAATTAACCAGCTCAGCCATTTTGAAATGTGCAAGCTGTGGAGATTTGCACCTTCAGGGCATATTTATTTTAACATGAACGGGCCATACTATAAAATATTCTATAAAAGATTTAAAGAATTGGGCGGATTAAATGGACTATAAAAAACTAATAGAAAATGTAAAAAAACAACATTTAACAAGTGTCGAGTTTTCAGGAAATTTAATTAAGATAAGATGAAATATGTTATAAGGATTGGCCTTGGAATCTCTGTAATAAGTGTATAGAAGAAGCCACATAACGCTGGAATTAACCCGCCCCAACCAGACGAGGAAAGAATATGAGCACAGACGAAAGATGTGGAATTACTGCTAAAGAACGCATAGCCCAAGGGTCGGCGTTGAATGACCTTGTTATGTGTGATATTAAGGCAAGCATGAAATCTGTTGTGGATAGCGAACCAATACTAAATGCGGGGTCTTTTGCGCTTACACTTCTATGGCAAATTTTCGAGGCTGCTGGGGGTCGCTTTGAGAGATACGGGGAGGTAAATATTCTTACCGACGACGAGATTGAGTCGGCGTTCAAAGAGTCGTTCCCTGTATTTATTGCCGAATACCCAAATGTGATGACACTGGACACATAACGCCTGTATTAACCAGAGCAAAACAGAAAGGTAATATTGTGGCTATAACAAATAAAAATCCTAAAAGCGAAGAACCTGAAACAACCGAAGGGCGTTTTGGTTCTGAGTTGAATACATTGTTATACCGCGTGAAAACTTTTATACTTGCGGTTGGCATTAACGTGCTTCTGTGGTACGCAATAATTGAAAAGATAGAATGGGCTGAAAATATTGTTTTGTTTTACACTTGGTCTATTTTTGTTGCTATGATACTTATTAGGACCAGCGGTGAAGCAACTGAAAAGATGTTAAAGTCATACCGTGATGGAAAGCATCTTCCTGCGTGGATGGGTTATGTTTTTTATCTCTACAGAATATTATTACCAATTGCTTTTGGATGGACATTTACTGGATTCGCTTGGTTAATTGTTGCGCTATTTGATATTAATACAAGAAACAATGCGAAAGAAAAACCGAAAGAACAAGAGGTATAACGGTGATGATAAGTTGCCGCGCTTTTTGCGGTCAAATTAATTATATGGTTAAACCAGAACATGGCTTACACATACTAAACCAGGCACTTGAAAGAATAGATAAAACAAAAGTAGAGCAAATAAAACTTGAACTTTGAAGGAGTTTAAATAATATGTTAATTAACGATCACTATCAAAATTATAAATCTTATGGTATTCCAAAGGCTCAATTGGTAATAGCCGATATCCCATACAACGTTGGTAAAAATGCTTATGGTTCAAATCCTTCCTGGTATGTTGGCGGCGACAATAAAAATGGCGAGAGCGAATTAGCAAATAGTGAATTTTTCGATACTGATAAAGATTTTAGACCGGCTGAATTTATGCATTTTTGCAGTAAAATGATGAAAAAGGAACCGAAACAAAAAAACTGTGCTCCTTCAATGATCGTATTTTGTGAGTTTGAACAGCAGTTTTATTTAATTGAGCTGGCAAAAAGATACGGAATAAATGGTTATATAAATTTAGTATTTAGGAAGAATTTCTCAGCCCAAGTTTTAAAGGCTAATATGCGAGTAGTCGGAAATTGTGAATATGCTTTACTTCTTTATCGTGACAAATTGCCAAAATTCAGGAATAATGGGAAGATGGTTTTTAATGTTATGGATTGGGAAACTGACGACAAAAGCGGACATTATGAAAAAATTCATCCTACTCAAAAGCCTGTCAAAGTATTGAAAAAATTGATAAGCATATTTACCGATGAGGGTGATGTTGTTATTGATCCGGTAGCGGGCAGCGGCTCAAGTTTGGTGGCCGCTATTGAAATGAATCGCAAGGCATATGGATTTGAAATTAAGAAGGATTTTTATAAAAAAGCTGATGCTTGGATAAAAAGAGTTGGAAACCAGACAACATTATTCAAGCCGGCCCGGAAAGTTGAAGCAAAACAAAAACAACTTGAACTTTAATTTAAAATATGTTATATTGGACCATGCGACGTGAAAATAAAACATCAGATATATTTTTGTTTCAAACAATGAAAGCTCGGGTTTTTCACGTCGCAGTGATGTTTCCCGGGCTTTCTGCGTTTGTAAGGAGGCTTTATGAGAGTAGTTCAAAATATTAAAAGAAAAGACACCAAAGTAACAATTAATCTTGATATTAATTTGGGTACCAATCGGCCAATCTATCCATTCTCGTTTAATTGTAATAGTCAAGAAGATGCAGAATTAATAAAAAGACAATTCGAAAAATTGTTTGAAGAACGTGATAAATACGTTGCTTTGCATTCGGTTAATTTCTTAGACGTTGAAGAAATAAGCGAACTAAAAATGATGCTCGTAAATTCTTGGAATGCTAAAGATCATTGTTGGAAATAGATATGCAGCCTGAAACAGTATCTGATTATGAAAGCAATTATGGTAATGGATGGATAAAGTTTTATAGAACATTAATGGAACATCCTGTTATCGGATTTAAAAAACCACTCACAAAAGCAGAGGCATGGATCTGGATGTTATGCGAAGCGAGGTTTGAAGATACGAAAGAATGGCGCAATTTTGGGGGCAAAGAAAGATTGATTGATATGCCTGCAGGAACACTTTCGCATTCATTAAGATTTATATCAGGGGCCTGGGGATGGTCAATCAAAAAGATAAAGACATTTTTAAAAGTTTTAGAAAACGAAAAACAAATAGCCCAAAACGTGACACAGCAGATAACACAGATAAGTATATTGAATTACGGTATTTACCAGGGTAAGGTAACACAGCAGGTAACACAGCAAGGGAACAGCAAGGGAACAGCAAGGGAACAAACTAAAGAACTTAAAGAACTTAAAGAATATATATATACAATTCCTGAAGTGAAACACGAAAAACACGATCTTATAATTCAGATGCTTGAACAGATAAAAACAGAATATCCTAATATTAAAAAACTAACTCAGCAGATGACATACAAAGATGCTGGGAATATTCTTGATAAATACCCCGGCCCTCTCATTAAAAATAAATTAGATGCAATGGAGAATATGAAAACACTTTCTAAAAAATACGTTTCTGTTTACCGGACTTTAGATAATTGGTGCAGGTTAGCTAATGTATCATAACTTAGAAATAGAATCTATGGTTTTGGGCTGTATGGTTTACGATACCGAACAGGCTTTAGATGTAGTTTCAAAATGTTCTATAGATGATTTTTACAGCGGTGATCATAGAATAATATTTAAGGCCATTGCAGCCCAGATTGCAAAAACAGAATTATCGACTGATTTATTACTTACTGATATTCACAGCAAACTGACTAATCCGGCTTCATTTACAGATGCAATCACTAATTATTCAAGTTTTAATGTTGATGGTAAAATCGAAAAGCTAAAAGAGTTTACAAAAAAAAGGGTTATTTATAATACCTGTACAGAAACAATTGAGCAAATGAAAGAAGATTGTGATCCTGCGGAATTGATTAATAAAATAGAAAGTAAAATATTTAATCTTACTGAATTGCAAGAACAGAATATTAAAAAGCTTTCTGATTATACCGAGTTTGTTTCTGATAATTATAATATGTTCAAAGAAACAAAATATAAAACCGGCATAATGGATATTGATGACAAGATTATGCTGCACGATGGATTAATGTATGTTCTGGCCGCTGCCCCTGGTGCTGGGAAAACTTCATTTGTTACAAACTTGATTACGAAGATTGCACACTTTGACAAAATACCGACTTTGCTTTTTTCGCAGGAGGCAAGCGGAGAAATGGTAAATTTTAGAATCGGGCATACATTCGGGTCCGGTAGTGGTTATGATAAATATAAATCTGGCATAGAGAAATTAAAAGATGCCCCTTTATACATAGAAGATCAAAGCGGATTAACTCTTAATAAACTCCGATCTAAGGCACTCCGGTATATTAAACGGTACGACATCCAGTTGATAGCAATAGACTATCTACAGCTTATGACAGGCCAGGGTGAAAACCAGAATGCGCGGACATCGTATTTATCTAAAGGAATTACGGCACTTGCCAAAGATACTAATACTTGCTGGATTGTGTTGTCTCAGATAACGAAAGAAGGGTTAAAGAGAGATGCACCGACAATGGCAGATTTACGGGATTCTGGACAGATTGCTCAGGATGCAAGAGGTATTTATTTACTCTACAACGGAGATACAGAAAATACCGTCTGGTTTAAATGTGATAAACAGAATTTCGGTCAAGCCGGTTGGAAACAGAAAATTTATTTTGATAAGGAAAACAATCAGTTTTCAGATTTAGACGAGGACAATGAGAGGGTGTTAAAATGGTACGAAAAGGAATGAATCACATTGGCTATGCACTGCCGACAGTCATGCGTGAAATCGAAGTAAGACGAGCCAAGTACATCTTGCTAAACGAAGACAAGCACGACCACGAGGATATCGCCTGGGCGCAAACTATTCTCCACAGCCGGCCGGTCGAGCTGCCGGGAATAGATGATCCGGGGTTTTAATATGGTACGAAAAGGAATGAAACATAGTAATAAAAGCAAAGAAACTTAAAATTGGTGATCTATAATGAAATATTTAATAATCTTTATTTTATTAACAGGCTGTGTTCAGCAGAGAAATGATTTGCTTGATAAAAGAATTATAAAACTGCAAAAAGATTACAGCAAATTAATAAAAGAGCGCGGTTTAAGTTTTCATAAAGTAAATACAGCACCGGATTCTTTGTATTTAATTACATGGGCCAGCGACACGACCTGGTATTTTAAAAAGCAAGATAGAGACACTTTATGGATTAGTGATCTTGACACAAGCCGGGTCAAGGGCGTTTGGGTTAGAGTACCTTTTACGCAATAATAAAAATAGGCTTGATAACAGAATGTTTTTAATATTCGTGTTTATCTTGATTTCTCAGTAAGAAATTGAGTGAGCAGATAAATAATCAGTCCGGTCAGGGAAGTAAATCCTTCTTCTTTGCCCTTTGCGATTGCATCCCGTTTCAGTTTTTCCGGGATGCGGATGGGTGAAATTTTAGTTTCCATTTTGTTCTTCTTCGCCGTAATTGGTGGTGCATTGTTTTCCGTCCTTATTGATCTTGCGGACTTTCATATCTGGCCTGCCGTATTCGCCAGGATCAAGATAATATGTATGCCGGTCCTCGTAGTCGATATAATCTTGTGCATCCTTCTTGCTATTCCAGGCTGCCGTTAATCCTTCAATCTCTAACCAGCCATCGACAGGCGTATTAAATGTACCTGGATAATAATTGTATTTTACTCTGATTCCGTACATAATATATCTCCCTTATTGGTTTAGTTTTGTTCGCTTTTAATCAATTCTTCTGCTTTCGCCATTCTTGTTAGTGCTTGTTTAACATAATCATTATCAATATTTCCAAAATCATTTCTAAAATTATCAATTGTAAATTGAGCGTCTTTAAAATTACCGGCTCTACAAAAATCCATCACATATGTAAGTTGGCTGGTTACCAGGCTTTTGATTTCTTCGTTTTTCATTTTATTCTCCTTTGGTTTTGTGTCATTAACTAAGAACAATATATACAATATATATACAAACAGCTATGACGAATATCACATTTTAATTGATTTCTCAGTAAAAAAAACTATATTTATATAAATGTTGAATATAGTCGAGAAATTAAGTGGACAAGAAAAACATAGTTTATTTAAAGCCTTCAGAGCTGACACCGTATTTCAACAACCCGCGAAAGAATGATGACGCTGTTGTAAAAATCGCAGAATCGATTCAATCCTTCGGGTTTCAAAATCCAATCATTGCAGATAAATCCAGAATAATAATTGCCGGCCATACCCGCTGGAAGGCAGCACTCAAGCTTGAACTCAAATCCGTTCCCGTTATTATAACCGATCTTCCTGAAGATAAAGCAAAAGCCTATCGCATAGCTGATAATCGTATGGGCGAATTTGCTGAATGGGATTGGGAAGCCCTGGATGCCGAGATTGAAGATTTTGACCAAGAACTAAAAGATATGTTTGATTTTGAATTTCCAGATATAACAATCGAAGATGGATTAATTGACGATGATGAAGTGCCAGAAGTAACCGAGTCCATTTGCAATTCCGGTGATTTATGGAAGCTCGGCAACCATAGATTATTATGCGGAGATGCAACGAAAAAAGAAGATGTTGAAAAGTTGATGGATGGGGATAAAATAAATATGGTGATGACTTCGCCGCCATATTGGGTCGGGAAAGAATACGAAACGCAAAATAGTGAAAAAGACATAGATGATTTTGTCATAGATTCATTGAATGCATTGTGCGACAATGTTAATATTGATTTCTCCCGTATTATTATAAATACTGGGACGGGGATGGCTACAAGGGTAGGTGAAAATAAAAGCAGAGTAATACTGTTGTTGGATAAATGGATAAACGGGTTGCATGAAAAAGATTGGTATTTGCGAAGCATTAGACACTGGATCAAAGGAGGATGAACCGGTACGCCTATTAGTGCAAAACAAGATTATGTATATAGTGGCATGGAATATTTATTGACATTTTATAATATAAATGGCAAAAATAGAGGGCAGAACAAGCTATCAGAATCTTGGTGTCAGCAATCTGATTGGGACGATATTTCGGGAGATAGGCAGCAAAACAAAGCTGGGTTTCCCGTGGAGTTGCCGTCTCGGTTCATACGTTTATATTCTGCTCATAAGGAGATTGTGGGAGATATATTCATGGGAAACGGCACCACCCTAATAGCCTGTGAAAAAGCAAATCGAATATGTTACGGCATGGAAATTGATCCGCATTACTGCGATGTGGTAATTAAACGCTACGAAGAATTTACAGGCAATACGGCGGAACTGATCAATGAGTAAACGCGGACCCAAAAAAGGCGCCGAGAATGCAGGTAGACCGCCGACTGAAATAGACTGGGGGGTGTTCGAGAATCTATGCGGTTTACAATGCACAATTACAGAGATTGCAGGCTGGTTTAATTGCGATCCTGCCACTATAGAAAACAGGGTGAAAGCCGAATATGGAGAAACTTTCTCAAACATTTTCAGACAAAAAAGAGGCTCAGGGAAAATAAGTCTCAGAAGAAAGCAATGGAAAATAGCAGACAAGAATGCGGCAATGGCAATATTTCTCGGCAAGAATTACCTCAACCAAAAAGATATTCCAGATTATGACCAGACCGATAACGAAGTAGCAAACTCCATAAACGCAAAAGATATTTCCAGCATCTTCACAAAGAATTATAATTCCGTAAACGATGAAACAAATATCACCATTAACCGGGGCGGGACCGCATCCACAAAGACCGTCTCCCTGGGTCAGCTTGCTATGGAATTTCTGCTGACAGGGCAGATAGGCGATAAAGTCGGCAGGTCATTCGATATAGTTTCAAAGACATTACCGGCTTTAAAATCTACTGCAATCAGGGACTTCCTTAATTTTTCCAATATTTATGGCTATGATTTAATGTTTGAGCATAAGAAATCAGCGAAGGAGTTTTGGTATAAAGACCGGGTTGTCAGATATTATTCTATTGATGATGAGAAGAAGGTAAGAGGGCAGCGCCGGGATTTCCTATGGATTTCAGAAGCAGACACAATCAGCTATGAAATATTTCGCCAGCTTCAAATGAGAACCCTTAGACATACTTTTATGGACTTTAATCCTGATAATGAATTTATATGGATCAATGAAGAAATAGAACAAAAACGAGCAAAAGAACAAGGTGATGTATTTGTAATACAATCTTCGTACCTTGACAACCCTTTTCTTGATGATAAAAATCTACTTGAAATTAATGTACTCAGAACCGATCCTGAATACTGGCAGATATACGGACTTGGAAATTACGGATCAATAGCTGGATTGATTTACAAAAATTGGGAAGAATACGAAGTATTACCAGAAAAGAAGTTCATAACTTTCTACGGGCAGGATTACGGGTTTTCGAATTCCAGGGATGCGATGCTAAAAATCCGATGGGAAATGGGGACAAAGAACCTGTATATGGATGAATGCTATTATGAACTCGGAATGTCTACAGCCGGGCTAATCGAAAAGACCAAAGAATCTAACCCAGATAACGATCCGGTCTATGGTGATTGCGCTGAGGCAAGGCTCATGCATGAAATCCGTTCTTCAGGAGTTCAACTATACAAACCTAAGAAAGCAGTGCTTTCCTCAATTAACCTTTTGAAATCCTTCAATCTGTTTATATATTCTGGCAGCTCTAATTTATTAATGGAAATAAAAAGGTATAAATGGATGAAGAAAGACGGCAAACGAATTAACCAGCCGCTTAAGGCTTTCGACCATTTAATGAATGCCGGGCAATATGGAATAACTGGATTTATGTCGATGTACGGAAACAAATATAAAATACTAAAAGAAGTATTAACCAAGAAAAATGTTAAGGTGTAAAAAAAATGGCTGATTCAATCGTAATGGTAGATTTTCCGATAACTTTCTCAACGAAGTTTTATAATATGTTTCGAGCCTTTGTCGAGGAAAAGATTCATTTAAGGATGCAGGACGAGTCGGATACTGATGCAATCGATTCAGGGGGGTTTGTTAGATTGACAAACTATACAGATCATATTCCGGCTGCCGGGGACGTAGGCAAAACAATTGTAATAATCGGCGGGGACTATCAGCCGGCAGTGGGAACGGTTACTGCCGTTGATCCTACGTTCTCAATCACGACAGATATAGTTTATTCAGCCAACGCGACCGTGAGATTCTTTTTTAAATATGATAATCTTAGAATGAAATACCGCTTTTGTGAATTTAGTGCGCAGGACAGCCAGACCGCCGCAAACTTATTTAACGACAGTGAATTTATATTTTACCCTGACGAATTTGGAGAATTGTATATTGACATATCGATTATCAAACATGTACTGACTCCATCCTTTACAGCAGACGATGATTACAATGCAGACCTTTTTCAAGCCTTCCAGGTTCAGTATCAAACGCTATTCGATACGAATACAGATACTTGGCACTCTGCCCATGACTCAGGGCTTGCCAGTTTTGAAGCCTTCCTGTCTGTTCACGCTACCGGGCGAACTGCTCAGATTGATTTTTGGGGCGACTTATTACAGGCCGGACTTGATAAGGTTTTGGACGGGAGAATGTGGCGAGGTTATGATAAGATATTTTCAACGCTTACGCCAGAGGCAGAGACTCCAAGTAATATTCAAGTTGACATTGGTGAGTTTAATCTGGCAAAAGGATCAATAACAACACAGACTTTAGTTGTATCAAGAGCAGTTGCGGATGGATTGCTTGTATCTAAATTAACTTCAATAAATGCTAACACGAGATTCATTAGATATATGTTTATAGAGGGCGTTGGTGTGTCTCCTGTTATTTATGATTATTATTTGACTGTGTATGATACTCAGGAAGATGATACTGAATTCTATCTTACTTGGGTTTCTGATAACGGAACTATCCGGCAGTGGCTGTTCACGAATAAAATACTATTTGAAAATGATATGGATTATGATATTTTAATTGGAGATGAATATAGACAGATACCAAATGAATTTGAAGAAATATTTACAATCGAAGCAAAAGGAATCAGTGCAATAGAGCGTAAATATATTTCATCCATGTTTGTCTCGAATAAAATCCAAGTAGAAAATGACGGGCAAACGG
>Ga0075122_10002269_pt1 | contig 12830 bp, 23 predicted proteins | sample AntAceMetag02UKB_FD_69790 | JGI IMG/M metagenome (GOLD analysis project Ga0075122, IMG submission 69790) | Saline lake microbial communities from Ace Lake, Antarctica - Antarctic Ace Lake Metagenome 02UKB | ecosystem: Environmental > Aquatic > Non-marine Saline and Alkaline > Saline | place... | reverse complement strand
GTGGTCATTTGGGCCTAACCATTTATATTTTAGCTCATCGTCTGGATCTATTCTCTTATAACTCCATTCCCTTGCTTTGTTGTATAATGCCTGGGTCTCTGTCCTATAAATATTCATGGCTTGATAAGGAGGGATCCCTTTTTTTGTTAGATATGCCATTACCTGGTCTTTTGTCTTGCCTTTTAGCATGGATCTCATTATGTATGATTTAATTAAGTCACTTGTTCTTAAATTCACTCCGTCAAAGGATCTTGCGAAGAGGTCTTTTTCCACGTAGTCTACAAAGCTTGTGATGTCTGATTGTGCCTTAATTATGTTATTCTCTGCGTTTTTTATGAATTTCCTTTCGTCCATAAAAATCTTTGAACTTATCTTTTGGATGTATGCTTTTATGTCTCTTCTTGCTGAATGCCTTGGGTTGTACACTCCAGGGGTTCCAGTTGAAACCATTCCAGTGTCCTTTTGGAGATTTATGTCTTCTATTTTTTCTTTTAGGGTTTCTGCCCTGTAAATGATTAAAACATTTGTTATGTAGTCTTCTGGGATAGACCCTTGCACATCTATTGTTAGGGGTCCTATTGAGATATACTTCTCTGCGTTAAGAGCTCCTCCTTCATTTGACACCACATTTGTGTTGCCTTGCATTTGGTTCTGAACATCCCAGTTCCTTGGATAGAAGAGTTGTTCTTGGATTCCTTGCAGAGTCATTATTTCTTCTCCTATTGATGTAAAAACTTTAAGAATTGTGTCTGTTGCTCCTTTGTTATTGAATTCTACTTGAACTGCATATATTTCTCCTATGATCTCCTCTGTTTTAAATAGAGCTTTATTCTCTGGATCTAAAAAGATGGGCCCTGTATTGATTTTGTCTAGCATTGTTCATTTTTCCTTATGTACTTTCTCATCTCCTGTTTGGTTATTTTTAGTTCTTTTGCTTTTATTAGTTTCTTAGCAAAGCTGTCCTTTAGGTATTTTAAAGGGACTACGTGTCCATTGCCTTGGGGAGATTTGATGTCACAAAATTTTCCTTTTCCTCTTACTTTAATGAGGTACATATCTGTTGCTTTGTTCGTTGGAGCTGGCTGATTGGTTGAGGCTGATTGGTTTGTTGGTTGGCTAGGGGAGAATGGACTTCTATTTCCAAATGGCGAGCTTCCTTCGTTTCCTCCGAATGGGGAGCTTTCTCCACCCATTCCTGCTCCTTGTGGTGGTTCTACTGGTTCGTCTACAGGATCATATTGGAATTCCTCTTCCTCTGTGTATGTTACATTAAATCCTAATTGCTGCATCATTTGAGCATTGTTTATTTTCTGTCCTATCAATTGCTCTTTTGCTATTTCGTCTTGTTCTTCGTTTGGATTTAAGTCTATGTGATAATCCTTAACCTCTAGTTGTTTCACATACCAAGGATAGAATTCATCATTATAAATTCCTTGGCCGTCTGCTATTGCTCTGTTGGTTACAGTTATTTGGAGTCCTTCGTTGTTTAGTCCTCCACCTGTGCTTACATCTCCTTGATAAAGTGGCATAACTCCCCAACATGCTCCTATTTTTCTTGAGTATTCGTCTCTTACTTCTGTGTACTGCATTTCTTCTAAGGATCTCATGAAGTCTATGAATTGTATGTTGTTTGCACTCTGGCTATTTGCGTGTTGCTCTACTACCATCGGAGGGATCTGGTGTGGATTTCTCTTAAATTCGTCAAGCATCCAGTTCCAGGCTTTTGTCACACTTGCCGTGTTTGATGAGTTAATAAATAAAAGTCCTCTTGGTGGTCTTTGTTTTGAATAATAATTCTTGATGTAATTGTCCATATTCATCATTGTTACAATCTTCATCCAACATGCATATATCGGTGAGAAACCATAAAGTAAGGTTGGTTTGTATTTGCTGGTATGAAAAACTTCATTTTTAGAATAATAAATATAGCCTCCTTCAGGCATGTCTCCCCTATAGTATGCTTGGAACATTTCCTTGCCACATTGTGGGCAGATTTTTGTTGTTGAATTAAGTAGATCTCTGTGTTCTGGGCAAAACATTAATTTGTTTCCTGAGTTGTCCATCCCCATTCTTCCTTTTCGGTCTGCTATGATAAACATAAATCTTGGGTCTGCCCTTATGAATTCTACTGGTATTTCTGTTACTAAGGAGCCATCTTTGTTCCAGTAATAATCCTTAATGCACACGCAGTACATGTTGTCTACTATGTTTAGATCATTTTCTAGTTCTGATGATAGTCTTATTAGGTCTTGGTTGTTGTCGTTTACTGATTTAGAATATTTGATTAATCTTTTTTTCTCCTCTACATCTGGTTCTTTTAAGTCTCTTGATTTACACTCATCACATTCGTCCACTGGGTTTTGGAATTCCTTGTGGCACTCATTACATTTAAATGCATAGTTTTCTTTTACTTCATAGTTGTATCTGAATATTGCTTTTCTTAAATTTTGATGTATTGTTAGTAAAATGTCACTATATTCTGCTACATCATAAAGGGTATAATAAGAAAGAGGTTGTATTTGTTTGATAACATTATCGTCTCCTGTTATCTTGGATGGATCTAAACTTGGACGTGCATTTGATTTGGTTGGGTCCACTCCAACTAATTGGTCAACGTAGTTTTTTGTTACCTCTATTGTTTGGGGATCGTGTTGTTTTATTTCGATATTTGTAAAGGGTATTTTCATTATGATTTCCTCCGATGGTTTTAATAAGCATTACTTTTATATAAACTTTATGATTTTGTTTGTTCCTTTTCTATTAAAGTGCATTGAATAAACTCTGGTTTATTATAATTTATATTGCATAAATCTAAAACCTTACCCATTGCACCATTGCACCATTTGTGTAAAATTATATTATGTAATCTTGGATTGTCTTCTTCCATCCTTTGAAATCTGTTTGGTTCTTCTTCGAGATTAATTCCAAAACCACAACCCATACATCCTGTTCTATTTGCTTTTGTTGTTTTTAATAATTTGCCTTGTTTAATAATATCTCCATAAGCCTTACAATAATCAAGATTAAACTCTTTAATATATTTTAAAATGTCTTGTTCTGTCCAAAATCCTAAGGGATGGCAAACTTCCTTAGTAAAGTTAATACAACCATTTTGTAAGTATTCTTTTTTTCTTTCCATCCCATCAGATGCCATTGTACCTATAAAGGGGACCTCTCCTGTTTGTTTTTTGTATCTAATAAATGGTTCTTTCTTAAGATAATAACAACACCTATCCGATACTTCTATATCTGAATCAATAATACATTTCCACTTTTCAGAAACTTTAAACATAGTTTTAGATCCATCTTTCATTATTCCTGTCATTAATCTATTTCTTAGATAATCTGATTTTGTGTGTTTTACCTTATGAATAAAATTTGCTTGTTGTTTTGATGGGAAGGGTATTCCATATTTTTCCCAAACCTGTAACATAGAAATTTTGGGTTTAAGAACAATATCTGCTTTTTTTATAGCATGTTCTCTTGTATCTATTTCTGTTCCTGTATCAACAAAAACCACTTTTACATCAGGATAAAGAGATTTAACTAAATGCATCATAACCTCTGAATCTTTTCCCCCACTATAAGAAATATAAACCTGTCCATCAAATGCATTATAAAATGATTCTATTTTTCTTTTAGTAAGTTGTATCTTAATATTCATAGGAAGTCCTTGTCTTTGTGTAAGTTGCCACATTTCCATCTTTTCAATACAATCCTGTGATGTTATCGGGATCCCTTAACATCGCTATTCTTCCTGGGTTTAGCTCGTACCACATTCTCATCATGAAGTTGTCTGCCTTATCTGGGGATCGTCCCATTCTTTCTTTGATTTTGTCTTTTCCTTCCATTGCTATCTTTCCGTCTTTTTCTATATCTTTTCTTCTTATCTGCTGCAGCTCTTCTATTAATTCGTTCTTTATTCTCTCATTTCCTATCTTGGTTGCTATCTTGCCGTGATTAACATATTGGGCTAGGTAATCGTAGCATTGGCTCTTTAGGTTTACATAATTACAATTCACTACTTGGATGGCTTTTGAGTTGTTAATAAATCCCCTTGAGCCGTCTATGTGGTCTACTACTCCTCCTCCTACTCCATCGTCATCTGTTAGGATGTTGCTGTATGGTATGAATAATTGTTTGGCTATCATTTTAAGTTTTTCTTCTGTGAATTTGGTTGGAGCTTTCTTGTATTCTTCTGGAGCCATCTTCATGTTGTATTCCCAGCACTTGACATTCGTTAGGCCTTCCCAGTAAGTTATAAATGTGCTATCACGTCCGTGCCTTGCTACATCTGTTATTAAGTATCTTTCTTCACTCTCTGGGGTTGTGTTTGTGAACATGTCTAGGATCTTAGGGTAATCGAAGATTTTGGCAGGATCCTCATCGTATTCGAAGTTTCCATAAAGCAGCCTTTCTTTTGCTATCTCATCGGTCATTTTAAACAGATTGTCTCTGTAGTGATGAGGCATGTATGGATTGTCTCCTACTAGGCTTGGTATGAAAACCCTATAAGGCTCTATGGTTCCGTCCTTAGCTGGTTTGTAGAATTGAAAGTATAAAAAGTTCTTTGCTGGGTTGCTGGCAATTAATAGCTTTGGTATTAAATTAAACTCTAATAACTTAAATCGTATCCTTGACATCAGGATGTTCTTTGCTTTCTCTGTAACCTCAGAGGCCTCATCTATGAATGCTCCTGTATATTCGGAGGATCCCAGACTATCAAATTCAGGATCACTTGGGTAAAGGAATAAATCTTTTAAGTAAACTGATGAGCCATCTACGAATCCATGGGAGCCGTTGTTAAATTGTATAATAGAATTCATTGCATTGTATTTGTAGTCTTCTCCAGGCACTAGCCCAAAGTTAGAGCATGTCTCAAAAAAAGTAAGAAGGGTCGTGTCTTTAACATTCTTTAGTCTGGCTCTTCCTAGGGCCCACCTTGTTCCAGGGTAATTTAAGCAAGATTGGATTATCCAAATACATCCTAGCTTGGATTTCCCTCCTCCTGCTCCTCCTCCGAAAAATATCTCTGTGTGTATGTCATCACTCAGATACCCCATAGCTTCTGCCTGCTTATCTGTTAACATAAAAAACTTATCAGTTGGTCGGATCTTCAGACTTTGCATTTATAATGCTCCCTTTTTTTATCTTCTTTATGTCTACTTCTCTTGGATCTATTAAAATTATTCTGTTCTCTTGTCTTATGTTTGTTTGGTTTACTTCTATTGTTGGGCCATCTCGAGGTATCTTTCCTGCAATTTGTTTGATTCTCATTTGTCTATCCCATTCTTTTTGTAATACTTCTAGTGCTCTTATTCTATCTTTTTCTTGTCCTTTATTGTTTCTTACAATGGTCCAGAGTTCTTTTATTCTGTTTTGGGTGCTTAGTTCTAACTGAGAAAGAGTTTTTGGTGCATCTTCTAGGTTTCTTCTCTTGGTTCTTTCATCCCATCTTACATTTGCATCTCTTATTATTGTTGATAAACCTGTTCCTAGTTTTTCTGCTATTTGTTCATAAGTTATCCCTGCCTCTATCATTCGTATTACTGTGTCCCTTCGTTGCTCTATTTCCTTCATCTTCTTTGTTGGAAGTCTTTGCTTAATTTGTTTCTTAGGTTTCATTTAGGTTCCTTAATCTCAAATAAACAATCTACACAGATGCTTATTTTGTAATCATATTCGAATTCTTTTCCACACTTGTCACATAAACATTTTATCATATATTTGCGTACCTTGCCTGCCAGTCACTTGGCATTTCAAACATCTCATTTGTCTGTGGTTCAATTAATAGGATCTCATTCTCTTTTGTAAAAAAGAAGTTTAGAGCATGTCCTTCCATTAAGGTTGTTCCCTCTATTGGTCTGTTAACATAAATTGTGCCTATGGTTGAGTCCCTTAGGATGTTCTTGATTAATGCATAAAGGCTATAAGCATATTTCTCACAGTCGAAGTTGTCTGAATAATACTTTAGGTGCCTAAATAGATTAAATTGTAATGCTGTTTTAAGTGTGTTTAGCTCGTATTGTTTGTATGACATGTCTGTTATTTCTATCTTGTGGCTTGGCACTCCTATTTTCTTTAGTTGGGATTTAATGCTAGGGCCTGTTACTGTTCCTACTTTCTCTGCTGTTGCTAGCTCTTGAAAGCTATCAAAAAAGCCTTTAAACAATGCACTTGCTATAATCTTCGTTACATATTTTCCTATCATTTTTTCTCCTTGATGTATTTCTCTTCATAATGTTGTATGCTTAATGATTCCCTAGTCCATTTGTTATTTTGTTTAGTCCATATGTGATAAAAAATTGGTGTCTTGTTTGATTCCTGCCATTTCTTAAACATATGGAATTGTTTAATATCATGTTTTTGTGGATAATATTTCTTTTGAATGGTTGATTTGATTTCTACATTTTCTATTTTAAAAATAGGCTCTGAGCCAACAGATAATAATCTTTTAAAACATATAAAGTCTGGTGCCTTCTGACTTACTGCCACCTTAACTACATTATTGTCTCCATATAATTCTTGCAATCTCTTCTTGGATGCATACTCTCTGTCATATCCTCTTCTTTGTGGCATTTAAATCACATCTCCTCTTTTTATTTTCCTAGATGCCTCTTGATCTTGTTCTTTGCTGTCTTCCTTGATCTCCTTGTTGGGGCTTCATTCCTTGTATTTATTAATTTCTTAAGTATTGCTCTGTCCTCTTCTTTTCTTTGTCTTGATGATATTTTTTGTTTCTTTTCCATTGGATCTCCTATCCCCAAAAAGTTAGCTTTTTGTTGGATCTATCATATACCCCATGCTTTTCTTTGCTGCATCCTTTTCTTATGCATATAAGTCTCTGCACTGGGTGTTCTAGACTATAAACTGAATACCATTTGTGAAATCCTAATAAACAGAGAATTGGTGTTTTAATCTCGAGTCTCTTCTTTATGCTCCTTTTCGCCCTGCTTATCTTTGCCTGTAGTTTTATGCTTAACATTGGATTACCTTTAGTGTCAAAAGTGTCATTTTATGGTCGCTTTTTAATATTAGAAAGTGGAACTTGTATATAAATATTTCTGTTTTAGGTGTTCCATCCTACATTAAATAATAATGGTCTTGCCTTGGGTGTTATGAACTTCTTCCTGCAGGCTCTACACACTAGGTCTTCTTGGTCTTCATACTCGAATTCTTCCTGACAGTATCTGCAGATAAATTTCATCATTTTATCTCGCTCCACTTCTTCTTATCTTTCTCTCTTATTGGGTCTTTTCCTGTGAATTTTGCCCATCTGTTTATGATCACGTCTACGTACGCTGGGCTTAGTTCTAGGCAATAGCAGGTTCTTCCGCTTGTCTCACATGCCATTAAGACACTTCCTGAGCCTCCACAGGGTTCAAGCACGCTCTCGGTTGGTCTGCAGGAGTTCTTAATCATCATTAAACTTAGAGCTACTGGCTTTTGGGTTGGGTGTAGGTAGGATGTATGTGAATCCTTTTGTATCTTTATTAAGTCGCTTGATTGTCTTATTTGTGAAATCAACTCTATTAATTCTTCTTTCTTCATCTGGTTTAGCTGCTCTATGGTTGAGTTTAATATCACTGTCTTGTGGGTTCTGTCTCCGTACCAAGCATTATTTTCTTTCTTTCTGCAGTATAGTATTGGTTCATGGCACCAGTGGTAGTCTGAGTGTCCCAGAACGTGCCCTTTTTCCCATATTAATTGCTGTTTGATGGTTAGCCCTGCGTCATTTAATGCTCTCTCAAAGATTGTATGATTTATTAATGCATAGCATGTGTAGATTGCTGGTATGTCCTTTGTGTATTTTGCTACATTCTTGTATAATGCTGATAAAAATTGGAATAATTCTTCCTTTCTTAGTCCATCGTTGTCCATTACACCCCAGTCTCTTCCATCTGGGTTATTGGTTCCCTTGTAGCTTACTCCGTATGGTGGGTCTGTCCAGCACATGTCTGCCTTCTTGTTTCTCATTAATGCCTTGAAGTCTTCTTCCTTTGTTGAGTCCCCACATAATAGTCTGTGCTTTCCTAGGAGATATATTTCTCCCTTCTTGCTTTTTGGTTTCTCTGGGATCGCTGGTGTTTCTTCTATTTCTGTTTCATTCTCTCCTACATTTACTCCAAGCATTTCATCCAGATATGGTTCGTCAAATCCTGTAAGTGTTAGGTCTACATTCCCTGCCTCATTTAATTCGTTTAATAATTTGGTTAGTTTATCTTCGTCCCATTCTCCTGAGATTGCATTAAGGGATACATTTAGGATCTCTTCTTGTTCTTTGGGTAGATTAACGTAGCTTACTGCTATTTGTTTCCACTTCATTGCCTTGATGGCCTTTATTCTCTGATGGCCTCCTATGATTACATTGTGTCTGTCTGCGTTAGTATTTACTATAATTGGTTCTACAAATCCAAATGTCTTGATATTTCTTACTAGCTTATTTAATTCGTTCCTGGTTATCTTTCTTGGATTGTTCTCGTTTTCCTTTAGGTTTTTAATGTCTACCCATGTCCATTGATGGCAGAATTCACATCCTTCTGCTAGTTTCTCATGATCTTTGATTGGTTTAAAACATTTGTCACATCTCATAGTATTGCTCCCCTATCTATTTTTTCTTGTTTTATTTTTGCTCTCTCTTTTACAACATCTTTCATTTTGTTCTTGTGTCTCTTGCCTACCATGTTCGCACACTTTTGGCAAATTCTTGGATTAACATAAAATTGAGTGAAACATCTTGATAAACAGTTATCGCAGTGGAAGTCTTGGTTTGTTTTGTTTATAACCTTTAATTCTCCCCCTCTTTCAATAAATTTGTTTGAACACCTAATACATATTTTCATATCCACTGGGATTAATTTGTCTTCTTGGCATCCGCAGAAATTGCATCTTCCTTGGGGTAATGGCTTGTTATCTCTTACTGCTTCTGCCATATCTCCTGTTACTCTATCTTTAGATTTTTCGTTTATCTGGTCTTCTTCCAGTTTCTTCTTCTTAAGATATTTTTGGATCTCTGTCTTTGTTGGTTTGATCATTTGGGTTCCTTGTCATAATAGTTACCTTGTGTTTACATACACTGCAGGTTCCTATTAGTTGATATTTTATGCCTCTTCTTGTGTCTATTTCTCTTATGGTCGTGTTTGTTATTTCTGTTTTAGTTCCTTCTCCTTTGGATCGTCCCCTGTTACAAAATACGCAATATCCCTTAACCATTTTTCCTTATTGTGATAGTTAGTGTGCTTACTCTATCTATTTTGTCCGTTTCTTTTGATTTAATCTCTTCTGTTATGGCTTGCATGTCTTTTATTTCCCAATCTGTTAGAAATCTGTGCGTCACAATTAATGCTACATCTACGGCATGGCTTATTGATTTTCCTCTGGCCTTAATAAATATCTCGTTGTGGCTTTGTGCTTGGGTTTGTACCGCAAAAACATAATTTTTGTTAGGTTTCTTCCCAATAAAAACGCAATTTTGTGTGTCTTCTTGTGTACTCATTAGTATTCCTCCGCATTGCTATTAGATTAGAATGTTAGAACTACTATATAAATTTTTGTAAATTTAAGGGCCAGTGAGAAAACCCTAAGAGGCACTCAGAAATTTTCTCACTGGCTTTCCTTTTTAAAAATTAATCTTGTTCTTGTTTTACATCATGTTCTGCAGCTTCACAATTTGGGCATAAATCATGATCCTTTGGATAATCCTTAGATAATCTACACTCACATGCATCACAAACTCTATAAGTTGTTAAACTTCCATTTTTGTAATTATGTTTATCCATCACTGCCATTATGTCTTTTACTAATTCTTCAGGAATTTGTTCTTTTCCTTTTGTTTTAATCTTAATTTCCATCATTTTTTCTCCTTCATTAGTTTTTTATTTTTTTTACACTCATTGCATATATAATTTTTATATTGTGATGAATAAATCTTTCCGCATGTAGGACATCTATGTTTATCTTGCCCTTCAATATTATCATAAGTCTTTTTGAATATGTCTGGCTTGCAGGGATAGAACTCGCCGTTAATTCCTTTGATTATCCAGTCTCCCTCTGTTGCGAACACATATCCTTCAAGAGTAAGTATTGCAAATGTTGCCTTCGCACCTGAATTGTTTGATTTAGTAACTGTCCCCATGTTAGCCCCTACAAATTTCTTTAATGTTACAATAATCTTGTGGTAATACTCAAATTGTATTGCTTCTATTACTATTGGTTTTTTTCTAAATTTTTGTATCATTCTCCATTCATTCCTCCAGACTTTTGGATTTGAAGTCTCCATCATAGTCTTGATTTAGTTTCTTATCTAGTTCTGCTTCGTTCTTCTTTAAAATCCAGATCATTTCTCTTGCGTTCTTTGGATGTGTGCACCAGTAATGGTTGACATTTGGCTCTATGTGGTCCAGGTGTTTGAACTTCACTGGCTTTGTGCAAAACATACATCTTAAATGTAGTTTGTGTATTGCATCTGATTTTCCTTCTTCGCTCATGTTAATTGTCCATTTATTATTTTGTTTTATCTGCCAGTTCTTGCATTTGTTACATCTCCAGATGATGTATTTCTCAAATGGGATCATACTGGAATGTCTCCTATGTCAAGTGTGGTCTTGTTTGGATCTTGGGTTTCTTTATTTAAAACTAGTTTTTCTCCCTTTTTTGGTTTAATAAATTTAATCCTTGCATAATAAAAATTAAAAAGTTGTATGCTTCTCCAAGATACTAGTTGATTCTTTATCGACTCTGTGTTAAATATCTTTATTCCATATTTAAATGGATTCAGGAACCCAGCTATTCTTTCTGTTTTCATATGGCTTCCTGAATTTTAGTCTCTCTCATTTTTTTAGTCCTGATGCAAAAAAAGTTTTTGTTAACTCTAATGCTTGCATTTCACTAAAACCTGCTTTAATAAAACTATCATGGATTTGTTTTAATGTTTCTGCAATCTGTTTCAAATCTAAATTTTCCGCAAAGTTCATTTTTTATTAAGGTAGTAATCGTACCCTCCTCCATCTGTTGTTTGTAGGTCTTCTAACATTGGCATTATTTCTGTTAGTTTGCAGGCTGCTTTCACTGGAATAATAGGCAAAGGATAGTTTTTCTTTTTCATGTCCTTGAGGGTCTCTGATTTGTATACTTCAAATGCTATTCCCCAGTCTAGGATCACAAAGTCTGCTCTTGCATTTCCTGTGAATGTGGCCTCTGTTGCGAAGTGTAGTCCGTGCTGATAGCAAAACTCAGCCATGAAATACTTAGTCATTCTATGGTCTGGGCTCTCTGCAGGATAATGGCTGCACTTAACTGCATTAAATGTTGCTTGGCTTATCGTTCTTCTTGTTTCCATCCTCTTCTTTAGGATCTTCTGGTTTGGCATTTTCTATCTTCTCCTGTAGTGCTTTTTTTCGGTCTTGGGTTTCTTTTCTTGAGTTTATCATGTCTCCTACTATTCCACTTGCAACCATTGATTTAACTATGCTTTCAGTTATCATTATTTCTTTCATTGGTCCGAAGACTACATTTTGGTTGTTTTGTGGGTGTTTTCCATATCCGAATGGAATGGTTCTCATTAAAAAAAAGTGGTACTCACATACTGGAATTGTTATTATTTCTCCTGCCTTGGGTTTAGGTTGTCCGTTTATTACTTCCATACTTTGTACTTGTGTTTCTAATTTTTTTGGTTGTCCGCAGTTTGGAAATACACAAACATCTGACTCTACTTTTTTAATTGATTCCATTTAATTCTCCCTGATGTTTTTCTCTGTTTTGATTGTCTTCATTTCTGTCATAGTCATAGTGAGTCATTAATTCATGCCTTAGGTCTCTTCTTTGTTTTATTGTCATCTCTGGTACTGCTTCTAATAAATCACAAAATTCTTGGGTTTCCATGGTGCCTCCTTTCTTTGTGCCTGCAGTCATCTGCATGCTCTGTTTCAAAGTTTATTCTTGCTTTGCTGTTTCTTCCGAAGGGATAGTTAATTCTCCATACTGCTCCACACCTACATCTTTTCCTGCTTCCATTAGTTTTGTAAGCCATTTATTCATCCTCCTCAATGAATTCATTTAAATCTTTATTCTCTCTTTTATGGTCGCTTGAACCATATTCTTTTCTGAATTTATCTTTTCGTTTGTTTTCTTTAGTTCCCATTTTCTATGATCTCAAATATTTCTTCAAATAATGCAGGAGGGATCACTCCCCTTAGTTTAGCATTCTTTATTCCTTGTGTTTCTGCCTTGCTTCCTCTAGGTGCTGGCTCATGGCAGGGATTCCCATTTTTGCAGCATTTTCCTTCCCAGTTTAATATGTTTGTGAAGATGTCTGTGGGTTTCATTCGCTTGTCTCCATATTGGCAGTAGCTTACAGTTGTCCTTCTCCATTCTGTCAGTCCATGTTTTCTTAAGATTTGAGGGGCTATTTTCCTAAACATTCCCCTTGGGTTTTCTATGCACCAGTATTTTGGTTTATTCTTTGCTATTAAAAATGCTGTTCGCTCTAATAATTTAATTCCTAGTCTTGCTGTGTCTGTCTTTGGTTCTCTTGTATCTTTCTCCCAATGTCTGCCTATGCTTGCTACACTGAATCCTGTGCATGGTGGGCTGAACCACATAAACCAAGCCTCTCCTGGGTCATAGTTTAAAATATCTGTTACAACATCTGGATTAAGTGATTCTTCGTTGTCTATGGTTAGTGTTTTGTATCCTCTTTCTTCTGCTACCTTACTAAAACTTTTAGTTCCTGCAAAGATTTCTATTGTTTGTTTCATTTCATTAAGTTCTCTAAACTATTCTTCCCATCCCATACAGTCATGTTATCACTAGATACATAATCTTTACATGCA
>Ga0075122_10002268_pt1 | contig 12831 bp, 15 predicted proteins | sample AntAceMetag02UKB_FD_69790 | JGI IMG/M metagenome (GOLD analysis project Ga0075122, IMG submission 69790) | Saline lake microbial communities from Ace Lake, Antarctica - Antarctic Ace Lake Metagenome 02UKB | ecosystem: Environmental > Aquatic > Non-marine Saline and Alkaline > Saline | place... | reverse complement strand
GTCAACAAATCTATTAAAACTACGTAATGAGCTAATAACCAACCGTTTTCTTCTCCTGACACACATAATACCAATTGCCCAAAAAAGATCTCTTACATAATCAATTATTGTTTCAGTAGTTTTAGTCCTTCTACTAAGTGTTATCGCGACTTCAGTTTTAATACCATATTTGCCTTGTTTATGTGAGATACAACAGTCAGTGTTTATAATGCCAGCCAAGAATCCTAATATATAACTCTTGCTTACTTTATCTGATTCACAATTAAATGATTCAATCCTTAATTTCTTGAAACTGTCACCTTTAACATACACATTCTCAACATCACCAAATTTACCGAATTTACTCTCCGGCTTTCTTATTTTTCTTGTTATGTAAGAATCTTTGCAATGCTTCCTTATTAATTCAACAACATAATCAGTCCTTTCTTTATTCTTTATTGCTGCAGTAAACGTAGATGCGTTGTAGGCTACATCTGATACAACAAACCCTTTAATGAAACCAACCTCAAATTGATTAACATCACTAATATGGCAATCTATGTCGAAGTAAGGCATTTTTATAAAATCCTTATTAGTTAAGCTACCTGCAGGTTTATATCCTGTATCAGTCAGTATTTCGTGGTCAGGGGTACATTTTATCTTCGCCCCATTATAAGTTTCTATCTCAACAAGAATATCTTTAAAACCGTTATCTATTACCCTGTTAACAGTGGTGAAATCAATTGATTTATCAGGACTGTATGATAATACTTTATTCCCTGTCTTAACCTGTGATATTTTTTTATATCCTTCATTGGTTATAATATGTTGGTTCTCGTGAATACAACACATAGCACCAGAACTCATAGCGACCGCTCCAGCGTTCAAAGTCCAACCACCTAACTCATCATCTTTCTGCACAGCTGCAACAAGACCTACACCGCTTGTACCTTTACCACCAGTAAACCTTGACCCAGGTAAGAATTGCCAAGCTCGTTTAAGGAACACACTATTATGTGTGACTAAATAATCGTCTGTAATGTATTTTCCATCAGGGTTTTTTACAGTAATGCATCTTGCATAATCTTCCTTAATATATTTTATATCAATTATGGCTGATTTGGTTTTTAATGACCCCACCCATACCTCTTTTTTTCTTTTAATTTTACAAGGGGTGATTGCGGCTGGAACCCTACAAGTTAAGTTAAAAGATTTAAACTTTTTCCCATTACAGGTGGTTGTCTTATTTCCTAAAGTTACAGTCCCACCAAGGCTTCTTATTAAATTAATAACACCTGTTTTCAATTCTTCCCTGATGGTATAAAAATTAAATCTCTTACCATCTGATTGGACATGTCCATCAGAATCTATTAGTCCTTGTAATAATGATACTCTCTGTTTTATTGACGCAAATAAATAGTCTGTTGGGATATGTTTATTCATAAGTAGATTATTTTTTCTTAATTGTTTTTGGAAACCATCATAAAGCCAATAATAATATTTAGCTTTCTTTTTTTCTACTCTGTATGGGATATAATCAAATATTTCTTTATCTGGTGTTGTTATTCCAGCCGTTCTTGATGTGCCATCACCTAACCAAATACCTAATGTATATGGGTCAATAGGGAGATTTTTTTTAGGGAAATGTATGGGGTTGGTTGTTGGGACGAAGTAATCGCATCTTGCTCTTGTTTTACAGTCTCTTTTATCATATTCCTTATGAGTATATCTTTTCATTAGGGATGCGGTGGTTAACACTTTGGTGTGTTTTTTATGGATTACTTCCCATAAATGGTTTTCACTACATAATGTTGTTCTTCCATCCCTTGTTTTAATTTGATATATTTTTTGTTTAGTTATAGGGTGCACAGCAATTATTTTGGTGGGTTTTCCATCATAACCTATTACCGAATCATATAATTTAATATCTTTAAATTTTTTCCACCCTTTTGGAGTTAAGATTTTGGAATTCAAATCTTGTGCTTTACCTTGACCAGGATTACCTATCAATAAAATATGTATAACGCCCCTTTCTTCAAGATGATTATCTTTGTATAATGGCACTCCACCCACCAATTGAAGCAATACAGCCACTTTAACGACTTCATGACCATACACATTAGGTACTATTGATTGTGCAAGGTCTTCAAACAACGTGGTTGATTGTGATATGTCAGTTAATTCTTTAATATCTTTATCAGTCACTTTAAGGTTTTCAATGTTGTCATCTAACAACTCAACACTGTTAGCCATAATATATTTTCTGAAATCGTTAGCATCTTTCCTGACGGGTTTCTCCTTCAACAATCCACTGATAACAACTTTTGTGCTTGGTTGTAATGACGCATCAATTTCATGCCGACATAAATCTTCCCTTAATATGATAATTATACTTCTGGGTTTTTGAGTACTTTTAATCTGACTAGGGTCTTCTTCAACAACAATCTTTTGTTCATCAATCCTATTTTTGTCTTTCAAGATAAACCTAGTCTTGCTCTTACAAGAATCACAAAATGTAGGATAAACAACCTTACTATCCTGTGGAGGCATGAACAACAATAACTTCTCTTTACAACTACTGCATTCAAATGTAGCAGAATTGATTTTATGTTGCACATCAGAAACCCTTCTAATATACCCTGTCACTACAACAAATTGATTAATCTCTTTAGCTCTTAATTTCCAAATATCTTTACATTGTGTGGTAGGGATATTAGTAAACCTAATATTAAAATGTGTGGGTGCTGTAGAACTAGCGATTTCTCCTGCAGCTATACTGAACGCTTGTAGTGACATTTCAAAATCATCTAACACATTATTAGCAAGTTCCACACTATGTTTCATTACTATCCTAAAATCAAGATGTATGTAACCTCTATCTTTATTAGCTGCCACAGCAATCTCACCCCTGTAATAAATACTAAGAAATTCATTCGCTTGTTTTATTAATTCACCTGCTTCCATAAATACTGTTAAATCATGAAATTATATAAACCATCGGATTGGCATGCCATGGCAGTCCAATGAAAAAAATCAAATACAAATAAATAAATAAATAAATAATATAATATATATATATATAATAATAATAATAATCATACATACTCCTCTATACACCCCTTAAATACACCCTTTAATCGTTTCTACCCAGTTACACCAAAAAAGTGTCACCACCAACCAGTAGTGGGATGCTAATGAATGGGTTTGGACTGCTAATGTGAAATGGGCCTTTATAAATCTTTCGGTTGTATTGGGTATCATTAGCATTCCAATGGCAGTCCAATGGTTGTATGGGGGGTAAGATTAAAAAAATGAGAGGTGTAGCGTCGCCACTACCCTCAAGAATTACAATCCTGTCTCAACAATACTTAATATTATACCTGTTACAAAAGCACACAAAATGTAAAACCCTGCTATTGTTCCTATAACAAAACAAAACTTCATCCATGCTGTATCTATTTTCCATTCACTCATTTTCTTTTCCTCCTTGGCTTTCTGATATTGTATTTCCTAGCTTCAATTCTGTTTATAGCACTACATTCCTCACAATAATAATGATCAGTTGTTTTATTTTTATAACAACGAGGACAGATTCCTTTTTTTATACATTTGTGTTTTGTAACTTTATTAACTATATAATGTATTTTTTTTCTTGTATCTATCCACGATTGTTTTATATTTAATTGATGTGCTTTTATTAATTCATTAGCTTCATCATATTTTCTAGTCCGTCTTAATTCCCTAATTAAATCCATATCAATAGGTATTAATTTTTTATTCATTTCACCTCCGATTGCGTGGTTAGTTTTATTATGAGTAATACATTCTTGGTCCGTCCAATGTCCATGACCGCAAAAATTACACTTTTCCATCCATACTACAACTGTCATTTTTTACCTCATTTCGTGAATAGTTTTATTAGAAGCATTTTCTTTTACTTCTAAATAAGCATGATATGATTTTCCATTGTGATTAATATTACCCACATCTATTAACATTAAATCATCAAGTAACATATTTTTAGCACAAGCGTAAATTGATGATTCAATATTCTTTTTAGTGTGTTTATCTATCATTGTTTTCCTCCGTTTCATAGTTTAGTGTAATAAGTGTGTTTATATACTGGTTTATAGTTAATTGTTTTTTAATAACTGAACTTATAATCAGTTTTAGCTTTCATTTTTTAATCCTATCACTCCAATTTTGTACAATTCCTGCAGCAATGTGTACAGCCTGGATTAATATCTTGTTCAAGTTGGTATGGTTGATTACAAATCATACAATTAACAATCTCACCTTTTTTCATTTTTTTCTCCAGAATATACTATCACCAACACTTTGTAGGTTTTGTTGTAACTTATTTATTTGATACATTAATTTAGATAACTGTTGTTCTGTCAGTTCTGTGTATGGTGTACCGTCAGGACACGTCATTATTCCCACTCCTACAACCCCTATTAATAAATCAATATCACTTTTTTCTAAATATGCTGTAGCTTTCTTTTCCATTTAATTAACCCCTCTAAACAATATATCCCACTCAATAGCTATTAACTCCCAACTCATATCCCTATTATTATGGCAGAATGATAGTCTGTACTCTTTATCAGTCAACATTTTAACGGTTGCTTGAACAAACCGTTCTTCATAATGCTCTGGATCAGCAGGTATCAACACACCTTCATCAGGCAATATTGTTTCTGGTAAAGCACCAAAATCACTTGTAATGACAGGTGTCTTCGCTTTGATAGATTCCATTGCAGTTATACAACTTGTTTCAAAGAAATGGTTTGGATATAACATCACATCTGCTTCAAGCATGATTTTAGCTAACTTATCTTGTGTCACTGGTTTGCATAGGGTAACTCCTTTAATCTCCCTAGCAACACGGAATAACCGTTTAGTATCATAGCCATCAACCAACCCATAAATCCCCATGCTACTATACACTTGCAATGTTGCCCAAGGTACTTTTTGTTTTATTATTGGCCAAATCTTTAATAATATATCCAGACCTCTAAACGGTGTTGTTGTATATACACAACTACCTCTAACCTTTTTAAAATTAGAAACATTGAATAATGCTTCATCCACACCATTTCTAGTAATAACGGCTTTGTTTAGATCCAGTTTACCTAATGATTGTTCAAGCCACACCCTTGTATGTGCTTTGCTTAAGAAAAACATAATATCAATATTTTCTTGTGCAGTTATTAATGCTTTAATATTACTTTCATCAGGAACATCATGGCTCCAATAAACAGCGTTCTTGACCCCTAAACTTTTAGTAAATGGTGAGGTATTCCTACTACTGATAAAAGTGTGTACTGTTTCTTTCATCATGAATTCAACTATGCCAGTATAATGTTTATATGTGACACCATCATAAACACCTGGCGTATCACAAGGACAAAACACATACACTTCCCAGTTGAGTTTTGCAAGTTCTCTAGCCATATTAATGACTGCAGTTTCACTACCAGCAATAGGTTTTTCTTTAATAGAATCCCCATTAAATAATACTTGGTTAGTATTGAATATAACTAAAATTGGTCCCATCAAAATTCACCATCCATCTTAATTACCTCTTCTATTTTGGATATACTTCTTTACATTGGTAGATAACTGTTTAATCTGTGCCACCATTTCTCCAGCACCGCGTTCTATTTTATAACAAAAAGAATACATCCCTGGTATGTCTTGTGAATTAATCCTATTATGACACCGTTGACAAATAGGTACAGTGACATTATTTTTAGGATTCATATGTTTAGGCAATACGTGGTGACTAGTGCTTCTTGTTGTTTTGTTAAATTCCCTACCACAAATCCAACAAGCATTATCGTTTTGTATGCTTATGATCATTTTTTCTCCCCTCTTTCTTTATCAATAATATCACAAATCCTTTTTTTATGTTGGATCCAGTAAAACATATCTTTCCTTATTTGTGGATTAAACCACCAACTTAATCTATTAATTACCCACGATGTACTCCACGCAATCATAAATAAAAATATACTAATAGTGAATATAAATCCACCAATATTCCACACAATATCTTTTATTGTTTCTATCATCACCACATCATCCTCCTCATGTACTTCCCTTTAATAATTTTAAAATCATCAAAAGAAAGACCTTTCTTTTTGCAAGCTTCCTTAAACATAATATATTGCTGCTTGTCTGTCCTATCATTATTACAAGAAACAACAAGCTTAGATTTCTCAACATCGGTTAAACTCATGAGCTGTTCTCTTTGTTCAAGATTCTTCATCTCACTTATCCTTAAATCAATCAACCGCAATTCTTCTTCAGACTTCTTCCGTTCTTCCATCAGTTTAGGAATAGAAGATAAGAAGTGAGCACTGAACTTATCTTCAAACCACTCACTCATATTAAATCCTTCATTCTTCCTTTTAGAATCAATAAACTCTTTAATCACTCTTGAAACTTTTAGTTGTAATGACTCTGTTCTACCTGTCGGCATCATCGAATCAAATATCTATCCCATGCAGCCATACTTTTCCTAATATCTCTCAAATCTTTATTTATTTTATCTCTCAGAAATACCATTCGCATTTCATCTTTCAACATATTTTTTCTGTGTTTTATGTAAGTTGTTGCACTAAATTTTACAGTAGTTGTTTTATTAGCCATCCTCTAACACCTCGTAGTTCTATTCTATTTCTTTTTATTTTGTTTTCATCAATAAGTCTAATTCCATATATGTAACCATACTCTCCTGGTCCAACCATAATCCTATAATTCTTAGGACTAACAAAGGCAGGTTTTCTTGATTTTAATAATGCACTAGCTTTAGTGACTTTTTCTAACTCATGAATTATTTTTTTATCATTAACAACAAATTCAGAAATATCCAACCCGATCTTTTCACTATCACCCATCAATTTCCTAATAGCCTGTTCAATACATTCTTTTCGCAAACCCATCACCCGTCTGTACAATCTTAAGAGACTATACGGTACTTAATACAAAACTATGTACTATTTAAATGTTCTTATTGTAACTTATTTTTTACAAACATATAAATAATATAACTGTTTTCATTCTTTTATGAGCAATATTAGTTTATTGGGATTACTGAAGGGTTATTGATAGTCCTATCGCTCATTGATTTCTAAACTTAACTACCCATGGTGTAATCTGGTCGCATGATTGGCTGTAACCCAATTGGTCTGAGTTCAAATCTCAGTGGGTAGATATATCTATCATTAATTCTATTGAGCGTTTCGCATAGCCTGGTCCATCGCACTGGACTTTTAATCCAGCGGTTTATTTACCATCACGGGTTCGAATCCCGTAACGCTCTTCGATAGTGTACCTAAGTAGTCAAAGGGAATGGTGTAGCTGCAGCGCAACCATGGTTTTAGAACCTTCAGAGGTGCAAATCCTATCACTATCATTATGCCGGGGTGCCGGAGTCTGGTTGCGGGAGTGGCTGAGTGGCGAAGGCACCAGGCTTAGGAAGGGTGAAGCTTAAATGCAGCATGCCTCACGGGGTGATGCTCAAGATGCCACTGAGATACCTGGTATGTACGAGGTACTACAACGTCGGTTCGAATCCGGCCTCCCGCATTTTTTTATTCCTTATAACACTTAGAACATTCCCAATATTCTATTTTTTGATTATGAAATAATTTCCATATAAAGTAATATGTTTCTCTACTGACATGACAGAATCCAATTATCTTATAAAAGTTATTTTTAAATTTAATTTTAGTATTGAATAAATCTTTTGACACATCTATCACTTCATAACACCAGCCTTGAAAAAAGTATTTATTCATATAACTGTGGAAACATTTACTCATTATTTTCTTATCAAATTTTCTTACTTTGATAGGAAACTTCTTCCCACATATCATACATTGCTTAACTAATATTTTATATTTATTCATTGTTCATTCCTCCGTTAAATTTATATATTATTTATACTTTTGTTATTATTGGTTTTTGTGTTTTATTAATATAATATATATTGGGTGTTTAAATGGATAAAAACTATTATTCCTCGGAAACGAGAATGTGGGCGTGTACCACAACCAATAATAGTTGGTAATCCGTTAAAACCACCTCACATTCTAAATCATTTACAACAAAAAGATATAATTGGGGTGGTGATAGCTATGCCCCTGTAGCGATTGTGGGAAATGCACTCGGCTGTTAACCGAGCAGGATGTCAGTTCGACTCTGACTGGGGGCGTTAAATTGATACGGTGGTCAAATTGGTAAGACATCTGGTTGCAACCCAGAAGACTATGGGTTCGAGTCCCTTCCGTATCTTATGCCGTCGTAGTCTAATCCGGCTAGGCATCTCCCTTGTAAGGAGAAATATGTGAGTTCAAATCTTGCCGGCGGCTTGACAATTATAACAGCGTAGAGGAGTATGGCTTATCTCGTCAGGCTCATAACCTGAAGCACGGCGGTTCAAATCCGTCCGCTGTTATTTCCAATAAATATTTAAATGATTAGTGACTCCATAATATTAAAATGTTATGGAGTCATAAACAAGAAGATAAATTAAAAGATATATATCCTGATAAATACATTAGTTGGGATAAAATGGAATCAATGTTTGGTGTTTCAAAGAAGGCCATCTGTCATAAAGCTTCCCGGCTTGGTTTAAACAGAGGTAAAACATACAACAGATCATGTAAGCCTAGAAAAATTTGGGATAAAGAATATTACTCAAAAAATAAAGATAGGATTTATAACAACAAGAAGAGAAGGATTAAAAAACTGAAAGAATTACTTGTAGAGATGCTTGGTGGCAAATGTAATCGTTGTGGTTTTGTTGGTGAAGTTGTTGTTTACGATTTTCACCATATTGAAGAAAAAAAAGAAGCGCTTTCACTTTTAATTCAAATCAATAAAAAAAAAGCAATTACCGAAGCAAAAAAATGTGAGTTACTTTGTGCTAATTGCCATAGAATTGAACACTTTGGGGGTATAATCTAATGGTAAAATACCTGGCTCCAGAAACCTTGGAGTCACCAGGAGTTCCCGGTTCGAATCCGGGTATCCCCATCAATGCCATGGGTAAATGACTGGTACATTTACTGGTCCGCTATTGGGTTAATTCCTTTAGCCCAGAATTGAATTGGGCATAGCCCAGAATGGAAAACCAGGTCTGAAATATGACATCTCGGTTCAAATCCGAGTCATGGCGTTTACATGGGACCATAGTTCAATTAGGTAGAACATCTCCCTTGCAAGGAGAAGGCTTCGGGTTCGATTCCCGATGGCTCCATTTTTTTAATACAAATATTTATATATTATTTAATTTATTACATCTATTATGAATCATCAAAGGTTTGAAGGACAGGGCATTATCAGAGTAGATATAGCTCCCATCATTGTCCATTAGAAACCAGCTGTGATTCATTCAAATTCTACAAAAACAATTTTTATGGATTGCAGCAATAGCTATGTCCCTATGGTGTAATGGAAACATAGTGGATTTTCGGTCCACCGCTGCGGGTTCGATTCCCGCTGGGGATATTAATAAGGGTGTGTACTCTAGTCAGGTCTAAGTGGCCTCTCTTACAAAGAGGAAGTCGGCGGTTCAAATCCGTTCACACCTATTTGGCTTAATAGTACAATGGTTAGTATATACGGTTGTCTCCCGTATGACCTGGGTTCGATTCCCAGTTAAGTCGTTTGGAGTAGTGGCCAAGTATGGTCCAAGGCCCTCGGCTGATATGATAAATATCCGAGAATTATATGCCCTCGGATTTGGTTTAAGAGTCCGAGTGAACGCAGGTTCAAATCCTGCCTACTCCATTTTGGGATAGTGGTCTAGCTTGGCTAAGACTTCTGGTTTGGGACCAGAGAAGCGTGGGTTCGAATCCTACCTATCCCATTTGGGCGTATAGTATAACAGAATATTACGGTTGGCTTCGGACCAACAAATTGGGGTGCAATTCCCCATATGCCTTTTTCCCTCTATGGTGTAATAGACTAGCATCAGAGCCTTCTAAGCTTTGGATCTGGGTGCAATTCCCGGTAGAGGGTTTGGTAGTTAAAATACTCCCATAGGATAGTAGACTAATCTGTTGGATTTTGGGTCCAGCGACGGTGGTGCGAATCCGCCTGGGAGCATATGTTGGTAGTGGTGTAATGGTCAAGCACTTCAGTCTGTGACACTGAGAGAGTGGGTTCGATTCCCACCTATCGACCTTTAAGGAACCTTAGTGTAATCTGGGCGCATACCAGATTGAAAATAAAAACATTTAAATATGTAATCAGGGGTACTCCTTAATATGAAATGGACCCAGAAACAAATTGAATATTTAAAAAAACAATTTTTACCCAATGGTGCCAAGGTTGTAGCGAGTGAATTAAAAAGAAGTATACGATCAGTACGAAAAAAAGCATATAATCTTGGTATACGGAGGAAGGAGTATAACAAATTAATTAATTATGAAATAAAAAAGTGTTTAATATGTAATAAAAAATTCACATCACTTAAACAAAAAAATAGAAAATATTGTTCAGTTGATTGTAAAAATGAAGGACACAAAAAACCATACGAAGATTTATCGTGCCAGGATATAATAAAAAAACGTCTGATAACAGAAAGAGGATACAAATGCGAGTTGTGTGGATACAATATAATCATCGTTGTTCATCATAAGGATTTAGATAACAGTAACAATAAAAAAGGGAACTTACAATTATTATGCCCAAATCACCATTATGAAATACATTATAAAAATAACCAAGGAGCAGTAGGAAAATTGGGAACCCCGCTACGCTGAAGACGTAGAGTGCTAACGCACATTGCGAGTTCAAATCTCAGAGGTTCCATCGATTAAAATGACAGAAGCAATAAATTATGAGTTATATAGGAAAGTGAAAAGTCAAGATGACTATTTTGTTAGTTGGGGACCTGATCAAGTTAATGCTTTAACTGAAGACCTTAAAAAACAAATCTATGGTAGATACGTATTAAAATGTGAAGTGTTCCAAAGAGACTTGTTTAGTTGTCAAAATATTGATTGTGAGTTTCCTGATTCACCTTTAACTATCCATCATATTAAATTCAAAAAGAATGGTGGTAAAGATACTGTTCGTAATGGTGTTACCATTTGTAATACTTGTCATACAGCTTTCCATAGAGGTAAGAGAGGTTTCTCTTTTGCAGATCTAAAATGTTTACCAGTTCATATTAGGGGTAAGTCTTTCAAAGTAAGTAAGAAAGTAAAAGGTATTGATTGGAAAAAGATTAAATCAGAAATGAAAATTATTAGGAAAGAGTTGCAAAGAACAGGTAGCATAACAAAATCAAGAGATTTAACAACAAATCAAATCATATTGTTAATGTTGTGGTTATCTATCCCTTACGATGAATATGATGATTAATGCGTCCTTAGCGTAGTCTGTTAACGCGGGTGGCTTCCACCCATCTATACGGGGGTTCAAATCCCCCAGGGCGCACCATTTTTTAACCTAATTTTGATTGATACAGGTTAAATGTTGGTTATCTGAATAAATGAGTTATTGAATAGAACTTGAGATAACTATAAGAAAAGAAAAAATATGGGAACAGTTAATTACTGCTCCCATTGTGGCAATAGATAATTACTTAATTTTTATTTTTATTTAAGCATTTATCACAATAAATTCTATTGCCATTGATACCTTCCATCGATTCACCACAATTTCTACATTTGCCAACTCTTTTATGTGGTTTACTCACACCTTTAGGTATTTCTTCAAACATTCGTTTTACCATTTTACCACCCTCCTTAGATTTTAAGCCATATAACGGTTTAGTATTGCACAAGAGGAAATCTCAATTAGGGAGAACCACCAACCCTAATACCAACACTAAACTCTCGTTGGGCTCAAACCTTAAGATTTTTGCTCCTTGGACCAATCAAGAATTATCTACTCTTGGTGCCAATATGTATTTAAGACCATACTGATCGTCTGTTTCAAGGAAAGATACCATCAATGGATAATCATTTCCAAGCTCAATCTTAATCTTCTTACCCATTGGTTTAAATATTTTACTTAAATATTCAACAGAAAACCTTGATTTAGCTCCTTCTCCTCCTGTAGGTATGATTACCTTATCGTCTTGTTTAATCTCAATGTTAACTCCTTTTAAGTCAGCACTTGAAAAAATATTGTAGACACCATCCTTAATATTAAACGTCACTCCATCAGCTGCAACAACATAGAAATCTTCAAAACTGTGTATGATTTCTTTAGCTGCCATTGTAACTGATTCAGTAAATGTTAATGGTGGTATTTTTTGTCCTTTATCTTCAAGTTCAATTAAAGGTATGTTATATACTGGTGATGCATTACCTCGTTGGATAGTTACTGTAAACAGATTCTTAACCATTTCTAAGATAATAACATCCCTACCGCCAACTCTCTTTAATACTTTATTAAAGTCTGCTAATATTATTGGCAACTCAACACCTTCATCAGGTACTTCCCATTGAGCACAACTACTTGCTTTCATCTCAAACATGACCATACACACATTAGCTTCATCCATAGAGATAAAACTCATTTTTTCTTTGGTCACTTTTAATGTACCTTGTGTGATAATCGAACCAATCACGTTCATACATTTTTTCAACCCATCGTGTGCCATAGCGATTTTTAATGTTACCCCCTTACCAGGCTTTACAATAGGTATTGGTTTAGCTTCAGGTTTAGCTTTAGCTTCTGGCTTTGGTTCAGGTTTTTCTTCAACCTTCTTATGTTCTTTAACTTGTTCTGCTAATCCAGATACACCACCACCTGTTACATTATCTGCTGCTTTAATTACTGCTTCTGATTTAATCTCTTCTGTCTTAGCTGGTGCTGGTG
>Ga0075122_10002267_pt1 | contig 12836 bp, 19 predicted proteins | sample AntAceMetag02UKB_FD_69790 | JGI IMG/M metagenome (GOLD analysis project Ga0075122, IMG submission 69790) | Saline lake microbial communities from Ace Lake, Antarctica - Antarctic Ace Lake Metagenome 02UKB | ecosystem: Environmental > Aquatic > Non-marine Saline and Alkaline > Saline | place... | reverse complement strand
GGCATAGGTCTATATGCCTTGGACATTTTGCTGTAATGCTTGAGGAGAATCCTTATAATCCAAGAAGCTATTACACAAACTGGAAATGTGAACGCTGTGGACATTACTTTTCAGAACAATGGGATAACTAATATGACCAGTGTAATAAAAATAGGAAACACTCAAGCAGAAGTAAGAATAACTCACTCCAAACGAAGCCTTTTATACTTTACGAAGAACTTCTTTAATATAGAAGTTCCTCATTATATGGAAGAACTAATAAGGAAAATAGACAATGATCAACATAACTAAAGAAGATCTCCGTGATGCTATTATTGATCTAAGGGAACTTACCAACATCCTCGAACGTTACTGGAATAAACTTAGTCCAGAGGAAGTTGAGGAAGCTACCGAGATTAGACACTTACCTTGTGATGGATGTGAGGAGGAAGAAGATGCTACATAACTTAACACAAAAAACTATATCAAACAAAGTAAGCTTAGAGATATCAGACGACCACAAACTTCTAGGAGTATTCAAAGAAGACATAAAGATTGCTGAGTTTGATATAGCCCTAGTCTGGAATATGATAAGAGATAACCTCGCTACAATAGATGTAGGATTTATTGCACGCCCTGAACTATTCAGAAGAAAAGGTGAAGCAGCTGCTGCTATTCTATATACTAACAAGATGTATTTTGAAAAGGAGTAACCATGCCCTACGACTACCGTAATGAGCTAGCAGATGTAGTCAAGTACTATAACCAAGACCCACTCCAGAAACGTTTCTCTGCTTTAGTAACAGGCGAGACCAACTCTGGGAAAACTTACCTACTCCGCACAGCTCGCTTCCCTATTCACATAGACTCCTTCGACCCAGGTGGAACTAAATGCCTCCTCGACTTAATAAGAAGTAAGGAAAACCCTAACGGCCAAATAGTCGCAGACACACAATGGGAGGCTGATGATCCACTTTCACCTACTACCTTTGCCAACTGGATGAAGGCTATTGATAGACGCATACAGATAGGATACTTCAAAGAGTTTGGTACTTACTGTATTGATAGTGCTACTACCTTTGGTGACGCTGTTATGAATTATCAGTTGGCTAAGGTAGAAAGAGCAGGTGAGTCTCCCAGAATGAGACAAGACTACATGCCTCAAAAGACGTTCATGTCTAACTATATCAAAAAACTAATGCGTATCCCTTGTGACTTTATTCTGACTGGTCACCTGCGTGAAATAAAGAAACTAATAAGGATAGACAAAAGCACTGGGATATCCCAGGAAGAAATCAAGTACCGTTTCCTAACAACTGGCCAAGCTGTAGTAACTATCCCTTTACTTTTTGATGAGATCTATGTGATAATAGGTAAGGATGGACAGGGTAGGACCCCAGAACGTGAAATGCTTATTGATTCCCTGGGAACCTACATAGCTCGATCCAGGCTAAAAGCCAAAGGGCTTCTTGACGCAACTGAGAAGCCTGATATTAAAGGACTACTAAAAAAGATAGGGCTTACTTGGGAGGATAAGCCTAAGTTGGAAGCATAATAAGATCGTTTAATCAATAAACAATATATTGAAAGGAGGTGAGACAAGTGAAGTATAAAATCCTCTGTATATTCACACAGACTGGAAGAACCTACACATTCAAGAATGTGACTATTGTCTGTGATAATGAGTCAGTTCTCCAGTTTGAATATGCAGCCATGTCAGACGGTCTGGCTAAGACAGCTACCTTCCCAAAGGCTACACTTTGTGGGTGGTCTGTGACTCCAGAGTAATACTAACCCTTAACTCAAAAAAGGAGAAAAACCTCATGGCTTTAACTGACTACAGTGATTTAGAAAAAGAAATTCAAGACGCACCAGAACCTACAATCCTGAATCGAGGAGCTGAGGTAAAAGCTCGCATCATTAGCATAAATGAAGGTATTAGTGACAAGAATGATGCCCAGTGGTACATGCCTACCTTTGATGTGCCTGCTCAGCCCCTGGTAATCGAGTTCAATGATTTCTTCTGGGATCTCAAAGAGAAGGAAAAGATTGGTGACAAACAGTACCAACGTCTCCTGACCAAATTCAGGAAATTCGCTACAGCCTTCAGCCTTAATTATTCCAAGCCTTTCGACTGGATCGATGACCTTATCGGCCTGGAAGGATGGGTAATCCTGGGCGTGAAGAAGGATGAGGAATACGGGGATAAGAATAATATATCCAAGTATGTTATTGGGAAGTAAAGTTTAACGTGCTGGTAGGCTTGTCATGCTGCCAGCACAACCCAGTTCGTTCAATCAATAAACAATCTATGAAAGGAGTCAACTATGGACAATGCAAACTTTATGATTGAGTTGGAAAAAAGCTTCCTTCGGAGCAAGCAACTCCTGATAAAAAAGGAAAAGGAATACTCTGATGGTAAAGATCGCCTTGGTCAGTTTCACCGTGCTGGAGCTGCAGACGATGTCCTAGCAACCCAAGCTCTCATTGGCATGGCTGTCAAACATTACACTTCAATAGCTGACATGGTAAAGGATCCTTACTCCTACTCACTCCGTCAGTGGAACGCGAAGATAACCGACTTACGTAATTACACTTTTCTTCTTAATGCACTGCTGAGGGATATAGGAGTTGTATAACACAACATCGTACATTATTAAAATCTCGGAGGATTTCAGATGAACAAATGGGACCTTTACTTCCATTCTATCTGCATTGCAGTCGCTTCTAAATCACCTTGTCTTTCCCGCAAGATAGGTGCTATCCTTGTACGAGACCACTCGATTGTATCTACAGGCTACAATGGTCCTCCGAGAGGAGTTCCACACTGTGGGCATGAGAGATTTATGAAGGATAAAGTCCTACAAAACCTATCTAATGAAACTACTACTCATGCCAGCGCCTTTTTATAATATGTGTCCTCGCAAAGTCCTTGGTTATGAATCAGGTACTCACATGGAACTATGTCCAGCCCAGCACGCAGAAGAAAATTGCATCTCTAATGCTGCTAGGCTGGGCGTATCTACTGTTGATACAACCCTTTACATGAACTCTGTAATCCCATGTAGTAATTGCTACGGCACTTTAATAAACGCTGGCATTTGTGAGATAGTAGTAGACAAACTAACTGTGTTCGACAAGCATACGCAATTTCTAATTGATAATTCTAACATTCTAATAAGGGAGTTTGAATATTGCTAAAAGATAATCAAAAGTCTATGATCAAATACTTCTGGGAAGAGAAAGATGTAAGGAGTTATGTAGACTGGGAAGACATACAACAAGATCTTAAGAAAGAATGTCCAGGACTATGGTTTGCTTTTACTCAACTACATCTAATGGAGAATGTAATAGACTCCATTCTAAAAGGGGATGAATGGCTATGAACGAAGAATATAAACCTCGCTTCTCATTCGAAATTAGCGAGGAACAAAAGGAACGTGCCGATAAACTCCTTGCCACCTATGGCCTACGCAAGGCTATATTCCAAGCTATCCTTAATGATGTATTAGATCTCATCGAAGATTATGGTGGCGTAGCTATTGGAATAATGATGAGTGGCAAGATGAAACCTAGAGATGTCATCCCAGTAATGAAACAAGCTGAGGAGAAAGGGAAAAGATGAATATAAAACAGCAAGGTCAAATATTAGAACTTGATCCGACAAAGGAATATTGGATGTTTGTTAAAGTTGGGTCATTTCTTGCTAAGACAGCTAAGCAAAAACAGATTACAAAAAGAGATGGCCAGATTCTATTTGTGGGAGACCTTAATGAATTTAGGTTTGTAGAAAACTCTAACAATATTAAAGGAATAATATTGGAGGAAAGCTAATGGCTAACCTTGATGACTTAAACATCCCTTCGATCACAGACATGAACAACGATGAGGCATTAGAACTCCTCCGCACAATACGTCTGTCTCGTAGGACACCTACCAAGAAGTTCAGTAAGACTACCAAGAAAAAGATACAAAAAGCGAAAGATATGTCTAAGGTAAGCCCTGAGTTGGCTTCCAAACTACTTGAACTTCTAGGAGGATAACATGACTATTGATGTAGGAAAGGTAGGAATGATTCCGCTTAAGTCTATAATCGTAGACGAGCGTGCTCGTGAAGAATTAGGTGACCTTGATGGGACTGAAGCTAACATGAAGGAGATAGGTCTAACTACTCCACTAACTGTCAAAGATAACAATGATGATACCTTCACACTCTTAGCAGGTGAACGTAGACTTATCATCCTAGAACGTAATGGTAATGAGGTAGTGCCTGCAAGAATCTACGACCGTGATCTAACCCCACTTGAAATGAAGATCATTGAGAAGTCTGAGAATTTCTACAGGAAGGACTTTGAGTATTGGGAGTATGATAACTTGGTGCTGGACATAACCAGTATGCAACAGGAACTACATGGTACAAAGGCTCCTGGGCCTGGAGGTACTGGCCACAGTCTTGCTGACACAGCTGACATGCTCGGAGGAGTATCCAAAGCTACAGTCTCAGAAGCTATCAAACGTGCTGAGGCTCGCCAAGCTTTCCCTGCCTTGTTTGAAAACTGTAAGACTCAAAGTGATGCTACCAAAGTCATCAAGAAGGTAGACGAGGCTATGATCAAGCACGCTATTGCACAGAAGCTTGAGTCTGGTCAATCAGAAGGTGTCATTCATGAGATGTCGAAGTGCTTTATTATTAAAGACTTCTTTGTAGGAGTAAAGGAAATCCCTGATGGGATAATGCACTTGGTTGAGATAGATCCACCCTACGCTATTGACATCAAGAACGCAAAGAAATCTGATGGTGAGTCTCAGTATATCTTAGATGAATACAATGAAGTACCATTAGATGACTACCAGGGATTTTTATACAGCACATTCCAAGAATGCTACCGAGTCATGGCTGAGCACTCATGGCTTATCTGCTGGTTTGCGCCTGAGCCTTGGTTTGAGAGTGTACATTATCTATTAACTGAGGCAGGATTCTCAACAACCAGAATGTGTGGCATCTGGACTAAACCTTCTGGCCAGTCCAAGCGTCCTGAAATGCACCTTGCTAATTCCTACGAGATGTTTTTCTATGCTTGGAAGGGGAGGCCTGCACTTAACAAAGCAGGACGTAGCAATATCTTCCAATACTCACCAATCCCTGCAGCACAAAAGACTCACCCAACTGAGCGACCAATAGAATTAACCACTGATATTTATGACACCTTTGCGTTCCCAGGGTCACGTGTCTTAATCCCATTCCTAGGTTCAGGTAATGGGTTAATTAGTGCTCAAGGTCTAGGAATGTCTGCAGTAGGATTTGAACTTGGTAAAGGTAACAAGGATTCTTTCCTTGTCAAAGTACATGGAATGAAATAGGAGACTACAATGAAAGCGATAATAATATCTTTAATCATGGTTATATTGTTCTTACTATGCCAGATATATATACCTAAACCTCTAACGCTTGTTGCTACTTCAGATAACATAATTGTCAAAAATGGGATGTTGACCTTTACTTTTGACCCACCAATAGATGTTAGGGAAGGGACCTACAGAATCTTACGTATAAATCAGAACGGTAAAGCTGTGAGTCTTAGAGTATATGCAACTACATCATACGGTAAGATAATTCAGGAGTACACAAAATAGACCGTTCAATTTTCAAACGGTCTCAGGAGGTTAGCTGATGGAAGAAATAGATTCACAGGTATTTGGAAAGGTATCACTCTTAGATGAAGATGAAGAAGAATTTGATAAACTAAAGTCTATGATACATAAGTATCCAGTCAACTCATTTAGTATACTTAATAAAATCCTAAATGAGTTAGGCTTCTCTCATCTATAGGTATACTTAGGAGATAACCTAATGAGAATAACTGACTTAACTTCAGGCATCCCTGCACCTACTAGGAACGCTAAGAAATACGAACTAGTACTAAAGCAAACAGTAAGGGCTACAGTAGATCAATGCTTCACAGTTGTTGCTGAAGCAGGGGAGAAGGTAACAACTGTTGGTCTAGCCAGGGTAATCAACCACTATCATAAGGGATCATCTAAAAAGTTCCTATGTGCTAGGCAACCAGAAGGCGTAACAAGGATATGGAGGATTAAGTAATGCACAGAACACTTGTCCCACCCTCGGGAAACCCAGACGCTGTACTCGGAGGTTGTGGCGAACAGCCAGGAGTAATGGAGGTTCGAGCCCGTCCTCCTAAACCATTCGTAGGTCCTGCAGGCCAAGGTCTTGAATCCTGTTTCTCGCTGACTAAAATCCTACGCAGGGATCTCTACCTAACCAATGTAATTAAGGACCTTGACGCACCTCTTGCTCACTACATCTATATCGACTCAAGAGGTAAGTCAACTATTCACCCTGAAGGCTACCAATATATTCAAGAATTAGGCGAGGAACTTAAAAAACTAAACCTTAATGTAATGGTAGCCTTTGGCAACATAGCGATGTTAGCCCTAACCAATCGTACTGGAATTACAAAGTGGCATGGCTCAGTCATCGAGTCTACTCTTGTCCCAGGACTAAAGGTAATCCCTACCTTTCACCCTGCTACCTTCGTTCCTCCGAAGTTCAACTTCATAAACAAACCTTTAATATGCGAAGACCTCCTCCGAGCTAAATACGAAAGTGAGTTCCCTGAGATCAGACGTGAGGAGCGTAAGATCTTTATCAAGATGAATTTCAACGATACTGTGTCATACCTAAACTACTGCTACGAATCAGGTATGCATGGTCAGACTATCGGTATTGATATTGAGGTAGTTAATGAGGAAGTCGACTGTATTTCCTTCTCCTGGAATTCGCACTATGCCATAAGTATCCCTTTTCGTGATGCACAAGGTGACTACTTCGTTCCTGAACAAGAACTTGAAATCATGTTGCTAATAGCAAAGATAATGCAGGAAGAAGGTATATCCAAAAGTGGCGCTAACTTCATCTTCGATACACAGTTCCTATTTCACAAGTACGGCATCAGACCTCGTGGGACTATTCACTGTACTCAAATAGCCCAAAAGATAGCCTTCCCTGATCTTAAAGCAGGTCTTGATGCTGTGACTACCATGCACACTGACGTCCCATACTACAAAGAGGACGGTAAGAAGTGGATGAAGATGGGAGCTGGTACCTGGGAAGAATGGTGGAACTATAACGGTATGGATGCTATTATCCCTGTTGAGTCATTACCTAAACAAATGAAGATCCTTGCTCAACAGAACAACCTAGAAACCTACGAACGTCAGCGTAAGTTAATCAAACCCTTAATCTACATGTCTGAGCGTGGTATTAAGGTAGATGTTCAAGGAATGTTAGCATACAAGGATAAGCAACAAATACTCCTTGAGCAAACTACCGAAGCTCTTAACATGGAAGTAGGACGTGAGATGAACTACAACTCACCTCAGCAAGTAATGGAATACTTCTACGGAGACTGTAAGATCAAACCTTACAAGAAGAAAAACTCAAAAGGAAACTATGTTAAAACAAGTGATGTCGATGCACTCAAGCGTATAGTAAGAAGACATGAATTGAAGGAAGGACCTAAAGCTGCTCGCATTATGTTAGACATTCGTGGGCTTAGTAAACAAATATCAACTTATTTAAACATAGGAAAGGTGGATAAAGATGGGCGTTATCGTTCGAGCTACAAGCCGGTGGGTGCTGAGACTGGCAGGCTATCTTCTGGGGAAACGATCTTTGGAACTGGTGGTAATCAGCAAAACTGGCCCCATGATCTCCTCAGATTCTTTCTTTTCGACGAAGGATATATCGGTTATTCTTTTGACTTGTCCCAAATCGAGAATCGTATTGTCGCCTACGTCGGAGGAGTTATATCCCAAATCGAAGCCTTTGAGCAAGGAATAGACCTTCATCGTCTAACTGCCTCAGTCATATTTGGTAAACTTTACGACGAAGTCCTCACCGAAGACGGATCATCAGAACTAGGTGATGGTAAGCAGAGCGAACGCTACTGGGGGAAGAAAGGTAATCATGCTATTAATTATGACGTAGGCTTTAAGAAGTTTGCACTTGTTAATGAATTACCTGAAGGTGAGTCTAAGCATATCATAGAGAAAATTCACAGAGGCTACCCTCAGATTCGTGGAGGTTATCACGTAGTCATTCAAAACATGCTTAAGAGGAATAGAGTTGTTACTAATCTGTTCGGGCGTAATAGGTTATTCCTGGGGCCTATCATACCTTCCTACCCTCTCGTTCCCAAAGGTGCTTGCGAAGATACTTATCGTAAAGGATATGCACAGCTACCTCAGTCCACTACAGCTGACAAGATTAATGAGCAAGGGATTGAGTATATCTATTATAATCAAGACATGTTCAAACCTATCGAGCTACAAGCACAGGTACATGACTCAGTAGTGTTCCAGATTCCTCTATCTATCCCATGGGAGGGGCATTCTAAGATGTTACTCAAGATTAGGGACTCTCTTGAACAACCTCTCTACTGGCATGAGACTGAGATTAAGACTCCTTGTGATTTATCAATAGGCTTTAATATGTGTAAAGAAGATATGATAGAACTTAAGAGTAAACAGATTTCAGCTAACTCTGCTATATTCGCAGAGAAATTAAAGGAGGTTTATGATGAACTCATTACAGAGCGCTTTCCTAAAATCCTTCAGTCCTAGGATTACCTTAAGTGTGAAATCCGTAGGACAACGTGAAACTGACCAAGACTCTGTGTTCAATCTATGCCATAACATACTTGACAAAAAGTACCACATAATCTCTGACCTTCAAACAGGAACTATCTACATTGGTAAAAGGATATAACAAGCTATGCCAGATACTGCCCGAAAACTCTCTGACTGGATATCTTCGTTCATGCTCCTCACTGATAACTCTGAGCCACCTGTCTTATTCCGTAAGTGGTCAGCTATCTCTGCCATAGCCTCAGCACTACAAAGGAAAGTCAAGGTAGTCTGGGGCACTTCCCTAGTATTCTATCCTAACCTTTATGTTGTCCTAGTAGGTCCATCAGCTACTGGCAAGGGCACTGCTATGCAATTCGCCTTAGACATTATGTCTGAAGTGCCTGCTATAAGGATGAGTGCTCAAGCTACTTCCCTCCAGGCATTAATCCGCAGACTAAAGGAAACCAACTTAACCGACTTAGACATTACAACTACAGAACAAATCTATCATTCATCCCTTACTATATTCTCTAAGGAATTCACCGTCTTCTTGGGATACCACAATAATGAACTAATGGCATCCCTATGTGACTGGTATGACTGTGACAAGAGGTGGACCTATGAAACTATTAGTCGTAAGAAGGAGGAAATCATAGGTGTGTGGGTTAACTTAATCGCTGGGACTACTCCAGACAGCATCCAGTCTTCCTTACCTATTGAATCAATAGGTGGTGGTCTAACCTCACGCATCATCTTTGTATATGAAGAGAAGCCTGCTAAGTTGGTAGTCCTTCCCACGCAGACAGAGGGTGAGCTACAACTCCAACAGGACCTTATTCATGACCTAGAAAAGATCTCTATGCTGGCAGGGACTTATGTTACTACTACAGGATTCGCATCCTTATGGTCTGACTGGTGCTATGCAGCATTTAGTAATCCACCTTTTTACAACAAGAAATTCGACGGCTATTGTGGAAGACGTAGGGTTCATCTGATGAAACTTGCTATGGTAATCAATGCTTCAAGAGGGGATCATAGTTTATCACTAACAGAAGAAGATCTCGAAGCAGCTATCATCCTTCTGGATGAAGTAGAAGTTAACATGGGATTGGTATTCAAGGGAATGGGCAAGAGTGATATCTCAAGCCTAGTCAATGATGCTGTTGTGTTCTTTCAAAACTCCCTAGTAGACGATATTCCTTACTGGCAATTCGCTAGGTACTTTGAAGGTAATATGGATAAGTTTACTATGGATAGAGTGCTGGCTACTTTGGAAGCTACTAATGCAGTCAAGATAATCAACAGACCTCATACGGATACTATAATTAAGGTAATAGATCGTCCGGATGTTAAACGATCTAAGGAAGTGGACGCTTAGCACTTCTCAAACTACTCACCTCGTCATAGAAACTATCTGAAAAGACTCCACCTGCACCTATGACTATACTTTCTTCCTTATACATCTCCTTACGTTCCTCAGGGGTAGAGTTATCATAGCGTTCTACATATACTCTAGCTCTAGCCTCAACTGTTAATCCTTTCAACCTTAACCAAAATGATCGATTGGGCAAGTCCTTAATATCTTCTTTAAATCTAAATCTTTCCTCAAGTCTATCATAGACCTTTACGTCCTTAAAACTATTCATGTACTTATAAACTTCCTTCCTCTCCACATTCTTGTCATAAAGATATCCATCAACCCTCAGGTCAAGCCCTCTATTCTGTGTCCATCTATTCACATCGCTATCTTCCTTAGCCTTATCAACAGACTTAGCAAACTGTGAGTAAGGATGAGTCACACCAAAGAACCTTTTGATGATAGGAAGTTTAGACAATACCATAGCTAAATGCTGCTCCTTTTGTTCCTTAGGTAAATCACCAAAAGCTGCATCATAACCTTGGCCAAGCAACCATGACCACACAGTGCCATTGGTTACTAGTTCCTCTACCATGTACTTAGTTCTCTCAGGTGATAGTCCAGTATTAGCACCAAAGTCTATATAAGCCTGAGGTGTTTGCCCTGGGACATACTCCTCCTCACTCCCACCTATAGGCTCACCTGTGAATTTCTTAGGTAATTGATACTCAGCTGGCTTATCAGTCTTTCTCCATATATCCTCATTCAGCCAGAAGTCTTTATTAGTAACATAGCCGAGTGGCCCACTTATTAAAGGAGGTAGTTCAGTAACACCTACTGGACTCTGCTCTTTAAGTGAATCAACTATTCGATCAACATCTACTTCATTCCCTAACCACCTATCAGCACACCCTTCAAATACTGTCTTGAAGAATTTCTGTCCAGGGTCTAATGGTATCTTAACATAAGGGTAACGCATCTGACCTTTCTCATCCTCAAACCCGAAGCCGTCACCTAACGGTATACAAAGGTTATTCTGCATATCTATATTACCTTGAAGTGCCTTTGCAGTCTCTGGAGCCATCTTCCATGAAGCTATATAAAGCCCAGAAGTAAGTGCTGCAAACTGTGATAATTTATAAGTAGAAGAAAGTGCACTACCACTTCCAGGTTTAAACGATCTTACCAACCCACGAGTACCAACAACTGCTGCATTTAAATAAGGCAGTCCATTGTCAAGTGCTTTAGTTATCCCACCACCTTGACCAAAGTCCATATAATCACGAGCCACAAATGTAGCTTCCCTTGCTATATCTTTATTCTTATTAGCTGCCTCAACACTGATGCCTTCTTCCCTAGCTCTCCTTCTAATCACTCTTTCCCTAATTGCAAGCCTGGTCATTATCTCAGAGGTCTCACCTAGGTAACCCATGAAGTTATAGAAATTATCTATAGGCCCTTCTACATGCTTACCTCTTTGGAACAGTCTACCTTGATGAACTAAGAACTCCATACCTCCACCATCCCTAATATAATCTTCATACCTACCCTTACGAAGCATAGCATCTGTGAATGTAGAGGTTAAATCTCTACCCATCTGAACAGCAAAGGATGGAAGGTTAGGATTGTAGATAGGTTTCCATTTTCCATCTTTAAACTCTCGAGCTGCGAACCAAGTATGCATTATGTCTCTAGGTAGATTAGCAAATGCAAATCCCCAGTTGATGCCTGTAGCAAAGGCTCTCAAGACAGGTGACCCAGAAGCATACCTAACAAGTTGACTAAGCCTATAAGTCATCTCCGGATTACTCATTATCCATTCTTTAGCAGTTTCAGGTGAGAGATATAAAGTTTCTCTCTTCCCTTCTTTATAATAGAAAGTTCTCTTCCATCCACCTGGGATCTTCTCTCCACCTTTTACTTTGATTCTAGCAAATGGATTATCTGGGATATCCCTTGCTAATTCAGCCATAGATTGATTCGCCCTGTTATTCAATATCCTACCATAGGCCCTGTTAAATACCTCAAGTGCCATGACCTCAGAACTAGGTTCATATATATCAGTCTCACGGCCTCTGGCTAAAGTCTCAACTCCTGAGTCATAGACTGTTCTACCTTTAGGCCCAAGGGAAGGTTGCTTCTTATCAAAGACATCTACTAATTTAATCCTGCGATAGTTATGTGATGCCAAAGCATCATACTCAGCTTGACTTATCAACTCAGCATCAAGCATGTCTTTCAATGGCTTCTTCATCCAGTCGAAGTAAGACTTAGCCCTGTTAACCAAGTCAGCAGCTTTTTCATCTGATAACCTTTCCCTCTCCTTAAACAATGACCTGTACTTAATAGCCTTGTCAGGAAACTTACCATCAGTACTTACTTTTTTAGGGTATTTAAACTTGGTCTTGTACTTACCTATATCAATCATCCTGTCAGCGAGTATAAGACTATTCAAGATTCTCTTCTCGTCTCTGGTCAGTCCACTATAGACCTCCTTCTTCATTTGGTGTAGTGCATTGGCAGATAGCGAAGAAGCACCTTTGGACAGGTACATCTTCTGGGCTATTTCATAACCTTTATTACCTAGCTTATTTAATAACTCTATTCGAAGATTTCCTGAACGTTCTATAAACGCCCTGTTAAATTCTTCTCTTAACATCTGAGCTGCTATCATAGGTTTAAACTCTTTCATGGCTCCAGCTTCCCTGACATACTTAGCAAACTCATCAGCGCCCTTTATTATTTCTTTAGCTGCTTTGTCTAAAGGGATACCGCTGTAGAGCTTGACTCCTTTATCCCCAGCTCCTCCTTCCATCCTCTGTACAAATCCCTTTCCTCCTTTGGTAGGTCC
>Ga0075122_10002266_pt1 | contig 12837 bp, 15 predicted proteins | sample AntAceMetag02UKB_FD_69790 | JGI IMG/M metagenome (GOLD analysis project Ga0075122, IMG submission 69790) | Saline lake microbial communities from Ace Lake, Antarctica - Antarctic Ace Lake Metagenome 02UKB | ecosystem: Environmental > Aquatic > Non-marine Saline and Alkaline > Saline | place... | reverse complement strand
CATAAAGTATATAAAAGATGCGTTATTTATCTAGATATGGATTATCTGGGATTTGAGAAAATGAAATTAGAGATGGATGCTAGAGCATACAAACCTAAAACAAAGGATTCCTATATTTATTATAATAAAAAGTTTCTTGAATTCATTAAGAAAAATCCTCTGGAAGTTTCAGAGGAAGATGTAAAAAGATTTATTAGTTACAAACTCCAAAATTCTAGCAAGATTACTGCAAGTTTTATCATCAGCTCTCTTAAGTTTTTCTATAATGAAATTCTTGGGCAGAATTTTCAGATTCAGAGGCCCCGAGGAGAAAGAAAAATCCCAGACATCTTAACACCAAATGAAGTGAGAAACATGTTGGATTCAACGCCCAATCTCAAACATAAATTATTCATTGAGCTTCTTTATGGTTGTGGTCTTAGGAAGGAGGAGGCGAGAAAATTAAAAGTTGGGGATTTGAATTTTGAGGAAGGGTTATTGAAAGTTTGTCTTGGAAAAAATGATAAAGATCGGTTCGTCAATATCCCTGTAAAAACTTCTGAAAGATTGAAGAATTTTATCGTAGAAAATAAAATTAAAGACTACTTATTTTTTACTTCGCGGAATAAGGAGAGATCAATTTCTTCAAAAACTGCAGAGATGATTGTCCAAAATGCAGCAAAAAAAGCAGAAATAAAAAAGAGAGTTTATCCTCACTTACTTAGACATAGTTTTGCAACACACCTCTTAGAAGCTGGAACAGATTTGAGGGTTATTCAAAAATTGCTTGGTCATAGCGATATAAAAACAACACAGATTTATACACAAATAAGTCAAGCAAATATTAAAAATGTAAAAAGCCCGCTAGATAACTTATAAAAACCCTCCATTTTACATATAAATATGCCTAAATCAAAAAAATCCCCTAAAGAAAATAGCAAGGCAACATTAATCATAACAGAAAAACCACAAGCTGCTGCCAAGATAGCAGCCGCACTTTCTAATGGAACTGATGAGAAAAAAACAGACAAAAACAAGGTGTCTTATTATGAATTTACAAAAGATGGAAGAAGAATTCTAATTGGTTGTGCTGTAGGCCATTTATATGGGATTGCTCAAATAGCTGCTCGGGGCCCCTTTCCAAATTTTGAAGTTGAATGGAGACCTAACTCTGAAAAGAAAAATTCAGGATATACAAAAAAATATGTAGATGTTTTGAAAAAACTGGCAAAACAGTCTAGTGAATTTGTTGTGGCAACAGACTATGATGTCGAGGGGGAGGTTATTGGGTGGAATGTTGTTCGTTTTTTAGTTGGAAAGGGCCAAGATAAAAAAGCAAAGAGAATGAAATTTTCTTCATTAACAAAAGATGAATTAGAAAACTCCTGGGGGGATTTACAAGAACACTTAAATTGGGGGGAAGCTTATGCAGGGGAGACAAGACATTATCTTGATTGGTTTTATGGAATTAATCTTTCTCGTGGTTTGATGAAAGCATTGTCAAATGCAGGCAGGTTCAGAATATTATCAATTGGCAGAGTCCAAGGTCCAGCATTAAAAATTGTTTATGATAAGGAGAAAACAATACAGAATTTTAAAGCAGAACCATTTTGGCAAGTTTTCTTGCAAGTTCAAGACATAAAAAAACAAAAAGTTGAAGTCAAATTCCCAAAAGACCTCACAAAAAAATCAGAACTTTTAAAATTCCAACAATTGAAAGGGAAAAGGGGGACTGCAACAACAGAGGTTAAAGAAGAAAAGATTGAACCCCCAACCCCTTTTGACCTGACTACATTGCAAACAGAATCTTATAGGTTTAATGGTTTAACACCGTCGCAAACAATGTCTGCTGCTCAAAATCTTTATCTTGAGGGGTTGATTTCATATCCAAGAACTTCGAGTCAAGAATATCCAGAAGCAATTGGTTATGATAAAATCCTAAAGACACTAGGAAAACAGACTACACTTGTAAAATATGCTGTAAATAAAAAACCAACAAAGGGCAAAAAGACAGATCCAGCCCACCCTGCCATTTATCCAACTGGCGAAGTGAAAAAATTATCTGGAAGTGAGAAAAAAGTTTATGATTTAATTATGAAAAGATTTATTGCTTGTTTTTGTTCTGTAGCTATCACAGAAAACAAAAGAATCTCTGTAGATGTTAATGGTTTGGTTTTTCATAAAAATGGTATGCAAATAAAAGAGAAAAATTGGTTAAATGTTTATCCTTCGAATGTTAAGGAAGAAAAGATTCCCACGATTAATGGGGAGGTTGATGTTTCTGAATTGAGAATTGAAGAAAAAATGACTACGCCGCCAAGAAGATATAGTGCTGCTTCGCTTGTTAGAGAATTGGAAAAGAAAAATCTGGGGACAAAGGCAACGCGAGCGAGTATTGTAGAAACCCTGTATAATCGGGGGTATATAAGAGAAAAATCAATTGAAGTTACTCAACTTGGCATGACTATTGTAAAAACACTTGAGAAATATTCTCCGATAATTATTGATGAGGAGTTGACGAGGGAAATTGAAAAAGAAATGGAAAGTGTTTCAGAAGCTAAAAAAGACTGGGAGAAAAAAGAAGAGAAAGTCCTCAAGATAGCCAAAGATTCAATTACAGAAATTGCCCAATGTATGACTAAACATTTAGAAGCAATTGGAAAATCACTTGCAGAGGGAAATGAGGAGGCAATAGAAGAACAAAGAAAAGAGAACACCTTGAGTGAATGTCCTGTTTGTCATAAGGGAAATTTGAGAGTTATGTATGGGAAAAAATATCACAGATATTTTGTTTCGTGTGATGCTTATCCTGAATGCAAGACCACTTTCTCACTTCCACCAAAAGGTATGATGAAACCTGCGAGGGCAAAAGATAAAGAAACAGGGGAAGAGAAATTAGAAATGTGCCCAGAGTGTGGTTTTCCATTAATAATTAGTTTGAAAAAAGGTTCTAGGCCTTGGAAGTTTTGTTTTAATCCTGAATGCCCATCGAGAAAACGGGCTGAAGAAGCTAAGAAGGAAAAGCTGAGGAATTCTGAAGAAAAAGTTTAAATCCAACCCTTTTTTCTAATTCCAGAATTGGTAATCTCGAAATCAAAAGACTTTTCTGGAAGTGAGCGATGTTTTTTCAGAACAACCGTTCTACGACCTCTGTCACTTTTTAATTCTATAATGCATTTTGCCCAATATTTCAGCAAGTCTCCGCCAACCATTGAAACTTGCCTCTCTGTGGCTTCTTGTTCATTTTTCACAAAACTTGCATAAACCTGGTTTGTGATAATCATTGGAATTTGTTGCTTTCTTGAAATTTCATTTAATTGTCTTAATTGCCCTGCAAGATTTCTATTTACCTGCCTTATCTTCTCATCTTCTTTAGATTTAATTGCGTCGCCTAATTCTAATCGATATAGCATTGCAATACTATCTACAACTATTAGAGAGATGTCTTCTTTTTTCACATGTTTTAATAACTGACCAAATGCTTCTTCTTGTTCTTTGAAATTTGTTGGTTTTAGTAAAAATATATTTTTCAAAACATTTTCTACTTCTTCTGGTTTTCCGAGAATTTGTTCTACCCTTGCTACTGAAAATCCGCCTTCTGTATCTACATAGATTACCTTGTTTCCTTTTTTTGCCTGGCTAACTGCGACAAGAATGCAAAGGTTTGTTTTTCCACTTCCTCCCGGCCCGTAAATTGTTGTGATGATATCTGTTTCATATCCACCGAAAAGAAACTTGTTTAAATCGAAGCTTCCTGCTGAGATTTTTCTTTCTTTTTTTAGCATGTTTTAGAAAACCTTCTTGGATATTTAAGGATTGTTGCGGTGGTTTTATTTTGTTTGGTTCCAGAGCGTTTCAAAAATCTGACTAAAAGTTCCCCCTCTTTCTATTTTTAGGATTTTTGAAAATTGCAATTAATTCCGATTAATTGCCCCGATAGTTAGTGAGAGTGCAAAGTGGTCGAGGCGAAGCCGAAGAAGTCAAAAGAAGGTTCGTATCAGGCACGAAGTGCTATTAGTTAAAACACTAAAGGCCAATGGTATTTTTTTACATTAATTTACTAGGTTTTATAAAGTAAAAATTTTTTCGTTTTAGTATGATAAGAAGATATGATTTAGGATTGAATACTAGAAACCCATTTATCAAGGCAGAGGATTATCTGATTGCTCATTTTCCTCATGAAAAAGAATTAAAAGGAGAGAAAATTGAACCTATGATTGATGTTCCAGTAAGAGAATATAGTTCAAGTTCTAATTTAAAAGTTAGATTAATCGGAGATTTATTAGTAGATAGGAGATATTTAGAAATTGAAGGTGAATCTAAAGATATTGCTCAACTAATTAAGGATCTAAAAGCTAATGATGTTCGGATGAAACTTATGAAATAATTTCGTGATTAATTCGTAAATTGATTTTTTGGCCTTTCTAAAAATTTAAATCTCCTATTTTTGGGGGTGGGAAGTAAACAATAATTTTAAACTGATAAACGAGGCATCATAATCACTAACCGCCAGAAGAAGAGAAGGTTAGGAACAAAAGCAAATAACCTTATAAACACCATCCTCCTAAATAGAACATGGCAAGAAAAGTAAACTGGGTGCTAACATTGATAATGTCCATTGTGTTTGGTAGTATTGGTGTTGATAGATTCATTATGGGCCATGTGGGTCTTGGAATCTTGAAGTTGATAACACTGGGCGGGTGTGGGGTGTGGTGGCTTGTTGATATTATACTTATAGCAACCAAGTATGATTTTGAAGGCATTCAATGGACAGACTAGGAAGATTTCTGAATTTTCTTGGGGAGGTCATTAGTCTTAATTCTAAATATCGTGCTTTTGTCTTTCTTTTTGTTTTAATTGTTTTGGCCATTATGCCTGCGTCTTATCTTGAGGCAATGCCTAATCTTTCTATTTGTTCACACGTGCTTGGCAAATATTGTTATTCAGTTGGGATCACTCGCGGAGTTTCTTCCTTGTTAAAAGGAAATCTAGAATTGGCTTGGAGTTATAATTGGATTTCGATTCCTGTTGTGGTCGTGATGATTGGAATCTTAGTGGGAGATTTCTTTAGGAAAACTAATTAGCCTTTTTGAAATCAGAAACAAAATTGTCAATATCTTTTTGTGCAGCACTAATTGCTTTTTTTAAAACTGCTTTTGCTGTGCCAGAACTAGTTTCAATATGCAAAACAGGATTTTTAGTCGGATGTTCTCTTCTCCAAGCTGCGATGTTCACACCTGATTCTTTATTCAGGTAAACCCTCATAAGTTCTGCAATTGTCAAGTTCTCTACCTCTACATCTAACAGGTTCTTCTCATCTTTAAGAATTTTTATTTCCATATTATCTTGAGAAAAAAGGGGTTTTTAAGGCTTATTGTTTAGAAATTTTACTAGTGCCTTCTTTTTCTATCTTGATATTATCTACAAAACCTTCTATCTTTTGCTCGTGACTAACTAGAATTATCTGTTTGCAATTTAACTGATCAAAGATATCTCTCATTTTATCTAGTTGGGCATCTGAAAAGCCGTCAGTTGGCTCGTCCAATATTATCAGGTCTTTTGTTCTTATCTCGGACAAGACAGAGTTTATTATTTGATTTAATGCCAAACGATACGCCAGGGCAACTGCGGTTCTCTCACCGCCTGACAAAAAACCATAATCAATTTCATAATCCTGGTTCTGGATAATTGGTGTAAAGTCTTCGTCAAGTCGAACTGCCAGGGATTCTGGTACAAGGATACTAAACCATTCATTGAACAGTTTAGAAAAGTCCTGCCGGAGTTTTGCCATAACATTTGACTCTGTTAATGAAATCATTGGTAAAAAAGAAGATTCTAGCCAGTCTTGCAAATTTCTTAAATAGTCTCTTTGGGATTTTATGCTTTCTTTTCTTACTATTTCCAGTTCTATTTCTTCTAACCTCTTTTCTAATATCTCTATTTCTTTCTTTTTCTCTGCGAGTGAAATTTCACGAATCCTTAGATCAGCAGAAATTGTATCAAAATGGTTCTGGTGTCTTTCTAAATTCTTTCTTAATTCTTCAAAATCTACTAATTGCTCTTGAAGGGTTTTTATTTCCTTTTCTATTGTCTCTGCCTCTGTTCTGGTTCTATCTAAAACAAAAGACTCAGATTTTATCTTTGTATCTATTGTTTTTTGGTGTTCTGATTTTATTTTGTCCTGCTCGAGTTTCCCCCTGTCTTGTTCATAAGCTTGAAGAAGTTCTTTTTCTCTTTCTAAGTCTTTTATCAGTTGTGTTTTTTCTTTTACCTTGGGCTCAAGTTCTCTGTCTAAATCTTCTATTTCAAATTGTGTTCTTTTTGTTATTTTTTCCTTGTGTTCTGAAGATACTGTCTGAAAACATGTTGGACAATTTTCAAGAGAAACAACAGATTGTTTCATAGTATATGCCTGGTCTTTTTTTGAGTTGATAATTGATATTTTTGAATTAAGGTCTAAATACTTTGTTTGCATTTCTTCTAGGATCTTCTTGTGCTTTTGGATTAAATTTATTGTAGAGTCTAATCTTTCCTGACTAAAATCAACCTTTTGAAGTAATTGCGATTGGGATGAATAAATTTCTTTTTCTATCTTAATCTTGAAAATTTTCTTGCCTTGCATTTCTACTTCTTTTTTTTGTAAATCATTTGCAAGTTTTTGCTTATCTTCTATGTTTTTTTGAATTCCTTGTAACTGTTCTTTTGCTTTTGATTTTTCTTTTTCTATTTTTGTGACTTCTATTGAGAGATTTGAAACTTCTTTTGATTTCTTTATTTTTTCTTCTTTTTTATTTGTCAGACTTTCTCTAAGGAGATTGATTTCCTGGCATTGGATGTCCTTTATCTTTATATTTTCTTTAACTTTTTGAAGAAGAATCTGAGAATTCTCTTTTATTCTTTTGTATCTGTCAATACCGAAGATATGTCTTAATATGTCTAATCTGGTCTCTGGTTTTTCCTGGATTATTTCTTTCATTCCTTCTTGAGGTGTATAAACAGTAAACTTATACAACAAATCTGCTTTTTTAGCAAATTCTTTTGGATAATCTAGAAGAGAAATTACTTTATTTTTCATTTCAGATGTTGATAACTCCTGTTCTTTGTTGTCGACGACAATTCTGCTGTAGTCTTGTGTTATGCCTCCTGATTTGCTTTTTTTTAGACTTCTCTCAATTACTATTTCCTTTCCAGCAATCTCTAATTCGAGTTTTGCAGCCGCGATATCTTCTCCTTGTCTTAATATTGAAGAGCCTTTTTGACCCGGCTGTAATCCGAATAAAGCAAATTGTAAACCTAGTAAGATGGATGTTTTTCCTGCACCAATATCCCCTGAAAGTAATGTTGCTCCTTCGGGAAAATCTATTTCAAAAGACTCATAGCTTCGGATATTTTTCATTTGCAATTTTTTGATTATCATCCGGTTAGTTCTCCCTTCAAATTTAAGAGATGCCTTATATCTTCTAGTAACCGATTTTCAAAAATGATAGATTTTTCATCCTCGTTTTTTTCTATTGAAAGTGCTTGCATTAGATCTGGCAAGAATTTGTTGAAGTCACTAATATTTTGCTTTGAATATTCCTCGATAATTTTTTCTTCTATGTTTTCTACATTATCTGATTCTATTTGTATGTCTGGCTCTTCTATTTTTATAGCTGAGATATTTCTTAAGAAACAATAAACATTTTTCTTTTTTATGAAATCTTCGATTTCATTGAATTTTATATCTCCTGTTTTTCCTTGTTTTAATGTTCCTGATAATTTTAATAATAAAATTTTGTCATTTAAATTTAATCTGTCTATTTCATTGATAATTTTTTCTGTTGCTATTAAACCGTTCTCTATTTCTATTTCTAAGTAGACTACTTCTTTAAGATTTAGTTTTATGTTTTCTGTTTTTATTACCCCGTTGTCTAATGTAGCAATTACAAAACTTCCGGATTTCAAGTCAACTAATTCCTGAAAGTTGTTGGGGAAGGTGGGGCCTGGGTAGACATAAGAAGAGTTTCTCTCTGTTTTGTCAAATACTTGGTGGATGTGGCCGAGGGCATAATAATCTGCTAACGGTAATGTTTCTTTTTCTAAACATTCCATTGGGATATTTCCTACAACATCTCTTATCGTGGTGTGTAACATAAAAATTGTAAACTTATAAACAGAATCAAACTTAACTTTTTTTAAATCTTCGATTTCCATTCCTGATTTTTTTCCAGAATATCCGAATATTGCAATATCTTCATGTAATGTGGGAAGAAGATTTATCCCGCCATCTTCTAATATCTTATAATCTTCTACATTTTTGCAAAACCCTGCTTTTTCTAGAACATCTAAAAATGATTTTCCAGAAGCTGAAAAGTCGTGGCTTCCTGCAATTATATAAACGGGGATTCCTGAATCTTTTACTTTCTTGAATTCTGCAAATGTTTCTTTTAATATTTCTATTGGGGGATATGCAGAGTCAAATAAATCCCCTGAGATGAGAATGAAGTCAACCTTCTCTTCTAAGCATCTGGAAATGGCTTTTTGGAAACTCAAAAAATTTAAATCTTGAAGTTCTTGTTGTCTCCACCCCCCCAAATGACAGTCTGCTAAATGCGCGAATTTAACCATTTTTTTAAAAATCGTAGTTTGTTTATAAGGTTTGTTGGGATGAAGTTTTAATTACCTCCAACTAACCGAAACATCATCTGTTCTTTCTCTTGGGTTTATGTCTACCTTGTCTAAGTCAGAAGCACGAAAAAAGATTCCCTTGTTATACATTTTCAAACCAAGATAGGCAATCATTGCTGCATTGTCGACTAGAAGAGATTGTTCTGGGCAGAAATATCTTGCTCCCCTTTCTTTACACATTATCTGACACATTTCTTGAAGTCTAGAATTACAAGCCACCCCGCCCCCCAACAATAACTCATTTTTTCCTGTGTGTGCCAAAGCTCTTTCTGCGGCTTCGACCAACATTGCAAAAACTGTCTCTTGCATTGAAAAAGATAAATCTTCTACCTTCTCTTGTTTTTTATCTAGTAAATTTTTGAGTTTTGTTTGTATTCCAGAAAAGGCAATATCCATTCCCTTAATTGAATAAGGTAATTCAATAAATTTTTTCCCCTGTTCTGCGAGTTTTTGTATTTTAGGGCCACCTGGAAAACCAAGTCCTGCGTGTCTTGCAAAAGTATCAATAAAATTCCCAACACCTAAATCTAATGTTTCTCCAAATACTCTATATTTCCCAGATTCGTAGGCAATTATTTGTGTATTTGCTCCAGAAGCATAAAGTAAAACTGGATCTTTTGCTTCTGTTATTTCTCCAATCTCTAAATGTGCAATACAATGATTCACAGGCACAAGAGGTATTTGTAATTTTTCAGAAAGTTTTTTTGCAAACTTCATTCCTTCAATCAGGCAAGGTGCTAACCCGGGGGCATTTGAAAAGGCAATTACTTCTATTTTTTGCTCTGGGATTTTTGCTTGTTCTATTGCCTGCCTGTATAACTTGTCACAGATTTCTTCGTGATGTTTTGCAACCTGAATGGGGATCATGCCACCTTCGCCATCTTCGGTTGTGTAGCAATCTTTGGTGTTTAGGAGAATTTTTCCAGACATGTCTAAAACAGCCACACCGAAGGTGTGTGCTGTTGATTCTATTCCTAGGACATACCGATCTTCTGACATAAAAAACAAAACAGAAACAGAATATAAAAACCTTATTAAAAATAAAAAGTTAAATGAGCCCACCCCCCCTATAGGGCGAGCTCATTGAATATGATTTAGAAAAAAAAATTATCTTTTTTTCTTTTTAGCAGCAGCTTTCTTTTTCACAGCTTTCTTTTTTTTGCCGCCTCTAGCCATTTTAGCTTCACATACGTTTCCTTTTCCGTCAACATAGTAAAGATATCCAGACTTTCTTTCTACAACACCTTTTGCAATAACTTTTCCCATTTTTACCTCCTTTTCAAAACTATAAATCCAACTATCTTAAAATAAATTCGTATTTAAATGTTTCGTAATAGAATCTCGACGAGAAGTCAAGGTTTCTAGAAGATATTTTCCTCTGCCAGAAAAATTAATGCTTGGTTTCGCGATTGTTAAATTTTTAGTTATCCTCTTTTTATCGTCGAGCCAGATAGCTTCAAAAGGTTTACAAAAGAATGAATGAATTGCTAATTTCCTTTCAGAAGGGAAGACAAAAAGCAGGGGGGGAGATTCTTTTTTAAACATTAGACCTGAAAACTTTGACCAAATACTTTTACAAACTTTTACTTTGACTTGCTTTTTCTTTTTTCCGTCGTAATATTCTAAATTTTCTAAAACCATTTTTCTTTTTTATCAACTGATGTCTCTTTTAATTCTTCATACAGATCATAGAAAATTTTTACTCTTCTCTCATTTACCTTGTTATGGTGTATAAATCCGCCGCCAAAAGATTTTGGAATGTGCATTAGTTCGTGGAGAATCGTTTTAATTTTTTCTTTTCCAGAGAGTTTGTCAAATCTCTCAGCAATAACCTCAATTAAATAAAAACCTTTTTTTCTACCCATCCCCATTTGCATTGCTTTCCCCAGTGCATGACAACGGGCGATTGTCCTCCTTGTTTTTGAACCATGACTTCTCAAAAATGCAACGTGTTCCAAATCGATATGACTCCATTGTAATAATGAAACAATTTTTTCTGCTTCTTTTTTTATGTCTTCTGCTGATTCGTATTTAATTTGCATTTTTCTCTCCAAGTATTTTTTTTCTTGAACTAACACCAGAAATAATACCAAAGTCCTTGTTTAATTCTTTTTTCATAAGCTTAATCAATTCAATATTTGCCTTGTTATTTTCTGGTGGAGATTTTAGATGAACCAGATATTTATTCTCTGATATTTTTTCTATTTTCCTATTGCCTGAGTTTGGTTTTACTTTTACCTCGACTTTCATAATGTTTTTATAGGAAGGTGTTTTATAAGGGTTATGAATGCTTACACCAAATATTTAAGGATACATACAAAAAAAGAAAAAGAGATTATGAATATAACTCACGAAGTTAAGAAAGCAGTTGCAGAAGCTGGAATCCAAGACGGGCTTGTTTTAGTAAACTCAATGCATATAACATCAAGTGTTTTTATTAATGATGAAGAGGCTGGACTAAAAGAAGATTTTTTAGAATGGCTTGAGAAACTTGCGCCAGAAAAACCTTTTCAACCCCCTAAGGGATATAGACACCATAGAACTGGGGAGACAAACGGTGATGCCCATTTAAAGAGAACAATAATGGGGCGGGGGGTGGTGGTTGCAATAACAGATTTTAAACTTGACTTTGGACCTTGGGAGCAAATTTTTTATGGGGAGTTTGATGGTAGAAGGGATAAAAGAGTTTTAATAAAGATTATTGGAGATTAATTATTTTCCCCAAATCTCAATTTCAAAATTTCTTCCAAGTGCTAATCTTTCGTCCCAAGAAAAAGCATATTCCTTTAGATTGTGAAGGGGTTTTCTAACAAATTTTAAAATTTGAGAAACAAAATCTCTTAATTTCAAATTCCTCTCTGGATCCAAATTATCTCTAATTGTCTGCAGGATTTGGCTTGTTTTATTCCAAAATTTAAATCTTACTTTAAACCACCACAGGGCCACTCTGCTTCTTTTATATCTCTTCATTTTATGTTATAATTTCTAGACCATCCCGATGTTTAAGAACATGGTCTTTTCCAATTGTTTGCTTTGTTCTAGCATTTGTTGCTTTGATAAATTTTTCCCCTAAATCTGTGTGGATTATATAAGCAAAATCCAATGCGGTTGTTCCTTTTGGAACTAAAAAGCAGTCAGGCAAAATATTTCCTTTGCTGTCTGCGAGTTTATGGGCTCCTGCTGGGAAGATTGCAATATAATCAAGTAAGGAAAAAACAGTTGCATCTAAAACATCTTGGACACCTGTTCCTTCTGCAAATAAATCAAGGACATTTTTTTTGATAGTTTCTAATGCTTTTTTTTGTTTTTCATTTGTTTTGCCGTCTAGAATTTTGAATGATTTTTCTCCTTGAGTGTATTCAACTAACCCAAATTTTGCTGCTTCTCTTAAAGCAAGTTCTGAATCTGCTGAACAAGGAAGGATCTTCAATCTTGGAAATTCCTTTTTTAATCTTGCATAATTTTCCTTTGCTCCCTCTTTGTCTATTTTGTTTGCTGCAATTAACATTGGTTTTGTCAGATGTCTTAACCCGTTTGCAAATTTCTTTAGTTCTTGGTCAGACCATTCAAAGGGTTTTTCAGAATTAAGGTTTGTTTTCAAAACAATAGACCTCACATCTTCTTCCTTAACATTTAAACCAGAGAACTGTTTTGCTACTGCCTTTGCAAAATCTGATTTTTCCATTTGGAGTGTTCTTGCAAATTGCTTCCAAACTTTTTTTAAAATTCCGAGGTACCACAAATCTAATTCGTTTTCCAACATGGTTATGTCTTTTAGTGGATTTTCTGGATTTGCAGAGCACTCTTTTCCTTCGCTATCTGTTGTTCCAGACACATCGACTATATGGATGAAAGCGTCTGCCCTTGAGAGGTCACTTAAAAACTGGTTTCCCAGCCCCTTCCCTTCTGAAGCCCCTGCCACTAATCCTGCAACATCCATTAATTCAACAGGAACAAACCGGGTCTCCCCATCACAAAATCCTGTTCTAGGGTTGCATTTAACCTTGAACTCTTTACATAATGACTCGACACGCACATAGCCCATTCCGTGGTTTGGTTTTATTGTTGCAAATGGGTAAGAAGCAATTAAAACGTTTGCTAGTGTCGCTGCCTTGAAAAATGTCGACTTCCCGCAGCTTGGTTTTCCTACTAATCCGATTAACATGTTTTCTAGAAAGAATGGAAGTTTTT
>Ga0075122_10002265_pt1 | contig 12837 bp, 15 predicted proteins | sample AntAceMetag02UKB_FD_69790 | JGI IMG/M metagenome (GOLD analysis project Ga0075122, IMG submission 69790) | Saline lake microbial communities from Ace Lake, Antarctica - Antarctic Ace Lake Metagenome 02UKB | ecosystem: Environmental > Aquatic > Non-marine Saline and Alkaline > Saline | place... | reverse complement strand
GTACTGGCTCAAGCATTACTTAAGGAGGGATTGAAAGGAATAGAGAATGGAGTAGATCCAATCGTTCTTAAGAAATCAATCCAAGAATCAGCAGTGATGATCGTGGAACATCTTAAAGATCAGTGTGTAGAGGTAGATGATATCGAGCAAATGAAAGCCATTGCTACAATCAGTTCAAGGGACCCGGAGATAGGAAAAATCATCGGCGAAATTTACAATAAGATAGGCAAGGACGGAGTGATTACGACAGAGGAAGTAAAACAGATAGGAATAACCTACGAACTTGTAGACGGGATGCAACTGGACACAGGATACATCGCACCTTACTTCATAACGAATATGGAGCGAAAACAAGCCGTACTAGAAAAACCATATATATTGGTAACAAGCGAGAGTCTAAGAACAGCACAAGATGTGGTAAATATTTTAGATCAGGTAGCACGAACAGAAAGCAAATCATTACTTGTGATAACCGATGACTGTCAGGGAGATGCATTAGCGACAATGATTATAAATAAGATGCAAAGAATTGTAAGCACGGTAGTGGTTAAGACTCCCGGTTATGGAGATAACAAAGCGGACTATGTTGCGGATATTTGTGCCATGACTGGAGCCAAGCATTTATCAGAACAAACAGGGTCGAGTATTGAAACAGCATCGTTGGAAGAATGTGGCCAAGCTGACAAAGTAATCGTCTACGAAAAGAAAATGATTATTGTGGGAGGAAAAGGAGAAAAGAAAGAAATTGAGAAAAGAATCAAGATGATAGAGCATGACCTTGAGGACACAGAGGGCAATAATTACAAAAAAACCAACCTTAGAGAGCGATTAGCCAAGTTAAAGGGCGGAGTTGCCGTAATTAAGGTAGGAGATGTCACAGAGGAAGCCAGCAGAGAGAAGCAGTATCGAATTGAGGATGCTGTAAATGCAACCAAGAGTGCTATTGAGGAGGGTGTCGTTAAGGGAGGCGGAATGGCTCTTTATGAGGCAAGTAAGATTTTGAAAACAGATGAAGTGATAGATCCCGATGTAAGATTTGGAATGCAAGCATTAAAGAATGCAATCAGACGACCGGCAATGCAGATACTAGAGAACCAAGGTAAGAATGCGGAAGCAGAAATAGAAAAGGGATACGAATTATCAGACGATGTGATAGACCCTCTCAAGGTCGTGAGAGTGGCATTGGAGCAAGCATCATCCGTAATTGGATTACTGTTAATATCCGGTGCGGTAATTTATGAAGAACCTGATGAAAAAAATAATAGCCAAATGGTTTAACCTAACTACAAGGGAAGATTTGATAGATCTATATAGTCGAATGAAAGAAGCACAAAAAGACTACTACCAAAAAGTAGTAGACGAGATGGCACGAACCGGAACGATGCCACCAAACTGTGATTTACAACTTCCAAAGAAGTCGATGATAGTATTAGTCATGACAGACGATGACAACATTAATGGAGAGGTAATAGCCAAGGACGGTCGATGGCTGAGATTACCTTCAGACAGAGAAAAGGTTATAATTAGATATATATAATATGGAAATAATAACAATGATTTTAGTGTCGTTATTCTCAGGGGTAGGATTATTTGTATTTGGTGTCTACATAGGGATGCAAATCAGTATAAAGAGATATCTTGATAATGTAGAGAAAACAGATAAAACAAAAGCGATAAAGAGGGAGATTAAGAGAAGAGATAAAGCAGAGTTTTTGGAAAGAATGTCAGATCAAGAAGCTCGAGAAGAGGATAGAAACTCTGTCGAGAGAATAAACAAAGAAGTAGTATGAGCAAAACAGATGGGAGATATGTACCCAAAAAAGAGATATTGTATTGGCATCCAGTAACAACGGAAATGGACTATTTTGTGAATGCCTTAATGAATGACCTTAAGTTAAGAAATGGATATCATCCCCCTAAGTTTCAAATGATAGACGAGTGTATCAGAGCAATGGCTAAGGAAAAAGGAATTGATGCATTTGTTAAACCGTTTGTTATAGGGAATAAATAATCATGGGATACAAAGAAAACCTAAAAAAGAGTTTAGAAAATATTCAGGCTGATTTAGATAAGGACACTCAAAGGAGAAAGAGAGTAAAAGAGATGAGCCGAGAAAGGAGAGCCTTTGATAAACTACCGGAATTTGCTAAAACAGAGTTTTGGTGTGAGAGTTGCGATGCAGATTTTGTGGCACCGGCTTATAAGATATGGATAGAAGCATACGAAGTAGGATCGTGGCACAGTTTCTGTCCTGTCTGTGGACAACTTGTGTATAGGCACATAACTGGCAAGATATTGGATCCTTATTACAACCAAAGCAATAAGGTTAAGGAGATGAGAGGGCGAGGGGCTGTAGATATGCTACAACCCGGACAATATGGATTCCAATCGCAGTATGGGGACCCGTTCGAACATTACTACAAGAAACACCAAGAAAAACACGAACAGCTACACAATAAATATGCTGAGATGGGGCTTTTAGGGAAAACTCTCGCCCAAAAAGATGAAGAGGATGACATTATGAGGGAATTAAAGGTCGGAAATTAATAACCAATAAGAGAGAACAGGTTCCTGATCGAAAAGGGAACTAAAAGTAAAGTCAGTTTTGTCGACCACTGCTGACTTCGGCCAATGGGATAGGTTCTTTCATATTATCCTATCAAGTCGGTTCGATTCCGACAGGCCGGTATGAAACAATTAAAATATTTATCATTGTTCTCTGGTATCGGAGGTTTCGAACTAGGAATAGGAGATAGAGGAGAATGTATCGGATTCTCTGAAATCGACAAATATGCAGTCCAGACTTATAAAAAGCACTTTAATCACAAAGAATATGGCGACATCACAAAAATCAACGAAAAAGAATTACCAGATTTTGACCTCCTTGTTGGAGGAGTACCTTGCCAATCTTGGAGTATCGCAGGAAAAAGAGGGGGTTTTGATGATGAAAGAGGGAATATGTGGTTTCAATGCACTAAAATACTTAAAGCAAAGCAACCAAAATTCTTCCTATTTGAAAATGTTAAAGGACTTCTCTCCCACAATGGAGGTAAGTCTATGGAAAGAATATGTGAAGAATTGTGTGGGTGTGGATATGCAATCGATTTTGAAATTTTAAATTCTAAAAACTTTGGTGTTCCACAGAACCGTGAAAGAGTTTTTATAATAGGAATGAGATTAGATTTGCTTGACAAGTGTCAGATATTTTGATAGAATAGATGTATGAAAAATGAATTATATAAAGAGATGTATGAGCAATATAAAAATGGGTTTTCTCTTGAACAAGTAGGTAAAATGTTTGGAATGACAAGACAATCAGTTCATCTTGGTTTTAAAAGAAGAAATTTTAAGTTAAGGAGTAAAAAACAATTACCATTTCAAACTTTTAATGGAAACAAATATACATTAAGAAATAACGGATATTATGCGAGAACAGATAGTAGAAGAACTTTAATGCACAGAGATGTTTGGAAATTCTATAAAGGATACATACCAAAAGGACACGATTTACATCATATCAACCATAACAAAACAGATAATAGAATTGAAAATTTAGAAATCTATTCAAAATCAGAACATAGTCGTAAATTTTCAACAGGTAATAATCAATATGGCAAAATCAATAGACAAATTAAAAAATAAATTATTATGCAATCCAAAAATAAAAATGATAGCATTCAACTTCCCACAAGGTATCAATGTTACGACTTCGCTAAGTTCTATCTTAGAGGAACAAGTAGACCAGAAGTATTTCCTTTCGGAGAACAATCAGAAGAAGATAATCGGAGAACTGGAACAGATGTAAGTTATTGTTTAGATGCTAATTACCACAAAGGAACAAATACACTTAAAAAAGGAAGAAGACAACTTGTTTATAACCAATACAACAAAAGAAAAATGGAGAAAACTTGTGGAACTTTAGGAACTTGTAATACAAGAACAAGTAAACAAGGATATTTAGTTGTAAAGAAAGTAGTAGGTAAAGTAAAAGTAAGAAAACATATTGTAAACATAGAAAAACTAAAAACAGTTTTAAGAGAAAATAGAAAACCCATTAGAGAAATTGCAGAAAAATTAAATGTTAAGAAAACTACTGTAGAACATTGGTTTAGAAAAGATAATTGTTTTGCTATTCCTGAAGCAGAAGTTTGGTTTGAATTAAAAGAACTTTTAGGAATTAAAACAGATGAGTTTGATAAATCAATAACAGAGTTTGAAATTAGAGATAATAAATTTGATATGGCTAATAGGGTTTATCAAAAAGAAGGAATCTCTCCAACACTCACTACTCTAACAGGGGGACAACAACACTCTATCGTTGATGATGGATATTCTATAAGAAGATTAACTCCCACAGAGTGTATGCGACTTCAAGGATTTCCTGACCATTGGTGTGATGTCGGAGCAGATGGAAAAGAAATATCAGATACACAAAAATATAAAATGGCAGGAAATGCCGTAACTGTAAATGTAGTTAGAGAGATAATAAAAAAATTGATATGAAACCACAACCAAAAAGTTTAGGCATCCACGAATGGATGAACTCAAATAATATAGTAAACGAAAAGGGAGAGAGGTTAACCTTTCAGGATCATATGTTCTTATTCGATCCTTATGCTGATTTTTCACAGTACCAAGTTTACAAGAAATGCTCACAGATAGGGGTGTCAGTAATGATGAACATCAAAGTACCTTTTGCAATGAAAGAATGGGGATGGAATATCATTTACACTCTCCCATCAGATAGTGATGTGGAGGAGTTCGTACCAACCAAGACAGATAAGATAATGATGGCAAACCCAGTTCTCCAAAAAGAACTTCAAAAAGATAATGTTGGGTTGAAAGAAATGTATGATAGGTTTTGGCATTTCAAAGGAACGAGGTCAAAGACCGCAGCGATTATGACAACCGCTGATGTATTGGTACACGATGAGATAGATAGGTCAGACCTCGGGGTAGTTACGGAATACAAATCTAGAATTAAGAGGTCAAACTACAGAGGGATATGGCAGTTATCCAACCCAAGCATCAAAAACAGTGGTGTGGATATCCTGTGGAATATGAGTGACAAAAAAGAATGGTATGTGAAATGCCCTGAGTGTGGGTTAGAGCAGAATATAAATTGGTACAAGCATGTAGACTATAAAAGAAAGGAGTATCGATGTATGCAGTGCGGGGGACACTTGGACGAGATGACGATTAGATTAGGGAAATGGATAAGAGAGAATGAAGATAGTGAAATCAGTGGATACCACATCAGTCAAATGATGGCCCCGTGGGTACCCGTGAGTGACTTGATACAGGAGGAAATAGAAACCGATGATATGTATTTCTATAACTTCATCTTAGGAGAACCTGTAGGGGTGGGAGATACGGAAGATTTTAGGCAAAGAATAATCGAAGCATGGGTGCCTCATTCACTTAAGACAGGGCCACAATTTATGGGGATTGACATAGGATCAACCAAACACTATGTAATAGGAAATGCAGACGGTATTCACACCGTAGGGAAACTCAAGAGTCGAATGGAACTTGAAATGCTCATAGAGAAGTGGAACCCATTGGTAGTGATGGATGCAGGACCTGAGAGAACATGGGCGGAAGAGTTTAGAATAAAATATCCAAAACTGTGGATATGTTTTTACAAGACAGACAAGGATAAGAAAATAAAAATAAAATGGGGAGAGAAAGAGAACACAGGGATAGTCTATGCCGACAGAAGCAGAACGATAGATGCCACAGTTACTGAGATAGTTACAGCAGGGATACAGTTCGATGTGCAACCTCATATTTTAGAAGCCTACATCAAGCATTGGCAAGTAATGGTTAAGAAAAAAGAAATCAACAATCAAGGGATAGCGAGGTTCGTGTGGGACAAGAATGCTGAACATGCTCAAGACCATTGGGTGCATGCATCAGTGTATTACTACATAGCAAGGTCAAGAGGAAGCAGTGCAGACTTTATCCCATCGAGAGGAGATAAACCAAACGAATTGATAAACCAAGGACCCGATGGAGAATTCACAATGGACTTAGAGGAATACATGAACGAGAGGAATCAATAAGTTATACACAGGAGTGTTGACAGAGAACAATGGTATGTTATTATTAGGTTGATAATTTTGTGTGTTTGTTACAAAAGGGATCGTGCTTTTTTTAGGTGCGGTCTTTTTTGTTTAAAGTCAAAAAAATAAATGATAAAAATAAACGAAACAAAAAATGAACAGTTGGTAAAAATCTTCAAAAATAGATTTGAGGATACTACCCCACTATGGGCGATTGTTAAAGATACATATAAAAAAAATAAAAAGATGTGGTCAAACAAACCTGACTGGTTGGCTTCAGTTCCTCGTAAGAGGTCAAAGGTAATGGACAATAGGATATTTTTGGCAACGGAGAGTCAACTCAACAAAGTTACAGCAAGACCAGTTAAACCCGGAATCATCCCTGCTAATGGAACAGAGGAAGCACAAGGAATTGCAGAGAGTCTACAAGCAGTATTCTTAGATGGTTATAAAGAAAGAGGAATCAAGAAAACACTCAAAAGAGGATTAAGGTTTTTACAATTTTCAAGATTAATGTGTATTAAAATATTTTGGAACCAAGAGATAGACGATTATGATGCCAAGGTGGTGGACTCAAGAAAAGTTAGATTTTCAAAAAATTCTACATGTGAAAAAGAGTCAGAAATAGCAATAGAGGTAATCGATGACAAAACAATACTTCAATTGATTGAAACATTCCCGGATAAAGAAAGTGATATCCTATCGAAAACAGGAATAAGCAAGGAACATGCAATCGAAACAAATGTAGGGGTAACATATCACGAAGTGTGGATAGGCGATGGAGTGTTTTGGGAGTATAAGAATTTAGTGCTTAAGAAACAAAGAAATCCGTTCTATGACTTTGATGGGTTACTTCTTACACCTGAAGAAATGGCCGAGGTTAGTGAAATACAAGAAAAGGATGGGGAAAGGTTGCCTAAATTAAACGGCAGAAGAAGAAGAAGAATGTTTGCAAAGTTCAAAGATAAACAAGAAGAGAGAAGTGGAGAAGAAGAAAACGGTGGTCAATATGAAAGTTACCTCTACAACCATTTTAATAAACCAAGAAAGCCATATATATTCGGTACAATTTTAGAGGTGGAGGACAGCCCTATTGGAGAAACTTCATTGATTGAAATGGTTACACCACTTCAAATTGGAGTAGATAAAAGAAAAAGACAAATTGACGATAACTCTGATCAGATGAACGGAATCACAAAGGTAGATACTGACATCACTACGATGACCTTGGCCGATGCTCGCAGGGCTCACTATGATCCTGAGGGGTTAGTGTACGGACCCGGAGTAAATCAGGGGGTAACGAGAGAAACAGGGCAATCCCTACCAACAATGGTATTCGATGACATGCAAGACTCAAGGGGCGAAATTGACGAAATATTCGGCACCACAGGGACTTTCAAAGGTACAGGGGAGGGTAGCGAAACAGCCACAGGACGAGCAATTTTGAGAGAAGAGGGATACTCACGATTAGATGAGGTTATCAGTTTAGTGGACTACTTCGGCCAAGAAATTTATAACTGGTGGTTTCAACTTATTAAGGTTCGATACACAGAATCACATTTAGTCAAAATAGTAGGGGCTGACAAAGCCATCAAAACGATAGACTTAATGCAAGATGACTTACAGGACGGAATCGAAATCAAGATAATCCCCGGGCAATCATTACCTGAGGATAAAATGTTTAGATCAGAAAAAGCGAAAGAGGACATGGAGGCGGGGGTAATCGACCTTGTCACATACTTAAAGGCAACTGGTGGATACGATAATCCTGAAGAGGTGGCTAAAAGAGCCATGATGTTTAAGACTAACCCATTTTCAATAATTGATTTAGATGAGGAAGATATTAAGAGAATTATGGAAGCACAGAAATTATTAGCACAAATGAACCCAATGGAATCACCTGAACCTGACGGTCAAGGTGTTGCCGATGCTCGCAAGAGAATTGAGCAATTAGTAAATAGTCCTGAGTTTCAACAAATGGAACCTGAGGAGCAACAATCAACTCTTCAGAAGTTAAAGCAACAGTTCCAAAAGGTCGACAGGACGGTTAAGCCACAACAATAATATTATGGTAAAGAAAAAAGAAGTAGTAAAAAAGAAGAAAGTAGAAACAGTAAAGAAAGAAAAGTGTACACATATTGATAGGTCAAATGGTGTGCTCTTAAGAGAGAAAGACCTGAACAAAAAGAAACCATGGCTAAGTCCTGTTAGTGGGCAAGCCAGTGTAGAAAAATTGACAGAAGAAGAGTTAAAACAATTATAATTTAGTTCGGCTCTCCGAAAGGAAGTCACATTGTAAATTAAATATTATGTTAGAAGAAAATAATGGGGTCTCTACTGAAGTTGATAAGAAAATAGAAGAAGATCTTAACAACGACGGTCAGAACTCCCAAGAACATCAAGGGACAGGTAATGATGCGGATGCCACTCTTGAGAACAAGGACAGCGAGAACAACGAGGACAACAAAGACGGTGAAGATGGTAAAGTCGATGCTGATCCTAAAGAACTTCGTATCAACAACTTAATGTCGAATTGGCAAAGTGAGGCAAGTTCTCATAATAAAACCAAAACGGAATTAGGTAATTATAAGCAAAAGTTCGGTAATATCGATGCCGAACCAAAAATTACTGATACTAAGGACGATGATTTACCTGAATCTTTCAAACCTGAATGGAAACCAGAAACGACTGCAGATATTCAAAAGGGAATGAGAGAGGCAGCGGAATACGGTGCTCGTAAGGCCTTGGGAACGATTGAAGAATCAAACCAAGCCAAAAGGACTGCCGAGCAAGCTGTTGATGGGTTCATCGCAGAAGTCAAAGAAGCTGATCCTGAATTTGTGGAGAAAGAATTTTATGGTTATGCGAACAAACACCACTTCCCACTGAAGAATGTCCAAGACTTAAGGTCTGTGTACTCTTCTTATTACGAGAACCAATTGGCTATCGCAAAAGCAGGGCAAACAGCCATTAAGAATAAGGAGAAAAGGACTGATACAGTGAATAAACCCGGAGCGGGGGGAGAGGGAGCAGGTAATAGTGTCGACTATGCGAAAATTCACGGAGCAAGTTCATCAGAAGATTTGATACACGATCATTACCATCAGTAATCTAATTTAACTAAATTGTCATGGAATTTACTGACACAATGAAAACCCTAACAAGAACTGCTATTGTACCTAAGGTGTACGATACTGTCTTGAATGGGAATGTCGGAGTTCTTAGAACAATGGGAAATGCCAAAAGTTGGGGATCTGGATATCAAAAAGAGATAATCTTTAAATATCAGAAATCTACAGTTGGCGGTCTTGTTGGTTTAGGAGGTACTCTCGACACAGACAGGTCAAACACTCGTTCCAAAATGCTATTCAACCCTAAAAGACGACACATGCCTGTTGTAATCGACGACATCGAGGGAGAATTGAATAAGGGCGAGGAACAAGTATTAATGTTGTTAGCGACAGAAATGGACTCACTGGCTCAGGACATGCTTGATACAGTTGGGACAGATTTCTACACAGGAGATGGAACCGGAGATGAGTTTGATTCTCTTGAGAATGCGGCTGACGATGCAACTAATTATGCTACTTACGGAGGAAAATCTCGTGCTACTTACACTACTTTAGCTGGATATTTGGTAGAAGATATCGCTACATTAGCATTGTCAGACATGAGTACAGCATGGAACACAGTAAAGGTTGGGTCATCGAAGCCGGGGCTAGCATTAGCCGATGTAACTTCATGGACAGCATACGAGGGTTTGCTACAACCAACAATTGCAGCGAATTACAGTGCTAACGGATTCCCACAAGTAACACGAACTGGGCAAGTTGCTTCACGGAGGGCTCTTGGGGGAGAATTAGGTTTTGATTCTATATTTTATAGAGGAACACCTATAGTAGAAGATGAAAAATGTCCCTCAGGAGAAATCAAGATTTTGAATGAGAACTTCTTTCACTTCTACGGTATTAACATCTCAAAGTATGAGAAGATTAATATTACAGGCAAAGTAGAGGGACCACAGAACATCCCAGTACCAAGAGGATTTAACTGGAGCGGTATGGGTAATTCAAATGTACAACCGGGTGAAGTCGGCCACATGTACATCATCGGTAACTGGATTTCAGAAGATCCAAGGAGATTGGGTTCAATGGAAGACATAACTGGATAGAAATTTATTAACTAATTGAAATAAAGAATTATGTTTAAATTTCTAAAAGGTAAAAATCTTGTGATCGTAGGGCTTGTCCTTTTGATAGGAATAGCCGTAGGAGGTCAATCACTTTATGCGATTGGAACCAATTTGATTGAAAACTATGATAGTTTCATTAAATTCAATCAGGGTTATTACAGCGAATTACCAATTCAGACAACCAGTACTATAACAGGTGTAGGTTTTGTGAATACAGGAGATCAAACTGTTGGTGGAACTTTCGGAGTAACAGGAGCAACGACATTAGATGGTTTAACAACCTTTAATGCAGGAACGGTTCATAGTAGCCCTCTTTCAACATCAACGACAGCCACAACCTATACTTGGGTTCTTGCAGACATAGATGGATATGAAAGTATTATTATGACACCTAATGTTGGAACTCTAACGATTACACCATTTGCTTCTTCAACCGCTGAATCATACTTACCAACAGCAGGAGATAAGACAGAGTTGTGTGTATTCAATGCAACAACAACTACTGATGTATTGATTACATTCGTTTCTGGAGCAAGTTTTGATATAGGGACATCAACATACAATGCTGGACTTTCTATAAATTCTGGCGAATGGGGTTGTCTTGATATCATGCGAGAACCAGCAACGGTAACGACTTATGATTTCGGAGCAATTCTAAGAGTAGGACAAGAGTAAATTAGCCAATAATGGATCTCATCGCTATGGTTGACATAGGCGAAGATGGGATGGTCGCATTATTGGACATTAGTAAAATTAATAATCATGAGAGAAATAACATTTCAAAAAGTGCTCGAAGAGAGCCAATACCCCATGGCGAAATTAGGCGATATAGCAATTACAGCCGATGGTCGTCAGTGGAGATATGTTAAAGCTAACGAGGCACTGACATTGGGTCATGCATTAACTCGTAAAGCGAATGTAGATGTCGATACAGTTTCGTCAGCAGATGATGGGGATGGAAACACCACTCTTATCACAGAGGCATCAGCAGGATGGACAGCAGGAGATTATTCGAATGCATATGGTTTAGTAGATGCAGGTACAGGAGAGGGTCAATTTTTCAAAATCAGAACTAACAGTGCTGACACCTTAAGACTCTTCACAGAGTATGCTTTAGGGACAGACCTTGCAGTTGCTGATTCTGATATTGTGATCGTAACACCTCACCTTGTAGAGAAAACTGCCGTGTCCACACTTCACCAAGTTCCAGTTGGGGTAGCACAAGTTGCTTTCACAGCTGATTATTACGGATGGGTACTTGAAAGAGGACCCGGAACAGTAATAGCTGGTGCAGCCTTGGTAGCCAACGAATTGTGTACACCGGGAGATAATACAGAGGGAGAAGTTATCACTGCAGCTTCAGGAGAAACTATTGATGACATCTCAACATTCGGTCGTTGTTTAGTAGCGAATGCAACAGCCGATAAGGCAGCGATGATAGATGTAAACCTTCTTTAGACCGCTTTCTCGGCTCTCGGGGGGTCTCCCAAGAGGGACCTCTCATAGAGCCGAAAAAGAACTCCTAAGAGGAAACCTTTGCTCTCCTGTCGGGAAGTAAAGCCAATTAGTAGTAATAAATTAAAATCATGGTAAATAAGAAAAGTGACTTTGAACAAAAAATGACTCGAATAAATAATTCAGTTGTTACAATTAAAAACATCTCGGATAAGGATTTTACCCATTCTTATTCAGGAGTTCCTTATAATATAAAGGCAGGAGAAACACTTCCTTTTATCTATCCAGTAGGAATTATGTTAGCCAAGCACCTTGCGATGAGAATGATTAGAGATAAGGCTATCAAGGACGGTAAAATGAAAAAGGATAGTCCAACTCATAATCTTTATACTAAGGAAGCATTAAAACCTTATACAAGCAAAATTGTTCTTGATAAGGAGGATAAACCTCTTCCTGCGGAACAATCAGAGGGAGAAATAATGAAAGCTAAGACGGAAGAAATGCAAAAACAATTTAAGGATAAGAACGAAATTGTAGTAACCAAAAGACAGGTTATTGAGGAATTGAGAAAAAGAGAGATAAGGTTTAATACTCGAGATACGAAAGAGGATTTGCTCAAAGTTCTTAATGAGGCTGATATGGCCGGAAAATAAAATCTATGGGTTACGACACAGCAAAAAAAGCAACAGAGGAAAACGAAAAATTGCAAAAAGCTCGTCGTGATTTAGATTTGCTTAAGAAAGAGGAAGATAAGTTCCTCGAGGATCGACAAGAGAAAGCACAGGCCTTATTAGTCAACATTGATAAACAAATAGAATCTGCAGAAAAAGTCTTTGATTCGGTAGTGAGTAAAATAACTAACCAAATTAAAGATTACAAAGAGAGATTCGAAAAGTTCACTAAAGGCCTGAATTCTACTGTTGATCGTGCCGATAAGATGATGGATTCGATTGTTCTCGTAGGAGAGAAAACAAAAAAGGTAGAGAAATTCATAGGAGAAAAATATATAGAGTTACAAGGGTTCGAGAAAGTATTAGGTTTAAAGGATAAAGACATCACACAAAGGGAAGTTAGAGTAGAGAAGATGATGAAAAAGGCAGATTATAAATTAAAAGAAGCATACAC
>Ga0075122_10002264_pt1 | contig 12838 bp, 17 predicted proteins | sample AntAceMetag02UKB_FD_69790 | JGI IMG/M metagenome (GOLD analysis project Ga0075122, IMG submission 69790) | Saline lake microbial communities from Ace Lake, Antarctica - Antarctic Ace Lake Metagenome 02UKB | ecosystem: Environmental > Aquatic > Non-marine Saline and Alkaline > Saline | place... | reverse complement strand
AGATTGTACATTGTTGGGGAAGAGATTTGAGCGGCGTTTCAGAGTTAACCGGGTTGACAAAATCCGGGACGAGATAAAAAGGAAAAAAACTGACCCCTTGCACGAAATCCTCTGAGAATCATAATGATGATCAAAATGGTTTGTAGCTAAGAAGATTATTTCGAAAAGAATTTTGTAGAGAGAGAGAGAGAGAGAGAAGGTGCGCCGATAAAACGAGAGTCATAGGGGGATAAAAATGGATCAGATTAGCACACAGAAAATGCTATTGCAAAAGGAAAATGATGGAGGAACAACTACGTGAATTAGAAATACAATATTTTGGACGGCCTGTGGGTGGTTATTATGTAACAGGATTAAAGCCAGAAGGCATACGACAGTTGTTAGCGAAAGGAAAGAGACCGGGGGATAGTGATGGAAACAAATAAGAAAGAGGAGCACCACATAAAGAGAGGGGTTAATTGGAGACCCCCAAACACGGAGTACAAGAAACTACAAAAGAAATTATCTAGGTTAGAGAAAGAGTACAACGAAGTGGCTCCTTTTGGAATTAAGGTGCGGTCAGAGAGGATTGTTAAAAAAGCTAAATCAGTCATGAAACGAATGGGGGAACTTGCGAGATAAATAACAGTGATGTTGTCCTCAAAAGAAAATGAAACTCGGCAAAAAGAAATAGACAAGATAGTGAGAGAGAAAATGACAACTAAATTAACAATGCATGGACATGCGGGAAAGATTAACAAAGATAAACTCATAGAACTCCTAGGTCTAGTCAAATCAAATGGAAAGAAGTGGACTCAATCAGAAATTGCCTGCGAATTAGGAGTATCCCGTCCTGCCATAACTGCGGCTGTTAAAAAGATTCCTAAAGCATTGATCGCTAAAAGGAACACTGAGGGCTTTAGAGTTGCTCGTGCCGATCTTTTCGCAGATTTTCAAAAATTAATCTTAGATTATATGACCCCAAAGAAGCTAGCCAATTCATCTATCCAGCAGTTGGGAAATTTATTTAAGATTTTTTATGAGAAGGAGAAACTAGAATTGGGATTAGCTACCGAACACATTGCTGTTATTCACAAGAGTAACATAGATTCCGCTACAGCGAAGAAGATACAAGAGGCTGTTGAATTAGCTACGAAGAAGATGCTTGCAGAAGCTAGACAGGAGAGTTTAGAACTAGCTCAAGGCAGGGAGTTGATACATGTTAATTAGCCTCATCGTCTAACGGCTAAGACAGCAGGTTTTGAACCTGCAAATTTCAGTTCAACTCTGAATGAGGTTTCCAACCAAATTGAGTGGGTAGAGGTGTTGCCCGAAATGATCTTTGAATCTGGTGCGAAGCCGGATAACAAATAAAATTTTAATCGGGAGATAACAAAGCGTTTAGGTGATAGCAAACGAAAGAAACTCCCCTAATTTTTATACGAAAAGGAAAAATATTATTATGACAACTCAACTTCCGCATTTACGTAAAGATAGAATCACAACATACAAACAAATAACAATACCAGAATTTGATTATTATATTGAAGCAGGCCGAGCATTTCATGCAATGGATAGCACAGGAAACATTGGTGGTGAAGGTGCGCCAGTGGACACAATTGAAATATATTTTACAACTCCAGCAGTTACATCTAAAGAAATCGTAGCTTCTTTTGGTGGTTTTTGTTCCACTGCTGCTGCTGTAGTAGTTTTAAGAGAAGCGTACACAGCAGGAGGTGGGGCATCTGGAGATGCAAAAGTTCCTTTAAACATGAACAGAACTTCAGCTAATACTAGTACGCTAGCGTCAACAATGAAATATCAAGCAGATGCAATAACATCAGGAGCGGCATCTGTTGTTTTATGGACAGAAATTATTGCTGCTGGTAGTCGTGCAGTTAGTGAAGATCATTTTTGGATTTTAGCACCATCAACTACATACGGATTTAGTCTCTACCTTGCGGCAGCAGGAGTTGCAAATATTGAGATGCATTGGGTGGAGAGATAATATTAAAATGGAATTCAAACAGGAAGATAGAGATATGCTGAAGGCCCATGATTTGAAGTTACAATCTCTTTGTAAAAAAACAGATATTATTCAAGGTGACATTAAGAATGGGTTTGGGGAGGTTATGAAAGAACTATCTTCCCAAAAAGTAGACTGTGCTACTAACAGATTAGAACTAACTAAAGATAACAATGAAAAATTTGTTACTGCTAAAACATTTAAATTGGTTACAGGAATAGTAGTTGGAATAGGAGGATTAGCATTAGTATTAGTTAAGTATTTTACTTAAATATAGGAGATGTATATTATGTCTGGTAAGCGCAAACCAACAACAATGGATAGCTACTGTAAGAAAGAAGATTATATTGCAAGATTAGAGGCCGCAGGTGATGTATCTGGCAGAACTCAAGCTGAGGCCGATCAGGAAAATAAGATAAATCAGGTGTTTGATGTCGAAATTGAAGAGCCTAAAGATCAAAGTTTAACAGATAGATTCTGGAGATTATTTGATTAAGAAGGAGCATTTGATCATGAAAAAATTAATACCATGTTTGTTAACCATATTAATATTATTATTGTTTGTAGCAATAATACCTGTAACTAGTACAGAATTGATTTGTAAAGATCCTGTAGTTGTTTTGGTTGATGGCTTCACTACATATGATTTAGTGGAATTTATGAAAGCAACTTATCATTTAAAAGATGGAGATACTCTAAAAGTTATATCCATAGGTGGAGGTGGAGAAGCAATAACTTGTATGGCTATGATAAACCATTTTGAAGAATTAAAGACTCGTGGCGTTAATATAATAACTGAAATACAAGGAATGGCTTGTTCAGCCAATGCTTTTATTTGGTTAGCAGGTAGTGAGAGAGTCGTTCATAGACATGATTTAGTTATGTTTCATTTAGGTTCTGTACGAGATGCATATGGAAACAAAGTGGATATAGAAGATTTAGAACCAGATAGACAAATGATTGTAAGACACATAAATCGTTATCTCAGATTTAAGTTAACGAGTATCATCAGAGATACAGAAATCGTAAACAATATGCTTCAAAAAGATATAGATAGTTGGTATACAGGATTACAATTATTTGAAGCTGGGGTAGCTACAAAAATGGTAGAGAATTAAAGGAATAAAATAACATGGGGGATACAAACGTAGCAATTGACAAACAAGCTGTTGTAGAGTATATGAAAGCTCTCGACTGTTTTACTTGGATTACTCAGAATGGTTTAGAACTAGGAGCCGGAGCTTGGAGATTATCAGGTCATGAGTATCAGGTAGACATGCTTCAAGAACGCCATCCGAGACAGTGCTTTATTAAAGGTGCTCAGATGGGAATTACTGAGTGTTTGGTGTTGAAGTCCCTTCATGGATTAGTATATGATAGATATAGACAAGGGGTTTTATATTTGTTCCCAACAAGAGATGATGTTGGTGACTTCAGTCAAACAAGATTTGATCCACTAATAGCATCTAACAATTTTATTGGTGAACACGTATTGGGTACTGACAGAAAGAATGTCAAGAAGATTGGTAGTCGTGGACATTTGTATCTTCGTGGTGCTCGTGCAACTAAATCAATTGGTAGTACGAAAAAGAGTTCGAGTTCTTTGAAGTCTATTCCTTGTGATAGGGTTGTATTTGATGAGATGGACGAGATCGAAAAGTCAATGGTTATATTGGCAGAAGAACGTGTATCCCATTCAGATATTAAAGATGATTACGGTACAGGAGAATTAGATTACCTAGGAACGCCAACCATCCCGGACTATGGCATAGATAAGTTATATCAAACTAGTGATCAGAGAGTTTGGATGATCAAGTGTCAAGGATGTGGAAAAGAAACTTGTTTAGAATTAGAGTTTCCTAATTGTTTACAGAGAGATTTAAATGGTAAGGTAACTAGGGTTTGCATACATTGTGGTAAAGAAATATATCCGGCGGACGGAAGATGGATAGCTCAGTATCCAGATCGTAGCAAGGAATTAGTTGGTTGGTGGATTAGTCAATTGAATTCAATCTACATGCCTCCAACAAGAATTCTCAATCTTTATGAAGATCCACCAAACGGAGATCTGAGTGAGGTGATGAATTCGAAGTTAGGAAAGGCATATATTCCAGCCGAGAATAGATTAGACCCTTCAGAAGTTTATGCATGTTGTCGTCAAGATGTTATGGCTTCAAAACATGAAGGCCCAACTTGTATGGGTGTTGATGTTGGTAAAGTGTTACACGTTGTTATAGCAGAAAGAAAAACGAGAGAAACTCTACGTGTTGTTAAAGTTTGTAGAGTAGGGAGTTTCAATGATCTACATGATTTGATTAGGGATTTTAATGTTAAATCGTGTGTGATAGATTTAAGACCAGAGATTAGAAAGGTTCGTGAGTTCCAAAGAACTGAAAGGGCGAGAGTTTATTCCTGTGAATATGTTGAAGCTAAAACGGGAATGATTCAGTGGGATGATCGAGACTTTAATATAAAATGTAATCGTACAGAAATTTGTGACGCAACCCATGAATTAGTTATGGGATATGCGAAGTTGCTCCTACCTAGAATGAATACTGAATTAGATGAATTTGTTAAAGAAGTTTGTAGTATGGCTAAAATTCTTGAAGAACGTCCTGATACAGGGCAATCAGTATTTAGATATAGGAAGTTGGGAGCAGACCATTATAGACACGCTTTAAATTATTGCTTGCTAGCAGCAGACAGATGTGGGTTGGTAGGTGATAGAGGTATTATAGGAAATTTTTTTAGTAAGAGGCGCAATAGAAATTTTATGACCGCCTAAACGAAATAGGGGAGCTACAATCGTGTAGCATCACTGGTTACGGGTGAGCAATTTAACGGTAAAATAAAGGAGATTCACGATGTCGGATTTTATTATTGTAATGGGGAGTGGACGAACTTATGGAATGAATTTTGATGAGATGATCAGATTCAAAAAGAAACGTAGCACTACTGGTAAACAGTATCCTATTTTTAAATTAGATAATGGATCTGAAATAGCGATTGATAGAGTGGAAGCTCTTGAAGTTGACGAATACGTAAAACCAGAACGTGTACAGCCGACTGTAACGGATGATTATGATCGGACTCTTGTCGATTGTATTGATGATAAGATGAATAAAATGGAAGAATCAAAACCTGATGCAGCAGCATTGAGGCGAGTAGAATTAGAAAAAAAGTTCATGGCTAAATCAAACTGTACACACAAGGATGTGTCCTTACATTTTCATGATACAAAGAAGGGCAAGCGATTTTTTCCCGTGTGTGACTTTTGTGGACACCGTGGTAGATATATAGGAACTACTAAACTGAGTGATGAAGAACAAGCTGAAGCTATAGAATATAATGAATCTCAAAAAGAAGTAGCAAGGATATAAAATGTTCGGTAGAATAACAAAACTAAAGAAATTAGAAAAAGCTAAAGAGATGTTTGCCGATGCATACAATGCAGATAATGCTTGGCAAGGAATAGCTTTAGAAGATTTTAATTTTCGAAACAACGAACAGTGGACTAAAGAAGAGATTGAAATATTAGAAGAAGAGCAGAGACCTGTCCTAACTTTTAACTTAATTAAATCTAGTATTGATTTGTTAATAGGGATGAGTGAAGATAGTAGCAAAGTATTTCGGGCTTCCCCTGTTGAAAAGACAGATGGGTTTCTTGCTGAAGTTTTAAATGATATAATCGAATGGGTTTATGATTCCAATAGTTTTGAAATTGAACAGGTAGGTGCATTAGAATCAGCAGCTATTTGTGGTAGGGGATACCTAGGGGTTGATTTTGTTCCAGATCCTAAACGATTTGGTGATATAAAAATGTCTCTTATAAATATACCCGTACATGAAATACATTTTGACCCATCTTCAAGACGAATTAATTTAGACGATGCTTCATATATCTGTTGGGATAAATGGTTATCTAGAGAAGATTTTAAAATTAGATACCCAAAGGTTACTGATGTTAAGATAGATCATTTGATTGAACACGGAATCAATGCTGTAGCAGATGGCTTATCCATGACGGGTAACAGTCCTATGGACGATATACCTAGTCAGGTAGTTTCCGATTCTTCAGACTACGAGCAACCATTAGATTTAAATTACTATGACAAAGTGAAAAACATGGTTAGAGTTGTTCACATGGAATATTGGGAGAATTATAAAAGATATTTTGGATATAATCCAGAGACAGATGATTTCGAAGAGTTTGATGGTAAAGATTTAAAACGAATCAAAGAAGAATTCGAAGCAGGATTTGGTGAGAAATTTACCTACGAAACTTTAATGGATAAGAAAGTTAAATGGTTGCAGTTTGTAGGAGATAGTATTCTTTATGATGATGATTCTCCTCTACCGTATCCGGGATTTTCTATTTGTAACATGATAGCTTACAGAGATCCTAGTGGTAGAACTAATAATCATTTTGGCGTAGTACGCCTGATGAAAGATCCGCAGAAAGAAGTTAACAAACGTTGGTCACAAACATTAAACCTTTTAAACAATCAAGTACAACCCGGAGTATATGCAGAGACAGATGCATTTGAAAATCAACCACAAGCTGAGTCATCTTTAAAGGAACCGGGATCTGTAACCTATGTTACTCCAGGAGCTATTAATGGTGGTAAATTTAAAGAGCGAACTGTCCCAGCATTTCCTAATGCTTCTATGCAGATGGAACAATACTCTCAAGATATACTAAAGAAGATTACTGGAATTAATCCAGACCTGTTAGGACAAGATAGGGGAAGACAGGAACCCGGAGTTGTTGTTAGATTACGACAGCAACAGGGATTGACTCTTTTGAAACCTTTGTTTAATCATTATAATATATTGAAGAAGGGTGTTTTTAAAAGAATGCTGGCAATAATCATGCAGTATATGCCAGATACACAAATAATGAGAATATTAGGACAGAATGATAGGTATCAAATAGATAAAAAATCAGGAATGGTTATTGATCAACAGCACAAACTTCAAGCTAATATCAGAGATATTCGTAACCTTGAATATAACATTAATGCTGATAGTACCAATGGTAGTCGTACTAACAGGATGTTCGAGCTAACTGCATTGATGGAAATGCAAGAGAAAGGTTTCATGGTTGATCCTATTGTTGTAATTGAGAAGATGGATCTTCCTGAATCTGATAAGGTTAGATGGATTAAATACATTGAACAACAACAAGAATCTCAATCTAAGCAGCAAGAACAGCAGGTACAGCAGGAAACTGCGTTTAAGGACAGAGAAATCTCCACTGATGAAACTAAGAACACAATCAAGTTTGTTACTGATATGCTCAAGATTCAGCAGATGGCTAACAAGGATGATAAGAAACAGGAGACAGATTTTGCGAAGCTGGGAGTGGAACAGAAGAAGATAGTGGGTGATTTTATGAAAACGATGATCACTACATTAGCACAACAGCAAAATAAAGAAAATTCCGGGGGGAGTGGAGATGGACAAACAAAAAAGTGAAAAGGATATAGCGAGAATAAAGAGGCAAGCTAAGATTAGAATAGAGAGTAAACGTAAACAAAAACAATTAGCAAAAGACTATGATAAGTTTATGAAGAAGAATAAAGGATGGCCTACAGCTAAAAAAGAACAGGTTGTGCAGAGAAAGATCAAGCACTATGAGTAAAATAGTATCAGAAACTAAATGTATGGGGTCTATTTTGGACAATCTTTTTTTATGAAGGGTAACATAAGGGGGAACTGATTATGAGTGCGTTAACACCTAAGAATGGAAAGTATAGAAACTCGTGGAAAATTTTTGGTAAACAATTATCAAACAAAGAAATGTGTAATAATTACAATAGGGGTTACGACAATATAAAATGGGGAGACCCTGATAAATTCATAGAAGAAAAACAAACTCTTGATGGACATTTAGTAATCAAGATTAAATAGTTTTCCACAAAGACTTCCCCCCTTTGTGGTTTGGGAGTGTGGGGCTAGTTCCAAAAAAGCCCTGCATTCTTAAAATATTGGGGGAGCAAACAGGGGAGTCACAGCAATGTGACAACGGGGTTACACCGATAAGGTAAAAAGGAGAAAGATAATGGGAGAAGAAAAAATTGTAGTTGAGAAAGAAGAGATTGATCCAATAGATGCTTTATTCAGTGATTTGGATAAGGATCTAGAAAAAGTTGAGGGTGACGAAAAAGATGGTGATGATGTTGATCCGAAACTAAAGAAAGACGCAGAACCTAGTGTCAAAGATTTAACGGATGAGTGGAATCGAGAGAGGCAAGGTTTGCTTCAGGCTGTTAAATCAGAAAAGAGTAAACGTCAAAATTTGAATTCTAAATTTGACAACCTAAGTTCAACGGTTAATAACATTCTTTTACAGAAACAAGCTAAAGAAAAAGTTGATGTAATACCAGATGAGATACCTGTTGAATTCACTGAAGATGGAGATGGCGCATTTATCAAAGGTGAAATAGTGGATGAACGCATATCACCACTGGAAAAAAAGGTGCAACGATTGGAAGCATTATTGCAAGACTCTAATAGTGCAAATACAATCGAGAGAAAGGCGAACGAAGAGATAGATACTATTGTAGGGGAGGACGAAAGGTTTGTCTCAATCTACAACACATACAAACCAGCTAGAAGATGGATCAACGATCAGGTAGTAGATTTTCAGAGGGATAATGATCTCAATGGAAACTTTACATCCGGGCAAGTTTTAGATCATGTGGTGACTCCAGAAATAGAGGCAGCATTTGCGAAGAAATTTCCTAACTCTGATATAGTTGATATTGTTACTGCTGGTGATTCACAGCGTCACTTTAGAGGAATGTTAACCAGAGCTGCTGATACCTTTGATGCTATAGAGAAAGATGTACCTTTAGTTAAAAAGGATACTAGTAAGTTCAAATCAATAATCAATAAGCCATCGGGCTTAGGTAGTGCAACGAATGCGAAAGGGTCAGACCTTTCAATGCAAGAGAAATTAAGCAAGATAGATGCTTCAGATATTATGGATCTATCAGATGATCAAGCTAAAGCTCTTGAAAAAGCGTTGCTGAAAGAAGAAGTTGCGGGTGGCGTAGAGTTTGAATAATAAAGGAGAACGATCATGGCAGTAACAGCTTTGGTTTACTAAAACTAGAAGCACTAAACAATTCTTATAGGAGGTAAGTATGGATAATGTTCAAAAGGCATACCTTGCCGGATTTTTGGATGCAGATGGTTGCATCTCAGTAAGTCGCCAAAAGCGCAACAAAACTAATGATAGATATTATTATCAAGGACAAATCACATTAGTTAATTCAAATAGAGAAGTTTTGGAGGTACTTAAAGAGTGGTGTGGATTTGGGAAAATTCATGAGTGTAAACCACAAAAATCTAATTGGAAAATCACATATCATTTGCGATTAAATTTTCAAAAGGGTGCAGAACTTTTAAAACAGATTATTCCTTATTTGATTATTAAACAGCCTCAAGCTAATTTGTATATTATTCTTCATGGTTTGAAGAAGGGTAATGTTGGGAAACATGATTTAGCGTATACTGATATAATGAAGGAGTATGCTAAAATTCATTATCAAATGAAAATGCTAAACAAAAGAGGTGTATAGATTATTTAGTTAAAAATCGGGTGAACTGCTGGAAACCTTACCGAGTAATGTCGGAGGCAATCAGCATCCAAGTCTAGTGAATGACATTAAAGTAGCTAGAAAGGTTCAGAGACTAACGGTTGAGGAGTCTACCAATAAGACCGACACGAGCGCCCGACACGAAAGTGATGATATAGTCCGATGCCCAGAGAAATCTGGGGAGAAAATCTTAAATGGTTTTCCATAACTACATGTGGTACAAATGATGCACAGACTGTAAAAGTGTGGGGCGCTTTAACATTGAGAGAAGCCCTTAAAGGTACATTAACATCTAAGTTTCTTGGTAAAGAAAAGACTTCTATAATTCAAAGATTGACTGATTTAGAGAAGAGTGCTGGGGATCAGATCAAATATGATCTGTTGATGCAAATGAAGGGTGCTGGTGTTACCGGAGATAATCGTATGCGTGATAACGAGGAAGCTCTGATATACTACCAAGACACCGTTAATATAGACCAGTTGAGAAATGCTCACTCGTTTAGACGTATGAGCCAGCAACGTACTATTCATGACATGCGGGCTGACGGTAAAACAAACCTTGCGGATTGGTTTGCTGACAAAATGGATGATTACATGTTTAGAGCATTGTGTGGTGATACTACACTGACACATGGGCAAACAGCAACAGCTCCTACTTCTGCTAATACAATTTGGTCAGGTGACGCTACTTCTCAGGCCACCGTGTCTAATGATGATCAGATTACATTGGCTGATATGGATTACTGTAAGGAAAAAGCTGTAACTCTTACTCCTCCGATTCGACCTACAATGGTTGACGGTAAGGAATATTATGTTGTAGTCTTGCATCCTTATTCAGTAACAGATTTGAGATTGGATGTTGCAAATAGTGCTTATACCGATTGGCCTACAATTCAGATGTATGCTAATAAACGTGGCGAAAACAATCCTATTTTCACAGGTGCGTTGGGTGTCTACAACGGTATGATAATCTATGATAGTACTCGTATTCACAGTCCTGCTTCTACCGTATACAACAACCTGTTCCTTGGTGCTCAGGCTGGTGTGTTTGCTCTTGGAAATGCGTATGATAGTATTGAAAAGAGTAGGGTAGGAAAAGACAATATGATGAGCTGGTACGAAGAGATAGATGATTATGGTAATGAGAAGGGAATCGCAGTTGGTTCTATCTTTGGTGTTAATAAGTCCGTCTTTAATTCTAAAGACTATGGTCTTATAACAATTCAGAGTTATGGACTTGCTCATTCTTAATCGGTAAATTGGGGGAAATTTTGTATATAACATTATGGTGGAGCTATAGAACTTTCAACGTAAAGGAGTTCTGCTCCATCATAATTAACAAAAGGGATCGTAACCCTGATTTAAGGAGATTTAATAATGGCTGCTTTAACAGTAAAATTTACAAGTGTAAATGCGGTAAAAGATTTAACAGATACAGATACTAATCCCGATGCTGCTCCGACAGCAACTCCCCGACAAGGTGGGTTTGTTTTGAGGAATAGAATTAATTTTGATAATATAGCTGCTGCTGATAAGAGCATGTGGATTATAGATGATGTGACACTTAATGATGATGCTGTAAATATGTTTAGGGTTCTTGAAGTTCCTGAACGTACTTATGTATCGAAGGTAAAAATTTTCGGTGTCAAAGATGAAACACCTCCACAACTACGTTTTGCGGGAGCTAAAGGTTCTAGTAACTCTAGTTTAACAGCTAGTGATATGGATGCTGCTGCTCTTTGTTTTGGTGCATACAGGAATAAGAAACCTACTAGTGATGCTTCTTATGCTGCTGCATCTCATTTGGTTATGATAACAACAGTAAACGGTGAGGCTCATGATGGTGCGGGCGCTGTTGCTGGATCTGTATTTGGTCAAATGATGCTTAATACTGTAGCATCTGATGCTAACTGGAGTTCTAATGCAAACATTCAACTCGTGGATGCATTTACAAAAATTGATTCCAGTATTGGTTCACCGGCAGAGCCTATGAATACGGCTAAGAAAGTTAACCAACCAGCATCTACAGATGCGGAAGATCCGATTGGTGAGTACTTTCCTTATGGTGGGTATGTAACTACATTTCTAGGGCCGTGGAATACTAATTTGAGTTCTAGTGTTGCGTCTGGTAAATCTGCTGCTTTCTTCTCATCTCCATCTGTGGCAACTCTGTCACTGCATGGTACGTGGGAAATTCAGGCTGATTGTCAGTATGTACCTGAGTAAATATTAATTTAAGGGGAGAAGGAGTGTTCCTTGATTGGAAGCCTTCTCCTCCAACAAATAGGGGGAATTGTAAATGGTATTAGAATTTGCAAAACATGAATATATTGATGTAGATGATATTAAAGCATTGAGATGGATGGAAGAGCAAAAAGCTGGAGTTGTAGTTTTAACTGGAGAGAAAGTAGTTGTGCGTGAAAGAGATCGGTTTGATGTAATTGAACGTGCATATATTTATCAGAATAAAAGTTATATGTTTGATGATAAACTCAAAAAAATTAGATGGGTAAAGGGGGAAAAGTAAAATGGCTTTTAGACAATCAGATGCAATGATTTATAAAACAATGAATTATGATGGTGTGTTAAAGGATATGGTAACAGATGATGTTACTAGAGTATTATCTCCTTTAATGGGCAAAGGGTATTATTGGTGTCCTGAAACACAAACTTTGAAAACTGCTGGGCCAAAAACTATTGGATTAGAAACTCCTTGGTGTCATGCAAGAGGGACTCACACCAAGAACTGCTTGTTCGACCACCATCTAGCTTTTAATCTTTATGGAATAATTCCACCTCGTTGTTTAGAATGCTGGAAGGTTGTAGCCACCCCAAATAATTTTGCACAGTTAATGCAATTAGAAAGGATACAACAACAATTACCGTATCCGTGTAAGTGTGGCATTGAGTTAAGAGATTACACTTCTAAACATTATGGATCATATTTTTATAATGATAGTTTTGATGAGGGAAGAGAAAAATATGATATAGTTAGAAAACTTTGTGATGAAGAACTTGAAGGTGGGAAAGATATGGCTGTTATACTCAAACGTGGGTGTACTGAGTTTGAAATGGTCAAAGGCCCGTCTCCATTTTGGCATATGACAAAGGAAGATGAGCGAGTATATGAAATACTAACTGCCTATGTTTATAATGACAGAAATAATTCTATGCAACCTGAGTTAGCAAAAAAGCATGTTAGAGTTGTTTGGGCTTTATGGGCGCA
>Ga0075122_10002263_pt1 | contig 12840 bp, 20 predicted proteins | sample AntAceMetag02UKB_FD_69790 | JGI IMG/M metagenome (GOLD analysis project Ga0075122, IMG submission 69790) | Saline lake microbial communities from Ace Lake, Antarctica - Antarctic Ace Lake Metagenome 02UKB | ecosystem: Environmental > Aquatic > Non-marine Saline and Alkaline > Saline | place... | reverse complement strand
ATAAAAAGAACCTGGAAAAATCGGAAAGACTTAAATCTAAAAAAATAGAGCCATCTAGCTATCTTTTGGAATTGGAAAAAACAAAAGGCAGTTTAGAATCAATCGTAGAAAAGATATTTTTAGAAAGCCCCGACATGACCGATAAACAGGCTATCACACTATTGAAAAGGGTGAAATCCTCTGTCAATAACAAGAAACGCTGGCATGTTTCAACAATAAACAATCGTGTTGATACTTATCTAAAAAAACAGAATGAAATCAAACAACGCATTAAAAAACCCCAATACGACATCAATCATAAAACAAATAGACGGGGGGAATCTATTCTACATAACCAGCATACTCAAAATATTTACAATAATTATCACGTATATCTAACAAAAACAGGAATTATAGCATTGGCATATGTATTAAACGAAAGATGTTCTGAGGTTTTAACAGCTAAGGACATGCATGACCTGATTCATTCAACTCTCTCTAAAAATGGGATTAAAGCAGGCAAACACACCTACAGAGGTTATTTATTATATTTCGTGCTAAGTAACAGACTGATAAGTAGCGGTAAAGGCAATTCATTTCAATACACCATCAAACCCCATTCTTCATTTAATAAAAAAATAGATATAGTACCAGAATCTGAGAGCGTGGTTGAACCAGAAATTGTGAAAAAAGATGAAGCTGGAATTATAAAAAAACCTGAATTAGTTATAGAAAAAACATGTCCTATTTGTGGTGAAATAAAAAATATAGATGAATTTTATAAAAACAAATCAAATAAAGATGGGCATCGATACTCATGCAAAACATGTGACCGATTAAAAAAGAAAGAACAGAAAGAGAAAAATACGGAGCGGACACACCCTAAACAAGCAAATATTCTCAAAGCTGATAAAGGTAAAATTGTTACAAATAAGTTTACTGAATTGCATAATAATACATACCATCGTAAAGAAACTTTCTATAATAAACCATTAGTTGATTTAGATAACCGACTTATTGATTTTGAAAATCAACCAACTCGAAAAAATGTTCTGCAGACAGCATTCAGGGATGTTTTAAACAAACATTATAAAAATATCTATGCCGAGACCAATAGAGCATTCTATCAGTATTGGCGTTATTTCTTAATCTCAAAAAGAGTTGAAACTTTAATGATTAATCGCATTGTTTATTATAAAGTTATACCAAATAGCGTTAAAATAAAACAAACAAAAGAAAGGAAAGGGATTTTTGATGTCTTTAATTTTAAACGTGACTGAATGCCCATATTGCGGATATAGCTGGTTGTCTACAGGAAAGGGACCTCGTGTACGATGTGTACAATGTAAAAAAAGCTTTACTAAAAATAAAAAATATAAATTCCAAGATATCACATGCCCATATTGTAATCATTCGTGGAAATATACAGGAGATAAATCACATATACAATGTAGAAAATGTAAAAAATTTTTCAAGAAGAATAAACAATATAATTTACGTGATATTAAATGTCCACATTGCGATTATATATGGTTATTTACTGGAAAGGGACCTCGTGTACGATGTAAAAAATGTAGAAAATGGTTTAGATGTACAGTTCCAATAAAAACCTCACTAACTGCAAAAACTGTTGCTACTGCAATTCCTGAAACTAATATTTCTGCAGACAATAAAATGAGTGGGAAAATCATTTCAGAACTTAAATATAATGAATTTCCTAAAAAATATTTAAAAGAAGTATTAACTAAAATAATCAAAGATGAAAACATACGGTATGCTCTTGCTGTAGCGACCAAAGAAAAAAGGATAAAAAAGGAAAAAATAATAGAAATAGCTTTAAAAGAATGGTTGCAAAAGGAGGGGTTTCTATGAATGAGAATTATAGAAAAATAGGATATATACGAACAAATTGTTTTAATAAAATAGCTGAACTAATAAGAAACCTTGAACTTACTGCATTAAAAGTTGAACGTAGTGAACAGGAAGAAACTGATGAAATTAAACCTTGTGGATATATAGTAGTGAAAGGCACACAAAAAGCTCGTCTTAGAATGGATTGGGATTGGAAAAGACATAGGGTTCCTTGGGGTTCTGCTTACAAACAATTGTTAGAGTTAAAAAACAAATATGGATTAGCTGATTTTGTAATAGAAAAGATGCAGATAGGTCTTGATGATTCTAAGCTTGTAGACCTTATCAACAGAGAAATCAAATATTGGGAAGAAGGGCAGGGATTAGTTAAAAAATCCCCAGAGTTAAAATCTGATGTCAGGATTTATGTAAATTTTGCTAATACTCCTTTAGCCTATACAACATTAAATGGTTGGGATAGTGATATTATCCGTGATATTAATCTTGAGGAACTGCAGAATCTTGGTTTTAAAAAAGGCGTTCTTGATATGGTTCATATCACAACAGATAGGAAAATTATTTATGGTGAAACTGAAAATCTAAACATATTGATTCAGAATGCAGATATAATTAAGCAGATAATGAAACATTTCAATACTGATGTATGGTATCAACTTCCTGGTATACGAAAGATAGAGCGGGAGAAGGGAAAAGCACCTACCCCTTGTGCAATAAGAACATATGAAATGCAGAAAGGAGAAAGATTTGTATTTATCAGAGATGAAGAGATAAGATGAAAGAAATTGATAATTATCTTTTAAGAGTCCAGTAGGATGAGTTTAAGGAAGGAAAATAGCTCTTTTTATCTGGTAAGAACCGCACAACAAGTTTTAAATATCTCTAAAGAAACATCACTTGATAAGGTAATAAATATGAAAAAAACCACAAAAAATATTGAAGACAAAAAAGATGAATACGTGCCTTTGAGTAAATTAATTGGTACGAAAAAAAATATAAGAGTATACTCCGTGGACTGGGCACATAAAGATGAGAGAGAGGAATGGTACGAGGTTATTCAACAAAACTGGCTTAAAGACAAACCAGAACTGAAAAAAGGCGATATCGTACTTCTTGAAAACGTTCCGTTTTATAAAGCAAAAGAACTGTTTAACAAGGGAATAATAATACTTACTTGTCATACGATGGCTACACATGACCACAGAGCGAAACTAGGCTTGCCAATGCTTAAACACTACAAACATGATGGGCATCGTCCCGATGCATTTGTAATTGCAGACTTATATGCCAACAAACCAGAACTATTCTACGGATGGAAACCAAACCCAATAAAAATGTTATACAGCAATTTCACCCAAATCCGAAAGGCAAGAATTGCAACAGGAAACCGAGCATGGTCTGAAGAAGCAAAAGAAATTACAAATTCAACAATCGAATTTTTGGAGAAAGCAGAACATGAAGCAGCTAAAGCAACAGACAAATTTGGAAAAAACAACATTATCTATGACTACATCAAAAGTATTCCGCAAATTGGGATAAACCTTGCAGGGGGACTCATGGTTGTAGACCCGACAAAATATCCGACTGCATCAAAGTTCAGAAAAGGGTGCGGTCTAGCTGTAGAAAAGGGAGAGCCACAAAAACTGGTAAAAGGAAAATCAGCAGGATACAGAACTGAAGTAAAGTCGAGATATGTTTTTGTCTGGGCAGAACAAGTTATGAAATCTAGTGGCTCTAACCCCAAACAACCTAATAGAAAAACCTGCCCTTATTTTATTGACTATCAAAGAGCAAAGGAAAGAATGCACAAAGAACAACCGATAACACTACCCATCGAGCCAAAGGATAAAATCATTGGAGACTTGTTTGGCGAAGACCTTGGAGAAATAACCGTAGGTAATAAGAAATATAAGTTAAAAAAAGGAAAGGTCATCTACAAGCATTTATATCCTGGAGTCAAAGAAATTGTGGAGAACAACGGCGGAATGATAAAAATAATTCTATCTAAAGGACACATACACAGAAGAGCGGTCAGAGTCATGTCCCAAAGACTTAATGAAGATATATGGGTTATTTGGAGACAACTACTAGGCTTTCCGACTGTTGAACCATTCATAGTCACGAAAAATGGAATACATACACATTACGAGAATCCGAGAGTTATACCCGATATATTGAAACCGTTCAAGCCCATAAGAGAAGGTGGTTGGATTTTCAAGCATGGATTAAGGGACTGGAGTTTGGCTGACCCATATATCGTAGACAATTATAAATAAAGTTAACTATAAAAATTATGGAATCCAAAGAACAGTTGTGAACTACCAGCAAATTGGAATCCAATATTAAGATGTGAACCAACAAATGATTGAAAGCCATGAAGACTATGTGAACCAATCCCGATATGAAAACCAACAAGGATTTGTGAACCATCCAAAGATTGGAATCCATAAAGAACGTGTGAACCATAGCTGGTGTGAAACCCATATGAAAGTTGTGAACTGGATAAGCTTTGAAATCCAGACGACAAATGTGAACCATTTGAAAATTGAAAACCATGAGGCATATGTGAACCATCATGTACTTGAAATCCAATAAGCAACTGTGAACTATATCCATTTTGAAGTCCAGAAAAGGAATGTGAACCATTGTGGTACTGAAAGCCATGAAAGATATGTGAACTATTCCAATGCTGAAAACCAGAGCGAGGTTGTGAACCAAACTTGCATTTAAGTCCATAAAAGATTTGTGAACCATAGCAGGTCTTGAAAGCCATAGGAAAGTTGTGTGAACCACTCACCATTTGAAATCCAGGGGAGGGCTGTGAACCAACTTTAACCTGAAATCCAGGGCAAGTGTGTGAACTAAACTTGATTTGAAAGCCAAAATAGACATGTGAACCAAAACAAATTTGAAAGCCACTGGAGTTGTGTGAACTAGAAGATACAAGAAATCCATTAAAAACTTGTGAACCATTAGCCATCTGAAAACCAGAGTGAATGTGTGAACCATTGTGCATATGGAAACCAAACCGCAATTGTGAACTAAGACATGATTGAAAACCATTAATAATATGTGAACTAGACCATTATTGAAATCCAGGTGAAAAATGTGAACTAGAAAGGCTTTGAAAGCCATAAGAAAAATGTGAACCACTCACCATTTGAAATCCAGGGGAGGACTGTGAACTACTTCGATACTGGAATCCAAAGCGAATGTGTGAACTAGACCTGCAGTGAAATCCATAATTAAACTGTGAACCAAAAATTACTTGGAAACCAAGGATGTAATGTGAACTATGCAACCCCTGAAATCCAGTATAAATGTGTGAACTAAAATGAATGTGCAAACCATAAGGTTCTTGTTAACTATCAAGTTCCTAAAAACCAAAAGGCGTGTGTGAACCAATCTGTCATTGAAATCCGTAATAACTATGTGAACTAGAAAGGGCTTGGAACCTAAAAGGGCTATGTAAACTAGAAACCATCTGAAAACCACACGAAATTTGTGAAGTTGAGCGGTTTGTCTTACCGCTCAACTATTCTTTTTTGATTAGAATGATGTTTTTCCACCGTAACTCCATACTTTTTGACCGAAAAACAGTACTTCAGGGCATTTCCTTCGAGAGAAAATAGGCAAAATTATTAATGAGTAGTTACTTACTAATGAGTAGATATTGAGAATGTGCTAGCCATTTCTCACATAAAATCAATAAATCTCTCGAAAGAATCTAGTTTTTGGTAGATACTCAATTTTGAGTTATACACATTTTTGTAGACATTTTAGACCAATTCAAAATTTGGTAGCAACTTATTTTTGAGTAAGTCCCGATAGTCAATGATTGGGATGTATACACAAAGTAAATCAATCAATTTTACGTTTTTAAATTTCAAGAAAAATGAGGGAGATACCTTGTTTTTGTGATTCACGTACGTGAATCACTGAATCAACCCCCCTCTCGCAGACGAAATTATAGTTTCGTTGCTACCTGTTAGAGCCAGATTTTGGAATAAATCCAGCCCTTTTGCTTGAAAAATAGCTAAGTTCCCGTGTACATATCAGTGTACACAACAGCAATAATTATATAAACTAGAAAAGATATAAATACCTCTAGCTATTGCCTCATACGGCAGCAGAAAAATACAGATATAAAAAAATTGGTGATTAAAAAAATGACGAGTTCCCCTAGAAAAATAATGGTCTTTGATGAGCGGATAAAAAACTATGATGAAGGCATATTCGAAATCAAACCAAAAAAATCATTCTGTTCCTACTGTTATCATCCAGCAATAATCAAATATGAAGTCTACAATCATGCATTTATACATTTTTTACAGGTGTGTAATACTTGTGCCAGCTTATATTATGGCGGAGTAATGCCAGTTCGTGGAACTGAACTGATTCCACAAGACCCATTATTGGGTTATCTTAATGAAATAGACCCAATAGGGAAATGAATTACATGGGATTTAGACGATTAGTACGGTATCTTAGAAAACTTCCAGAAAGCAAAGTAAATAATTGTTGTCCTGAATGTAATGGTGAATTGAAACCAACGTATAGTTCTCTGATTGGTTTTTGTCCTAAATGCATGAGACAGGTAAGATATAAAAAAATAATAAAGGAGAATAAATAAATTGTTTGCATACGTGTTACTTCTGATAATTATTTTACTATCGAATTTCATTATTTTATTTTTAGTACTTAGGAGACAGAGAGGTAGCTCTTCCTCCCCTGAAAAATTGAAGAAAAAACAATCATCCGATGATGGAATAAGTGAAGAGTCTTGTGAAATTCTTGGAGGAATTGTAAGAGATAATCGTTGTGTTGTTATAACTGTTGAAAAAGACGGAGAATGCATTACAGACCTTGGAAGAATCATATGAAAAAAATAACTCTTACATTTCAGATTCCAGCAACTCAAGAAGAATGTAAATCTCTGGACTGTACAGAATGCTTCTATTATCCCAGAGGCTTTTGTCCTGGAAGTCTTGAAAAAATGAAGAAACTTAAAATAAATACGAAGTGAAATATATGGGAAAAATCGATATCAACAATTGGAAACACGTATTATTTTCAAAACCAAAAAGGGATGGGGAAACACTCTACTCAAATTCTGATGACGATAGACTTAATTTGACCAATAAGCAGGTTAGAGAATCTTATAGGTATCATCGCCACGACACTACAGATTACTTTGAGGACATCTGGTATCATAGAAGGAAATTTTATAATCAAATTACAAGACAGCGAAGTGTCACAACTATAATTATAATTGAGGGGAAAAACATCAAAGAAGTTGTCAAAATGGCAAAAAAATCATTTGATAACATGATGGAAATCGTATTGAAACCTCGTGCTGAAAATTATTCTATATGTGAATTAAAATCTATGGAGAGTATCAATAGTAGGTTGTATTTTCAAATACAAGACTATACAACAAATAATAGAGACCGCCCTCTTTTTTTAATAGGCGGTAGAGGTTTTGGAAAGACTTTTAATGTTATGAAAGTGATTACAAAACAAAAATATACCTATAAAACCCCTACCGTATTTATTTTCAAAAAAAATGAGAAACAAGAGATATGGAAACCGATAGAAGAGAAATATATTGAGTCGGCAGATTTAAATGAAGTTTTTAACACATCCAGCATAATTGTTTTTGATGACATCCACTATATCTGTGAGAATGTGATAAATAAAAAATTGTCTGTAGATGTTTTAATTACTTTATTCAAAAATATCTTAAAAACATCAAAATTGAAAATACCAGTAATTATGATATCTGATGAAATGATTTCACGATATGCTGGACAGATAAATAATGATGAAATAGATGAATTAATATTGATGTTTGGCGAAGTCAGTTTTAGAAAAATGCATGAGATGCCAAAAATTGAATTACGGGACTATTTAAAGAAAAGGGATTGCCTAGCAAAATTAGAACTTCCCCCAATTACATATGAAGAATTTGACAATCTTTTTAACCTGTCCAACATACATGCTGATGATTTTGTTAAAAAGTTTTTATACGAAGATTCTAATGGAAACCCCAGAGGATTTGCCAAATTTGTTTCAGTATTTCCTTCTAAAGAGATTATAATTGATGATTTAATCCGAATTGCAAAAAAGAGATTGATAAATCATAAAGAATATAGTCAGTATTTACAAGTAATGCAATTTCCAATACTACCAGTTGCTATTATTAATGATATGTATATTTCAAAAGCAATTGCTCGGTTTAAGACGTTTAAAAAATTTCATAGCTTTTCCCAAGAAAAGTGGGATTTAAAACAAGAATGGCATGAAAAAATCGAATCAAATTGTAAAAAGGCATATGCCCTTTTTGAAGGGAGGGATGCTGGATGCATACAGTCGAAAATAAAAAGACTTTACCAGAGGAAAAAAGATTCAAGGTATCTCCCAGAATATAAAAAGCTAATCAAAATTATCGAGAAAGAGTCTACCGATGTTTTTGAACAAATACCCGAAATCACCGAAATAACTAGATGGAAAGCAACATATGATAAATATATAAGTACTTGCGATTCTTTAGTGAAACTGAAAGAAAAACTCGAAATGAATGATACTGATTTTGAAAAATTTTGGAAATTAATACCTGATAACTATTCTAACGGTTCCCTATACAAGCCATTTCTACTTGCATTTAATAAAGAATTTAGTGAAGGACGGTATCTGGATAAGACTGGATTGATGAATTAAAGAAACTTAAAAGGAAATAGATATGAAGAAAATATTGAAAATTCAAATTATATTAGTAATCTTGTTTCTAAGTTCGTTGTCATTGGCATCCTATATCACAAGAGAAACGGGGGGTAAATATGAAGTAGGGATTCACATTAGATTTGATAATCAGTTTTTAGAAAACCAGATTTTCTATGAAATTCCTATAGGAATCGTTGTATGGTCATCTAATAATCACATAATAAATTGCACTTTCATTAATTGTTCTGATGAGGGGATATTGTTGATAGGCAATAACAATACTATCGAGAATTGCGTCTTCTATAATTGTTGTGATGGTATCGAATTGCAAAAAAGCTCCAATAATACTTTTATCAACTGTCGGTTCCTAAGTAATTATCATGCTGGAATAGATGCGATAAAGACAGATAATAATAATAATTTGTTTTACAACTGTCTTTTTTATGATAATAGCCCATATGGATGTTATTTCCACGAATCAAAGAATAATAAGTTTATTAATTGTGAGTTTATAGAGAACAAGAACGATATAAAAGAGGTACCATGAAAGAAAGAAAAATAAGTTTACTCATCAAGAATGTTACTGTTTCTGAAGCATCAATAATTACTAAAACTGTGCGGGAAATTGATAATAAACAACCTGGTAGGAATATTTTCATCCAGGTCATGGGTTTTGAAGATAAACCTGCAGAGGAGGCTATCAAAGAACTTAGAAAAATATTTCCAAGTAAGAAGAAAGCAGGGTGATAGATATCAGTAGAAGGCGAAAACTAGGTTGCATCATGAATTTCCCTTACAATACCATTATGTATTGGCAAAGCTTCAACTATTTTTATCGAGATTCGTTGCACCTTTGTCGCCTTATTCTACTGATGTCTTTTACCTGTTTTTCTTACTTTCAGCACACTTATCGTTTTGTTGATGTCAACAAAACGTAGTCGGTGAAAAACTTTATATAATAAAATTCATATAATATCTATGGGTAAAAAGATGAAAATAGTGGCTTTATTTGTAGTAATGCTGATTACGGTACCAATTTTTTCAGTTGCGATATCAAGTGTTAATGCTCATCCACCAATCGTAAACGAAATATTAGGGCTTGATAGAAGAAATGCTATTTACATGCTTATAAGAAGTACTACATGGGATATTCGTGGGGACCAGGGCATGGATTTAATGATGCTTTGCAATATCCGTACTAAAGCTGAAACAGCAATTGGTTTGATGACATTGATACCAAGTAAAAATCCACTCCTATCGATATGGCTATCAGTTGTCATTTTTAGACTCGCATTACTTTTTAGTATGGAGGATGGCGGGAATCTTAACCATGCTTTTGAACTTTATCAACAGATGATAGTACCTACTCGTGAAGGAATAATTACGATTTGATTATCTGTGATATCTTGATAAGTATGTTGTTTTTCTGTTTTTTTATCAATATCAAATATCAGTGTACACAGAAGTATACATTTACGGCTAGAGTATATAAAGCTCGGATGACAAAGTATCAGACAGGAGAAGACTGATATGAAAAAAGATATGAATATGACCGAATTATTGGAAGCTGGAAAAGGTACCGCAACATGTACCAAATGCGACACAAACTGGAAAAGTGAAAAGATGCCAGTTAAATGTCCATTCTGCGACTCGAAAGCCATTCTCTTTGTCAAGGGGATATATTAATGGCATATTCTGTGGGCAATATTAAAACATTCAAAGGAATGGAAGGGGCAGGTTTTAATGCAGTATTATATCGGGATGGAAAAAAGGTCGCTTTTGTTATCGATTCAGGTAATGGAGGAGAATGTGATTTTCAATGGAAAGATTTGGAATCTCCAAAAGTTGACATAAACATCACAATAAATGATGGAAAGCCACATACTTTTAAAGGAACTCCAGAAGAGAAAATACTGTATGAATATCTTGAAACGCTACCTAGAGAACCAAGCGAGTATTTTCCAGAAGGACACAAAACAGACCCCGACATATTCGTAGAAAAACTTTTAAATAAGTTTGAGTCGGAAAGATGGTTGAAAAGAAGTCTTAGAAAGAAATATCTTTTTCAGATAGGCGATAAAATAGGGAGCGAAGAATATCAGACTTTTAAAAAACAGCCAAATATCACAAGAGAATGGGTAGAAACCTATATTAAAAAAACTTACCCCAATAAAAAGTATAAATTGCTTGGAGAATAATCGAAGATAAAAGGAGAATTAATATGTCAATAGATGAGGAAGAATTACCCGATATCATAAACATCATCGATGATGTTGACCCAGATGATGAAGAAGATGAGGAAATTGAAAAGTTGTGCAAGCAACTCAAGATATACATCAAACAGCACAACATCACAACAAAAACTTATACCAAACGTAAAAACAAGGCTTTAAAAGAACTGGAAAAACAGTTGAAGCTTGTAGATATGCTATTGCTTTCAGAAGCATATCTAAAAAAAGATACATATTCAGGATTCATTCGCAAACACGAGGATTTGCGTAAAGGCTTTTTAAAGGCATTATTAGCCCATCTTGACGTTGATGCACAGATTTATGTTCTTAGAGAGTTATTGGACGCTGTGTGCGGTGATGAAGAGCCTGTTGAGCATTATATCAGATAGGGAATGATTACAATGGGAAAGTGGAGATTAAAAAAAGATTTGCCAGATGGAGACCGTCTTGAGAAGATAGTCGATAGAAAGACAAAACGGACGGTTCCTTTACCGATTAAAATGAAGGGAAGGGCAAAACAAGACGTGAATACGATTGTACTCTTCAAACATAAAAAAAGGTATCCAGCAGTACGAATTAGTTTTAATGGTCAAGTAAATGCAGAGGCACTTGATGGGAAAAAAATAATGATTACAATAGATGTGATTGAATGAATAAGCAAAAGAAAGATAAGATATTTGAAGAAGAATTTGAAATTGATAAAGATATTGATATATCTGTGAAATGGAAATTGCTAGATAGGGGCAAAATAGAGATGGATGTTGAAATTGATGCTAAAACAGAGGAAGCTGAAAAGGTTTTCAAAAACAACCCACATCTTATTAAAAAAACACTACTTAAATCCATGCCACCACTTATGAGACTCAGATTCAAATTAAGATTGCTTTTTCAAAAGGATATTGACTTGTTCAAAATTCATAAACTAGAAGAAGGAAATGATTGAATGAAGAAAAATATGAGGAAAAATAGGAAAAATAGACCGAAACTTATCTGGAATCCGCTTGGTTTAAAACCAACATCAAATAAAAAGAAGAATAGAGGAAAACATGGTTGAAAATCACAAGCATAAACTTCATCTCAATCCAATCTGCCAAGAAGATATCTTCGAAAGACGTGAAAATGAATTGGCAGAAAATGAGTTGAAATCATATTTAAAAACAATATCTAAATGCCCTTACTGTCCTATGAAATTTGTAGGGACTCCTGCTGAAATGGAAAAAAATAGGATTGAACACATTAAACGGGAGCATCCTGGTAAAAGACCGTTTATTATTGAATAAGGAGAAAAAAATAATGAGAAGGTTAATGAAAGTCAAGCATCGCTTCTGTCCCCTATGCCGTGAATGGTATCCCTGGGGATACGGATTTTCAAAGCATAAATGCTGCAAAAAACATCCCTCACTCAAACTTGAATTTGGCTGGGAAACTGTTACGCATCTGAAAGGTAAAGAGTTTGTTGCAGAAAGTAGAAGAATTATGCATGCAACACAGGAAAAAGACAGTTTTAAAGAAATTGAGAGGAAGTAAGTAAGAGTTGATGTCAATGAAAGAAAAAGAAAAATTAACAATAGATGAAAACTGGAAGGCTCTGTCTTATAAAGAACAGAAAGTCGGTCATGCTGAAATATCTAAATACACCTATAAACCAGGACATTATTTGATGGAAGGCATCGATGGCTATCTCTATTTTAAAGTTGTTAAACCACTTCAAATTACCAATTTAAAAATATCTGGCGATGTAGTAATGGTTGATGACCCTCTTCACTGGATTGGAATAAAGCGTATCGCAGAAGCTTGTCATGGTAAAGTTCTTATCGGCGGTCTTGGGCTTGGAATAATTTTACATCATCTTAAAAACAACAAAAAAGTTACTAAAATTGTTGTTTGTGAAATAGATAAGGATGTTATCGAACTCATCAGTCCTGTTCTTCCAGATGATTCACGGGTAATGATACTTCATAAAGACGTTTTTACAATCCCCGATGAGTCGATTAAAGCATTTGATGTGATATTTCTTGATGTTCTTGTGAAAAAAGGT
>Ga0075122_10002261_pt1 | contig 12845 bp, 19 predicted proteins | sample AntAceMetag02UKB_FD_69790 | JGI IMG/M metagenome (GOLD analysis project Ga0075122, IMG submission 69790) | Saline lake microbial communities from Ace Lake, Antarctica - Antarctic Ace Lake Metagenome 02UKB | ecosystem: Environmental > Aquatic > Non-marine Saline and Alkaline > Saline | place... | reverse complement strand
CCAATTTAGATGAATATGATATGCTGGACAGCGGACATCATCCAAACAGATTTGGAGGTTACGGAGATTTCACTGAATTAGAATTGGAAACTTTTCTTGGAGCAGAAGATTCGGTAGTTGTAGAAACTCGTTTTCCAGATTCTTTTTCTATCGGCGTTCAGGATAAGTTTCAAAAAATGATAGAAAAATCATAATCCGTTTTGAATAAACAAATTCTAATCAATATTTATTATCCTAGAAGAAAAAGAACATGGCTGAGAGCGCATGTTTTCAAAACAAACAAATTTCCAAACAAAATAAAATTTTAAAAGTATGAAAAATTTCAAATTATCAAACAATGTATTGGGAGCCATAATAATTTTTGTAGTTTCAGCAGTGGTTACCTTCATTGTATTTATTGCAGCAGGCTGCTAAACATTTTATTTCCCAGTTTCCCCATCATGAGGTTAATGAAAACATCGCAAACTCCACTGCGAAGATTTCCAAGTTCGATTCTTGGTTGGGGAACTTTTATTAGAATTCATTAATTATAAACTAAATAAAAAATAAACGCTTTATGGAAGAAATAAAATTCAGTTACAAATTTAATTTCGATTCAAGGATAATTTCTGCAGCACTCTGGATCTTTTTTGCATTGGAAGTAATAATTATTTATCAGAGAGTATGTTAACATGAAAAAAACAACAATCTTTTTCTGCCTGGTTTGGACAATTGTTGCAATCTTTGCAATCTATCTCGGAATAAATTTTATTTATGCTGATTGCCCAGAACTTCAAACGATTCCCTCAGAAAAATTATTCTCGCTGTATGCTTCTGCTTCAGTTTTAACAGCCGGCTCTTTTGTCGGATTAAAAAAATTAACAGATTAACAAAACTAAATATTTTATAAAAATGATCCTTCATTTAATTTTAATATTCCTTGGTTACGAAATTTACTTGTTAGGAATTTCAGGTTTTTTTGCAGGAATAGTATATTTTTTTAAAGAAAAGGAAATAGCTTTAGGGATAATTCTTCTCTTGATCAGTTTGGTAATTGTTTTGGGAGGCTTCTTTTTCTGGACAAAGGTAATATTTTCCAATTAGAATTTATCCTTTTTATTCAAAATCACAAATAAATTATTCATTAAATAAAAACTAGTATCGCATGAAAAAAGCAATGTTAATTATCATCGTATTTTATTCCTTTGCATTAAACACAAATGCACAAGAGAAAAGTGAAACAAACACAATTCCAAATCCCGTTGCATATTACCTGGATGGACAAAACTTCGCAGTCTTTGCAGTTGGAAATTTCGAGAAATGTTCAATTGCAATAGTTGTATATCCTTGGGAAGTAATTTTTTCTAAAGAATACTACAACTCACAATTGGAGGAAAAGTTTACCCTTCCTCCTGGGAAATATTCTCTTTGTGTCTACACAAATAAAAATGGGAGATTTTATCCATTCAAGGATTCCTTCATAGTAAAAGAATAAACTTTCTTTAGAAACAATTTAATTCCAAATAATTAATAAATAAAATTTAAAAAGTATGAAAAATTTCATTTTTATCATCTTAGCATTAACAGTGGCAGTTTTAATTAGCTCCTGTAATCAAAAATCAGAAAAAAATCCTGTTCCCGCCAAAATCACGAAAGAAGTTCAAACTAAGCAAGAGTCTATTTTTAATAGACCTGATCTTTACTATTGGGCCAAAGTGTTGAACGCTGGGGGAAGGAAAAAAGTTGCAGAAAGATTGGAGTCAATAATTTTTCAAGAGGAAGAAAATTGGACAAAGCATGAGTATACATTGCAAACAAGCAAGTATGATTCAATTTATTTGGAGATCATCAAATTTGCTAAACCAATACTTGATTCAATCATCGCTTCTAAAGATACCCTTAATCTTTCATGGCTTAGAATCCAGATGGGGATTAGATGGCAAGAAGACATGAGGAGTCAGGCAATTGTGGTTTGGGAAGAATTCAAAAAAGGAGATAAGATCACTATCGAAACTGAGGAAGAGGTATTCAAATTTGAATTGAAGAAACCTCGGTGGTTACCTATTTTTTCCGTGTCCAGAAAAGTCTCTCAAATGGGGGCAGATTTCTATTTGGAAAGAGACGGAAAAGTTTATGTCTCAAAAAATTTCCGCTAGGGAATTTTTCGAATTCAGGAAGTAGGTAAGGGGTTTGACTTGATGTGCAATCCCGCCCTTTTTTAGAAAACAAATTTTCAAATAAACAAATAAAAAAGGAGAGATAATTATGGTAATCGTAATCGTAATTATTATCGGAATTGCAATAAATTTTATTGGATTATTGATGGTAATTGGAGGGATTGTATTCTTTCTCAAAGAAAATATTTTTGCAGGTATAATCATCTTTCTTATTGGTTGCGGGGTTTTTATAGGGGGAGCTGACCTACTTGTTCCAGAACTACGAATGGAATCGCCCGATCCATTTGGCCGGATTCACCAAGAAAGTCAAGCTTAACGAACAGTTTTCCTGTTCCGCCAGCGTTTCATATATTTATCCTTCCGAAGACATTCTTTGGAGTCTGGGGAATAAAATTCAAAGTAATAAAATCAAAAAAATAAAAAAATAAATCACTAAAATTCAAGTTATGAACAAATCAAATAAGTTTCTTAAAAAAGAAGTAGTCCTCATGTGGTTCTTGACGATCATTGGTTATTTCATCATAACAATTATTTCAAATAAATTTTTCATTCATTTGGGAGAAAATACATTTAACAGAGAGGACTTTTTCACGATCTTTTCCATTATTTTATTTATTGTTGTAATTCTTTTTGCGCGTGTAGAGGCAGCAGGTAAAAGAGTAACTTTTTATCATGTTTTTGTCCTGGTTGCCATTTTATTTTTTGGAATTAATTTTCGTAATTTAGGCTTTTATGATTTTTTCTCAAGAATAATCTTAATTATAATAGGATTTCTTCTTTTTCTAATTTATTTTACAGAAGTTTATATTTATAGGAAAGAAATAACTTGGAAGGTTTTCCTTTTCCAGCTCCTCTACTTGGGAAGTCTTATTGGCCTACCCATATTATTTGTAAGATTTTTAATTTAAAATTTAATTTTATGAAAAAACTTTCGATTTTAATAAAAATCGCCTGGGCAATGTTCTTTGTATGGGCAATAATGGTTTTTGCAAAAATAGCAAATCTTTTTTATGATTTATTTTCAATGATCAAATTAGAAAATTTTTCTTCTGATTCTTCAAAGATTTTCTTAATGGTTTTCGGAATTCTCTCTATTGGAATCTTTCTTTCCTGGTTTATTTATTATATAATTTCTCACATCAAAAAGAGAAAAAATTCGGGAACTAAAATTTCCAAAATGATTCTTGGAGAACCTTTTTATCTGTCTTTGAAATATCACTCAGAGCAATTGTTTCAAATTTCGGGAGAGATGTATCAGGTATTAAAAATCCCTGGAGGAACTACAATTTTTTTAAAACAATAACAAAATAAATTCATTAATCACTAAATCTAAATCACAATGAAAACTTCAGAATTAGTAATAATCATTTTTGCAAAAGTTTCATCTTTGAAAACTTTTTGCGCAGAAGAGTTCAGAGAATTCATAAATTCTTTTCGGTTTCTTAAAGATCTCAACATAAATACAATCATTTCGGGAGCAGTAAAAATATTTTTCCAACAAAATTCAGTGGATGAAATGATTGAAATGATTTCCTCTTTGCCATCTGAAGAAAAAGAGCACGCATTTGAAGAGTTACTCCAAATTTGTGTTGGTTTTGGTTGGGCAGGGGCTTCTTTGAAAGTGGCTACCATTTTATGCCGGAACTTGAACCCAGTTGAAATAATAAAAATAATCGAAGAACAAATGAAGGTTGAATGTTATGATCTTGCTAGAAAAACATCGGGACTTTTGTCTGATGAGTTTTGTTTTTTTACTTTGTTAGAAATAACTAGAGTAGAAGCGAAAGGGGGAGAAGTTGAAGAAGTAGAAAAAATTAATTCCTCAAAAACTTTCATTGAACTCCAGACAGATGAATCTCCGGTTTTGATAAAAGAAGAAGAGGGGATAAAACTCACAGCAACCTTCAAAACAAAAGACGGCAAAATAGTAGAATTCACAAACTTGCCAGTGGAACTAATTCAAGAGGCGAGTATTCTTGCAAGTTGGGTTGAAACCAGGAAAATTGGGATTTTTGAGAATTTGCTTAACGAAAAATTTGGGGGTCTGGGCAATTTCAAATACACAATCAAAAAGTTGCCACCAATGGGCGGTTTCGATCATTACGGATTAACCCGGACTGAAATATAACCGGAACATAAATTCAAAGAAAGGTAAGAACCTGGCATTAAGAAGAACGGCGCAGGCACAAATTTTCTTTAGAAAAATAACTTTAAATTACTAATTAATAAAACAAATATTATGACGAAAAAATTTATTGAAAAATATGCAATGGCCCTGGGAATATTTTCCCTTTTAGCATTTATAGCAATCCTCTGGTGGTTTATCTCTCAACCTTTTTCTGGAGAGGAGAAGATGATGGAATTATTAATTGAAATTGGGGAGGTCTCTCTAATTTTAGGAATGTCCATTCTTTATTTTTTCCTTGCCATGTTTATTTCCTTCATGGCTTTTGAAACAACATCCAAGTATTATTTCCTCCGAGTCGGTTTTATTCTATCCGGAATACATCTTGTTTTTCAAATAATTATTTTTGTTTGGACTTCTCAAAGTTTCCTTTATATTCATGCGATAAACTTATTAATATTTATGCTATTGCAATTATTTCTGACATTTAGGAAAGAAAAAAGTATTTCCAAAGAAAAGAATGCAAAAGCAATATTGGAAGCAATTAAGTTCCTATTGGAAATAGAATCAAAACAAGTGGATGAAATGATTTCCATTAATTTTGATGCAGCGAATTTTCTGGTGGAAAAAAACTGCTTTAACTGTAATGATAAATCAGAACCTCTTCTCACAATTCAAGGAAAACAATTTTTGAAAGAATTAAGGGAGAAAAATTATTTTAGTATTTCTTGGAAAGGGTGGACAGAAAACTTAGGCCAAGACCTCTCTAAAACTGAGATAAAAATGTTAAATAGAATGGGGGAATTACTTGAGATAATTTCTCAAAGACCTTTGCTAAGTTTTTTCGTAATTTGATATTTACATAAACGAACATATTCTTAAAAACAAATCAACATTAACAAAAAACAATTTAATCTTATGAAAAATCCAAAAATAGATCTTTCCCAGGCAATTATTACCTTGGTCGAATTAGCTCTCTCTAGGTTTTCTCCCAAGAAAGTTCTTCTGTTAACAATAAACTTCATTTTCGAAAAAGGAAATGAAACGAACTACCGGAATATAAACTTTGTTTTTCAAAGGTCTTCCTCTTATGTTTTCGTAGGAACTTATGAAGGATTAATGGGGGGATTTTGGAAAGGGACAGAAATAAAAAGGAAAAGTTATCATGATTCCTGCTGGAGTTCAGATGGCGTTGAGAGTACAATTAATATCTTTTGGCAATCACTTGAAAAGGAATTTCCTGGCCATTCTTGCAGAATTGAATGGAATTTTCCCAAACCAAAATTCTTGGAAGGTCACGTTCAAGAAATAGATCAAAAAGAAAATCTTTGGAAGTTTATTCCAAAAGGAGATCAAGAAAATTTCTTGAAACAGGAAATTGAGTTATTTGGAAATAGAAAGGGATGGTTTTTCAATGGGCAAGAAGGCGTAATTTAAGAAAATAATCAAATCAACATTAACTAACAAAAATTTAATCTTATGAAAAAAAGTAATGATTCCTGGACTTGGAGAAGGATTCTTTTGACTTCTCTTAAATTCACTTTGGTTTTCGGAATAATCAATCTGATTTATAATTGGATAAATATTCCAGCAGATGATTTTAATCTTCAAACAGTTTTGTCAGTATTGACAAACGCAGCAATTTTCTTCGGGTTGTTTTTCATTGTTTTTAAAATTTCTCGAGTAATAATGAAAATTTTATACTTTGAAGAATATTCAAAAGAAGATTTAATTATGTCAATAATTAGTGGAATCTCTTTTGGGGGAGTGATACAAATAATTTTTAATAAAATTGGAGATTATGATTCTTCTTTGTTTGTTATTATTCTGATCTTATTAATAAATTTAATTTGCTGTATTTTTACGGGAGGAGTTTCTCAATTGATTACAGGAAAAATTAAATTATCTTTGTGGATGTCTTTTATTTCTGGAATCTTTTTTGTTTCTTCAACTATAATCTCTGGAACTTTATTCAATATTACTTGGTTTGAATATGCAAAAAAGCTAATCTCTCTTGGTGAAATAAATTTTGGATTATTTAGTTCCATTTTAATATTAGTAAATTGTTTATTCATCTTATCTTTCTTATCTTTCTTAGGTTTGATTTATTCAATCAAATTCCTCTCCAAGAAATATCCAAAAACAGTTGGAGATTGGTTTATCAGCAGGTAACAAATTAACATTAACAAAAAACAATTTAATCTTATGAAAGATTTATTTCAAGTTTTAATTAGCATACTTAAACATTTTGAAGACGTTGACTTTGATTTCCCTGTCTCGCTAGAAGTTGTGGCCAATAAAACGAGGGGAAAAGAACATGGCTCAGAACAAAGTATTCTGGCTCGAGAGAAATTTATTGAGGTATTAGCAGAATACTTTTCGAAGGAAGATCGTTCTGATATAAATGAAGTGGACACAAGAGTTCTTCTCTATATAATGGAGCGGGAAAGGAAATGTAAAATTTCTCAAATAACGAATCTTGCTTTCAATAAGGATCTTTCGGATGAAGTGGCCCTACTTGCTTTGATTAAGCTTTCAACATTGAAAATGGTAGAATTAAGTTGTTCACCAGATTGCCTCGTTTCAAAGACCTACGAAAAACAAACAGTAGAATTTGTAAAGTTAGTTTAACAAATTTCCATAAACAAACAAAAACAAAAACAAAAACAAAATTCACAAATTAACATCAAAAAATAATCAAATTTCTAAATCTTAAAAATTAAAAATTATGTCAGTAATAGTAATAGTAGTAGTTATTGAAGACAATCCTTTCAAAACATTTCTGGGAGAGGACCCGGAACAAATGAACCCGCGTCCAAAAGATTTTGATATAATGAAGTATTTCCTGGAACCTCCTGGAAGCTTAAAGAAGTCTATGGAAGATTTCTATGGCAGGGAGAATTTCCCACATTCTGGAAGCTTAAAGAAGTCTCTGGAATATTTTGATATAATGGAGGATTTCCTGGAACCTCCTGGAAACATTAAGAATCCTTTCAAAAGGTACGTAGAATTAACCGCTTTTATGGAAAATCATTTTCACCAAATGAAAGAACTCCCGGGAAATACCTCTAGCAGAGAGTATTTACTGAAATTGCATGAAGGGCTGAATCAATCTCTGGAAAAATTGAATTTGGCTTTGCCGAAAGATTCAGAAGAATTCGCTGAAAAAAGTTTGGTTGATTGTGCAATGGATTTCTACAATGCAAAACAAGGGGAGGATATCTTCAAAACAATACAAAAATCAGATATCCTTCTGAGAAAAATCATAGGATGCAATTCAAAAGAAGATCTGGAAAATTTGAAGGGTACTGTCCTTGAATTTTATCCCGGCGTTCAAAAAGTGCTCATCCCGATTATCGAAAGAAGTATTAATGAAATTGAAACCTTGGAAACAATAGCTGAGGATCCAAAAACAATTCCTCCAGATATTGAAGACGAAAAAAAATCAAAGAAATAAAATTCTTTTGATTATGTGTTGGTAAGAACCTGGCCTTAAGAAGAATGGCGCAGGGTTTTCTTTCTTTAGAAACAAACAAAGTTATTCACAAATTTAAAATAATCAAGTCATAAAAAATCCTTTGGCCTCTGTAAATAGGAAAAAAACAATGACAAATTTAATTTTGTTATCTTTAACAATTGCGTTCTATTATTTTGTTTCCCATAAATTTTTGAAGTGGCGCCCAACAACAATAAAAAGAAAAATTTCCAAACTGGCAATAATTTTTGCTCTTTGCGTTCCTTTAAATATTGGCGGGAACATCTTTACAGTTTTTGGTAATGCCGAATCAGAAAAAAACATTTACTCCTTTTGTTCAGTTTATCAAAAAGCAGAAGGAGATGCATTCACAATAGTGGCAGCTTCAAGTTATCAAAAAGCAGGAAAGGATGCAGCTACTGCTTTAGGGATTTTAGCCTACCAAAAAGCAGAAGGAGATGCATTCACAATAGTGGCAGCTTCAAGTTATCAAAAAGCAGGAAATGGTGCAACTATTGGTTTAGGGATTTCAACCTATCAAAAAGCAGAAGGAGATGCATTCACAATAGTGGCAGTTCTAAGTTATCAAAAAGCAGAAAGTAATGCCATCACTGGCTGGGGAATTCCAATTTATCAAAAAGCAGAAAAGGATGCAACTCTCGGAGTAGGAATCTCAATCTATCAAAAAGCAGAAAGTAGGGTGGGTACCGCAGCAGGGATTTCCATCTATCAAAAAAAGAAGGACGATGCTGAGTGGTTTGTGATTTGTTCCAGCAGCAAATAAACAAATTTCCATAAACAAACAAAGTTATTCACAAATTAACATCAAAAAATAATCAAATTTCTAAATCTTAAATTTTAAAAGTATGAAAAATTCAATCAAAATTTTAATCGCAGTTTTAATCGCAGTTTTCGCAGTTGCCTGTTGCCCAAATACCCAAGCTCAAGAGTTCTACGGAAAAGTTGGCCCAAGTCTCACAATCCTAAAAACAGATTGTGGAAATTACCCTTCAGTAACCTTTGGAGGTTTCAAAGTCGAAGCAGGATTCAAAGAATACTTCCTCGAACATGGTGCATTTGCCGGGGCATATCTAAACCACAATGTGGGAGATTCAGAACTCTCAAACCAAACGGTTTTCGATTTGGGATACATGGTCAACTTTTATCCAAATTTTTCCGGCAAGAGAATAGGATATTTTGGAACTGGAATAATGTTCAGAACAACCGAGCATAATATGTGGAATCAAAAGGAGGATTGTTCTTACGAAGGAAACGATTTCAATTCCTGGAACATCCCATTAAGGGCAGGAGTGACTTTATTGCCTTATGGTCCCGTAAGAATATATCTTGAAGGAGAACACACATTGCAAATTGCCGGAGACAAATTCCATGGATTCAACTTAACAGTAGGAGCAAAGTTTTAGTTAAAACAAATAAATAAACAAATTTCCAATAAACAAATTTTCTAAATTTAAAAAACAATTCTTATGAAAAATTTAATTTTAGTTTTATTAATGGTGCTTATTTCTGTTGGTGCAATAGGACAAAGAAAACACCATGCAAAAAACAACATTACCGATATTTCTTTCACTTCCAAAAAGTTTAAATCGGGCCCGCTAATTTATAATGTCACCAATCTGTTCGATTCGGCAAGGTATTTTATGCCAAACGAGGGAGCGAGTTCTTTGCCTTTCCAAGTTGCCCGTTTTAAAGATCTTCGTATTGAAAGGATTCTTGAAACCGGTGAACGCAACATTACTGTGGAGGGAGGGTATTTTATTGCAGTTCCTTTTTTGAACAAATATGGGGCCCATGTAGATCGATTCACTCCTGCTGGTTTGAAAGCAACAAAGGGAAGGGTAAAAAAAGGGAGGTGGACAATAGAGACAGAACATGGAGATTATTCTTATGATCCTCCCACCATGATGGATATTGATGGTAAAACATATTTATTTTTCAAATATGGTGAATATGGTGAATATGTCCTCATAACTCCTTTGGATGATGATATAGTTGATATTCTCAATCTTGAAACCTTGAAAATCACCTTCAAAAATGTCAATGATTTTTATGTTTTGGAAAAATATATTCCTTCAAAAAAGAAGGTAATCAAACCAAAAGGAATAGCAACGGCAGAAGAAAGAATCCATTTGGTTGTGAAAAAAGAAACCTTAACATCCATTTCCATACTTTATGGAATTAGTATAGCTTCTTTGAAAAAGCTGAATGGTCTTAAATCCGATTTAATCTTGGTCGGACAGAAATTAATAATCGAGTAATACCCTGATCTCTTTTTCCGGTAGAGAGAAAATTAAACAAACCGGAATTTTTTCTTTTTTCAAATAAACAAATTATTAATTAAATTCTAATAACATGATAAATTTAAAAGAAATGTCTTTGAAGGATTTTTTAAATCCCCTAAAAGACAAAACAATTGTTTCATTTGATTTTTTTACAGAGGAGTATGGAAAAGAACACCTCCTTACCGTTCTTAACCAATTAGAGAGAGGATTCAATTTCCCAGACATTTATACTTATGAAATCTTTGCGATTTCTAATTCATACAAAGACATCCTGAATTCCTTCGATTCAATTGAGGGTTCTTTAGTAGAACTAACAACGCCGGAAAATATTCCTTCAGATAAATCACTTTCCATAGAATTCGGAAACAGGTTAAAGATCCAAGGAATTCCCTATGCAATCGTAAACGAAAAAGGGGAGAAATATTTGGTTATCAGAGTAGGAATCTCAACTTTCTTTTTCTTCAGAGAAGTTCAAGAAGATGATTTTCCGTATAAATCCGGATACGGGTTTAAACTCTCCGAATACCAGGATGTTTTGAGTAAATAAAAAATTAATCAAATTTAATCATCAAAAATTAACTAACATGGAAAGCCTGTCAGAATTATGCATGTATGTCATGAACTCCTCCCATACTCAAAATGTAGATTTGAGGGTAGAATCTTTTGAAAATTTTCTTTTAGGACTTTCAAAAGAAACAGATTTGGAAGAACTTGAAAGAACAAGGTTTGTTGCTGAGTCAATTATCTCTGACTCCACGAGAGAGAAGGTACTTGATTTAATCGAATCCAAAATAAAAGATCTCCAGAAATAGTATCAAGCAACATTTCACAATTAATCAAATTTCCAAATCTTAAAATTTCTAAATCTAAAAAATAAAATCATGGAAAACGAACAAAGAAAGAATTATTGGTTACCAATCCTGCTCATACTTTTAATCATCATATTATTACTTATTTCCCCAAAAGATTCAAAAGCACAAAGAATAGAAGCAGTACCTTATGCCGGAATCGCAAACACAATCAATCCAAATTTCCGCGAACTGGATTTTCAAAAGTCAAGCAATCTCTTGTTTGGAGTAAGCACGAAAACTTACTTCGGCTCACATTTTATCTTGAATGTAAACGCTGCAAATAAGTTTGTGACTGACAAAAGTTCAAGTCCTTTTTTCAAGCATATTTAGAATACAAAAATAAAAACGGAAAAGGATTCTGGGCACAAATAGGAAATCCGGCTTCACCAGTAACTATGTATCGGACATATCCCGTTTCCTTTGATGCTCAATTTGAATATTTAGCTTCACAAGCAACACTCGGGGGAAATAAAGTTGCATTAAAAACCGGGTATAATTTCAAGAACTTAAAGGTAGAAATGGGAGTTGCCGAGCGAGGAAATTATCTCGGAGATTCGACAGAGTATGCTCTCAAGGCAACTTTCTTTGATTGTATGAGTGCAGCAATATATGTAAACGACAGAGAGGTAGGGATGATTATCGGAACAGAAGTGAAAGATGAGTTAAAGTGGGTTTGCAATATGAACCAGAACTTGATGTCTCAATATGTTCAGTATAATGTTCGAGGATGGTTCGAGTTAGCGCTGGACGTAATTGATGTCTCAGATCCAGAACCTTGGGACAAGATCCAAGAGGATTATTTCGAATTTATAATTATAAAAAAATTCAAACAACCTTGGAACAAAGATCTCGCCATCGAAGGTTTATACGGGATAGGTTACAATATCCTCAAACCATTGGATATTGGTCTCAATATTTATATTGGAGCATACATAAAACTTTAGAATTTTTAAAAGAAAGGGAGCAAATATCAACAACTCCCTTTCTTTCATTTTCCAAACAAAATAATTATTCATCAAATAAAAATAAAATAACATGAAAGATTTCATAAAAGAACAAATCATTTATTCTGCAATTTTCTGCATAGGATATGCTTTTTTCATTGTCTCAATTTTCTTGTTTGATTACGAAGATGTAGATACAACCGAAGCATTAACTCTTTTCTCCTTTGTTTTAGGAGTTATTCTTTTTATCATTTCATTCTTTTTTGATTACAAAAAAGGAATTATTTTATTGGTACTAAGTTTAACATGCTTAGCCCAAATACTGATTTTTTCAGAAGTAATTTCAGATTTCTATTCAGTTGCAATAGTTCTTTGTTGTCTAATTTTGTTTAAATTAATGTTAATGCTCTCTCTTATTGTTAAGAAAACTCTTCTTCAAAGTTGTGAGAAACAGTTACTCATTCAATTCCTGGTTTTGGCTTTCGGATTGGCTTTCACAATAAGTTCATTATAAGACTCCAAATATGAAAATTTTTCTGAACATTCTTTGGATAATTTTATTTTGGGTGAGTCTTGCAATCCTACTAACAGTCACCTGTCTGATCGGTTTCGCAATATCATTAATAATTTTAATAATCTTCTTCGGATATTGGCTGGTTCTAAGAGTTATTTCCTGTATAAAAAATTAATTTTAAAAAAATAAACTAACATGAACTTTCCTATTTCAAATTTTAAAAAAGCAATCCCAGAATTAATTCTGACCGGTATTGTTCTTGGAATTTATTTTCTTTGTTCTCAATTTGTTTCCAACTTTCTTGTCCTAGAGAAAATGAATTTGTATCTTTCTTTATCTCTTTTTATCGGAGCCCTTTCAATGACTTTTTCTCTAATTCCAATTTCAAAAAATATTTGGGCTTTAACTACAAATACAATGGTTTGCATAACAGCCATGTCTCTTTTTGATTTTACAGAAGGAAAAACAGACTTGATG
>Ga0075122_10002259_pt1 | contig 12860 bp, 17 predicted proteins | sample AntAceMetag02UKB_FD_69790 | JGI IMG/M metagenome (GOLD analysis project Ga0075122, IMG submission 69790) | Saline lake microbial communities from Ace Lake, Antarctica - Antarctic Ace Lake Metagenome 02UKB | ecosystem: Environmental > Aquatic > Non-marine Saline and Alkaline > Saline | place... | reverse complement strand
CAAATGGTGGTACTTTTAATACCCCAGTAAGATTCAAGCGTAATTATGACCTAGCTGCTCAGAACGATGAGGCTAATCCAGCTACTGCTGCAACGCCAACCGCTATCGTTCAGGGCGAAGGCGTCAATCCTCGTTCGTACCGTAGGCTTTACACTAAGGCTACTTACGACGAGATCAAGACTGGCTTCTATAGCTCTAATGATTACTCTGCACAGCTTGGTCGTCAGTATGCTGATGAGATGATGACTGACCTTCGTAAGATTGCTATCGCTGCTGCTGTTGCCTCTGTAGACTCTGCTGATACTACTGATGGCACCACAGCTTCTGCTGATATCCATGTACTTGACTTGGCCCGTGGTTCTGCTGCTGGCTCCAAGGTAACTGCAACTTTGGCATATCTGAACCGTATGCTTTATAAAATGGGAGACGCACAGACTGATATTATTAGTTTGATTGCTCCTTCTCAGATTGGCTATGACCTTAAGAATGATAGCATGTCCAGTTATGTTACAGAAAATGTAGCAGGCTTCGTAGTTAATACTGGCATGGTAGCTACTCTTGGTCGTCCTCTGCTTGAGGTTGACGATAGCTCTCTGAGTACAACTTTGACTTCCAGTTATTACACTGAGCGAGCATTGCTTGGTCTAGGCGTTGGGGCTATTACTGTCAAGGTCGTAGAAATCGATGAAATCAACGAAGATTATGTTGATAGCAAAGAAATCCCCTATTGGACTTGGCGTCAGAACTATATCGCTGAGGTTGAAGTTCTCGGTATGAAATGGAAGACAACTGTTAATCCGACCATTACTGAGCTGGGTACTGCCGCAAACTGGGATGAAAACTATGAAAATCATCGTGAGTTCCCGATTGTTAAATTAGTTGTGAACTCTACGCTGTAATAGATGTTGCATCTTGTTGCATTGTTTCTCTCTTTTTCAGTTTCTCTCTCGGCTTCAGGGGCGGGCAATCGTGCTCGCCCCTAGAAGCACCGTTTAAACAAAGGACATGGGAATATGAATGGTAATAAAGCTCCTACTGGCACATCGTGTGTCATAATAGGCAATGGGTCCAGCCTGGACCTTATAGACCAATCTTTTTGGGCCAAAATTAAAGCTGACCCAGAAACACTTCTCATTGGCACCAATCGAGTTCTATGTTTCAAGTCCTTTCAAGATGTAATCTTTGACACTGTAGTTATACGTGATTCTTATCGTTCACTCTGGCTTGACCAGAAGTGGGGTGCAGAATACCACTTAAATTACTGGAAGAAAACACCTGAAGAAACTTGGACCGTAGGCAACGGTTCGTCCGCTCTAACTAGATGCACTCATGTAGACCAATTTGTAACATTCAAGCCAGGATTCCAATCAGAAATTGTTCATTCTGATAAGATGATGTGCGTTGCTACGAATCCATCTGTAGTAATAATGGCTATGAATTATGCGTACTTAATGGGCTGTAAGAATCAATATCTTGTTGGAGTTGACTACTGTGGTAAGCATGCCGAGATGGTAAAGCCTTATAACAATCAAGATACAGGATGGTCTGGATTATATCAACAGCCAGTACCAAAGAAGATAGAAGATGCGTTCAGAGTAACGAGAGAAGCTATAAAAGCTGGTGGCGGCTCTGTTTTTAATATTTCGCCAAAAACGAAGTTAAGATCAATCGCCAAACGCAAATGGGAAAACGTTTATAAATGAATATAGCATTGATTTGCGACAATCGAAGATGGAGACGTAAGTTAGAGCCTTGGGAAGAAGTCCAAAGTGCTTGTTTACGTCTAGGCCACGAAGTATGTACTCTAAATGAAGGTGGTGACGCTAAAGAACTACCAGGCTGCGGCAACTTTGATGCTGTCTTTGTCTGGAATGGTATGAAGGGTCACTTCTTAAGATGGGTAGATGCTGCTAAAAAGATGGGTGCTACGCCTATCTATATGGAACGTGGATTCTTCGATAGGATGAAGCATACGCAATTTGATATAAAAGGGTTTAGTTACAGGGCTTCATGGGCTAAAGACTTATTAAGTCAACCCCCGAAAGAAGCTGAGGATAAGTTTGTAAAAACTTGGGGCGATAAAGTAAGCAAGTATCATGTTAGAAAAAAAGGGTACGTTCTTCTACCAATGCAGATATTTGGTGATGCCCAATTGCAAGACGCTGAGATTAAAACATCTGCTAAGCTTGCTCTTGTGATTCAGAACGGTCCTCATAATCTACAGATAATGCTAAGACCACATCCAAGAGACCCAGGTCAGTGCGGTCCCGTACTGGGTACCAATGAAATACAGATTTGTCCTCTTAATGAAGCAATTAATGGGGCTAAGTACATTATAACCATTAATAGCAACTTGGGACATGAAGCATTAGCCTCAGGAGTGCCTGTTCTATGCCTTGGACCATCATTATATGAGCCAGTAGCAAATGTAGCAACTCTTTCTAATTTGACCGCAAAAATTACAGAGATGGAAAAGGGTTGGCATCCAGAATACGAAGATGTAAAGAATTACCTATATAACATAACTACTCATCAATTTAGTGAAGATGAGATTGAACATGGTAATATTATAGAGAGTGTACTTAATGCTGCCACTACAAGATAAGACTACTTTCATCCTTGGTAACGGGGCAGACTTGCCCATAGAGCATCTTTCAATGCTTGACCCATATTTTACATTGGGCGTTAATAGGATACATAAGTGGTATCAACCAGATGCAGTCTGTTATATTGATGGCAATTTGTATATGGAGAACCCAGAGTTCTTTCAAGAGACTCTATGTTTTACCGACAGTAGCATGAAATGTCATCCTAATCAAATAGGACTTGGCATTAGTCATTCTTCTTATGCGTCGAAATATTTAAATCCAAATAGAATTTATATGTTCCCGAACTCAGGAGTCATAGCAGCTTTGCTTGCAATGGCTTTAGGAGCCAAACCAGTAATTTTATTGGGCATGGGAGCAGCAGACGATGGCAGACTTCCAAACCAACTTGAAGCTATGAGGGCTGCAATGAGTACTCTTAAAGCCAATTATGAAGTTTGGCAATGGAAAGAAGAGAACTTTGAGAAGAACATTAGGCATCATAGTTTAAGAGAAGTTGGCGATAAGGCTGAAATCGAAAAAGCAATTAGAGCATTTTATAGGGAATAACTATGGCAGATAATAACCAATATGTTATCAGTTATGAAGACCGCGATGAGATTCATACATCTCGCTGGAACATCACTGGTATTAATACTAAATCAGCAGGTAATACGTCGGCTGGTTGGCTGTTTATGGTATGCAGCCTCTCTGGCACGACTGTTACAGTTGATTTATATAAAGATTTCGCCCTGGGAGCCTCAGATAAGGTTCTAACGGGTACTTTTAGTACAGCGTCAATTACTACGACTCCAGCGAAATGTTCGCTCACAGCAGCCAATACGAGCGGCCTGGGTGGATATGTATACTTCGAGTCCTACGTATCTGATCCTGCTGATGATTATGTATCAGTTCTTGCTACTCTTTGCGTTGATGAAGAAATCCGTGAAGATTGGTATGACCTAGCTGCATTGCCGTCTTACGTATATGATTCTACTAATGGTTTGGCTAAATGGTGTATTATTGCTACGAAGAGAGTATTACTTCAGGTATCGCATCAGTATGCAAATGAACTTGGTGGATTTGGAGCAAAAGAACAACCATTTTATCAGTCGTCTAGTAGATTGGTACCAGATTGGCGTAAGATTGCCTCTCCTGACCAGTTGAAAGAGGCTACTATCTGCCAAGCATTATGTTTGGCTTTAGGTTCAATGCACAAGCAGGCTGATGTAACAATGTATAGTGATTTGCGTGACCATTATCGTCAGCGTTATATGGATGCTGTAAACGCATGGCACTTGGCATTTAATACTGATCCGTCTTCAGATGAGGATAATGACACAATGAAGTCAGCAAGGTCGGTCAGACTGGATAGAATCTAATGGCTAAGTCAATTAGGATGATTGGGTTAGATAAAGCAATTACCAGCCTTAAGAGAGTTTTTGACTTAAGAACATTATCAAAAAATGTTGAAAATGATGGTGGCGAAGAAATTATAGATGCAGTAATAAGTACAGCAAAAAGTGGTGTTGGTCCAGATGACGTACCTTATAAAACAAGAAAAGGTAAAAATCAAAGTGACTGGCTTTATGACGATAAAAGTAGTCAACATATGCTTGATAAAAATAGATTTAAAATTGAATTTGTTAGTGGCAAGCTTAAATTATCTTGGACTGCTCTTAATAATGAGATGGCACAATATGCAGCGGTACATAATGGACCAAGTTATCAGGGAACAAGAAGTAATACAGTAGTACCTAGACCCTGGTTCCATATTGAAGCAAAACAAAGCAAAGATGTTACTTTTGATGCTGTAGAAAATGCTATCAATAAAAACGTAGAGAAATTTAATAACGGGACAATATAATGTCAGAAATAGTCGTCACAAATCGGGAATGGGAAATCTTAGATGATTTCAAGACGGCAATTACCAATGCCACTATATCAGCGGTAAAGGTATTTAATTATGTTGCTATATCTCATTCAGAAGAGCATGCTTACGAGGTACAGATGGAGCAGTATCCAACATGTGTTTTAGTCTATGACGGGACTACAGATACTTGGGGTGCTGGTGATGATAGGGCATGCCAGATGCATGTCAACTTTATGGTTGGCACAATGATTGATACAGATGTTGGTACTTTCGATGAGACAGCGAGAGTAAAAGAACTTCTGAGACTCATAAATGCAGTCAAAAATGCGGTGTATACAGATTTACCTGATTGCGTCCAATTTTATGCTACAGAGAATGAGTTCTTTGAAGATATAGGTTGGGGCGAAATAACAATAGAAATAGATTATAAACAACCTTGGATTGTAGCGAAGGTATCACTGGATGTAGGTTTCCCTCTATCCGGTCAAACAGGACATTAATTTAAATTAATAGGAGTATATTATCATGGCAAGTGGAAGTGTAAGAAACCCAACCAGCGTACAAATTGCGACCACAGCAGTCACTGGCGTTCTTAGCATTAGCTGGAATGAAAGTAGAGCACCAATCACAGGTGCTGCTGACGCAGAGACTTATAACACGATTGCTGAGTACGGTACTGCATCTGTATCTGGTTCAGTAACTTTTAGAGACCCAGAGCAGGCTGCTAGCTTTGCAAACAAGTGCGGTTCGCTAAGTGCGACCTTCGCATATATGGACGGTAGCTGTACTCCAGGTACTAAAACGCTGACGATTACAGGCGTAAGTACTGACGGTTCAGGTAACAGTGCGAATAGAGATAGCATTAGTAATTCTACAGTTAACTTTATTGCAGTAAGCAGCACTGGTACAGCAAGTCCAATCTCAATCGCTTAATAGAAGGTAGACAATTATGGCTTCAGACAATACATTATCGCCAGTAGAAGAGATTAAACTTTGGAAGGCTATAGAGATTGAGTCTCGAAAGTCAATAGGTGAAGATGGTGATGCGTTACACCCAGATATGTGCATGAAACTCAATATAGCTGGAATAAATTGGTCTGTTCCAAGTCGTGGAGCAAAAATTAAACCATCGTTCAAAGATGGTAAGGTAACTGTTGAAATCTCTGGTGGTGATGAATGGGATGATGCAGATGAGATACTTGAGATTATACAAGCACATAAAGACGATGAAATTTGTGAAAAATGTGGACAACCGTTAAGGTCCACGTTAGAGATAGACTTAGATGCTGATAACAAGATTATTGAACTTGTATTATCTCTTACTTCGAAGCTGCTACTTAAGCAATACAACCTTACTGATGACCAACTTTCTAATCTTCTTTCGTGCGATTGTTTTAATATGCCAGCGTGGATTATGCAAATATTGAAATGGGCTATAGGAGATGCATTCTACAATAGCATTGACGACATGATTGCAGATGATGTTGTAGATAATGTAGCAGGTTCAGTGGGGATTAATTTATAACGAGTAAAAAATGGCAAAGCGAAAAATCACAATATATATAGATATTAAAACCAATAGAGCCATAAGCGAGTTGAATAATCTTAAGTCTAAACTAAAAGATGTTGGTACATCTGGCGGTAAGAGTCTTGACGGTATAAAGAACTCTACTGGTGTGCTTTCGATGGCTACAAAAGGTCTTACTACTGCTGTCGGTGGTCTTGTTGCAGGCTATGCTGGATTAAGTGGTGTTAGAGCTATAGTTGCAGGTATACGAGAAGAAATAGAGAAGATGTCAAAGACCACTCGTGAGGCTCTGGAAAGCTTGAGAGCTGTCCAGGCATTAACGATGATGCAAGGTAGAGGCAAAGAAGAAGCAGATTATCTAAAGCAAATGACTGTTAAAACAGGCGTCAAGCTAGGCGAGTTGGCACCAGCCTACTATACGTTACTTGGCGGCACAGCTGGTCAGAAAGAAGATGTTCAGAAGGCACTGTTCCAGCAAGCCGTAATGATGAAGAAGGTTGACCCATCGACTGACCTTAATGATGCTGTCAACTTGATGACTACTATTAAAAACCAATACCCAGATTTGTCAGCACAGCAAATTGGCAATATGGCATCAAAGACTTTAGAGCAAGCTAAGTCAACGACTCCTCAAATGACCAACGCATTGCCTAGACTTCTATCAACAAGCAAGGCTCTTAAGTTAGATAAAGAAACAGGCCCAGCATTGTTCTCGCTGCTATCAAGAGGACTTGGTGACCCAGCAGAGGCATCAACATCTGCTAATGCATTATTGTTTGGTCTAGTTAATCCTCCTCAAAATATTATATCAGAAATGGAATCGTTAGGTTTTGACACAAGCTGGCCTCTTGAGAAAAAGCTTCTATGGTTGGGCAAGAATGGTAGTAGATTATCTGAACAGGCAGCTATACAGCTTGGCGGTAGACGTGGTATTAAGGCATTACCAGCTATAGGATTTGAAGAGGGGGCATTACAAAAAGAAAAAGACATAATCAAAAGGGGTATGTATTCTCCAAAAGGTTTAATGAAGCAAAGGCTAGTTAATATGTATGGTGAGGACAAGGCACAAATGTTCTTAGACCAGACAAAATCTCTCGAAGCTGCTAATGAGCGTTTCTACATGAGAGATGAGCGAGCCAGAATAGATATGGCTAAGAAGCTTAGGGAAAGAATTACTCAAGCCCGTGGTAGTGGTGCAATGACTAGGGGAGGCAGAATTGCAGGTGCTGGAGTTTTGGATGTATTTGGGGCTGAACCAGAAACGTTTTTGAGCGACCCTGGCGATGCTATGTTTAAGCTTCTTGAAGAGGGATATACGTGGGAGGATATTGAAAATAACATTCTTCCATTATATGAGGGTAATTATAGTGCAGTTTCAGATAGCCTAACTATACCTGAAAAATATGGCAAGTTGCATAGAGGGGCTGGACCAGATTACGAGCAATATTTCAGAGATGTAATGGAAAGCAAGAAAGTTAAGCCAACAATGCTTCCAGAAAAGAAGGCTGTTCCAGTTGCAAAGCCCAAAGAAGTCTCAATGATGAATATTGGTGTGCTGAATAATAACTGGGACTCTAACATGAAAACTGGCATTTATCCAGATACTAATGCAACTATAACGGATACAGCATAATGGCAAAACAAATACCAAAATTCGGTAGTACTGCTCTTTTGACTGATGGATATAAAGAAATTATCGGTCCTATTCAGACAAGATTCTATATGGATTACTCACCTGGTATTAATGGTGCATTCGTTCAGGGCCATGGCAAAGGTACTAGAGAAATCACAGTAATCGGATGGTTGGCAACATCAAGAAGCACTACGCCAGATGGTGCACACGAAGCTTTGTATACAATTTTCAAGGACAAAGAAGCTCTAATAGATGGAGAAACTATTGATACATATACATCATCTGATAGTGGCACAACTTATAAATATTGTATATTGAATTCAATAGCTTGGGCTGGTCCAGTTCAATTCGTTACTGGTGCTGGAGTTGCTGGAGCATGTATTGGAGCAAGGGTTAGAGTAACAATATCTCTTACTCAATTGATAGCAGAAGTCACTACATAATGAGTTATACTACTTCTGGAATTTCAGACACAGGTATAAGAGAGGTTAATGACCTTATTAAGATAACTGCTACGTCTACTCATACAGACAAAGTAGTTCAGCTTTATATTTCTGGCAATTTTATAGATGTTCAAAGCCAACCAGGTTCTGTAGTTGAGTTTTATGTAACATCATTAAGAAACACTGATATTGTATTTTTACTTGCAGTAGATGAAGCTGATTCTGCTGAAGATGTATTTGATGAAGCATTCGGTATATCTTCTGATTATGGTAATAGGCTACGCTTTGAGATACCTCAGTTAATTGCCACTTATCTACCTGATGATGTCTTGAAGATAGAAACTGGTGATGCAGGTGATGTTGCTGCCGATACGACACTTTATTCAGAAAACTTTTATCCAGGCAGAGAAAGAAGTTGCGGATTTGGCATGGACTTTGGTGACTCCTTCGGATGGGACGGAGAGAGAGCTAAGGGATTTGGATACAACTACGGATATGGAGAGTATGGATTTGACTGCGAGATGACAATCGTAGAATCTAATACTTTATTCATTGGTACATATCCTTATTCTCTACAAACGTTGGACGTTTTAGGTAATGAATCAACTGCTGACACAGGTACAATAACACTTGATACTTATGCTCGTCCAGCTTCTGGATTGGCGGTAGAAAGTTATACATTATTAACGGATGCACTAGAGCTAAGCTTTACTGCAAGCCCAGATATATCATAACAATAGAATTGGAGAAATAGACTCATGGCAGAAACACCACTAACTTCGGCTCAAGCTAATGCATTGAGTGGCACAACTGATTCGGATACCGCTGATGTTTATCAGACTATCGGTGAGTCAACTTATTACACGACAGACTATAGACTGACCGAGAAGATGCTTCGAATGATTAAGCCCGCTGGCAACTCCCTACGAGTATACCAAGACGGCGACCTTACCTTCGGCGTCCGTGCTGGTCATTACTACAATGGTTCTACATTGGTTACGTATGCAGGAGCTACGGCTCAGGCACTTACTAATAACCTAACTAATTACATCTATCTTACAGCCGCTGGTACTCTGACAAAGAATACAAGTGGCTTCCCGTCTCCTGCCTTAACGCCCCATATCCCATTGGCTACAATTTTAACTGCTAGTGGAACCTATCTGTATACGGCTATCACAGATTATAGGGATAGAGCATTGTTCTCTGTACTAGATGGTATGTCCGCTGGCGATGTTCAAGATAGTTTGCCTCTGCTTACTATGACAGGCGTAGACTCGGCTGGTGGGGCAGGTACAATGACTATCCAACTTACAGACCTCGGTGGCAACGAACTTGCACAGAGAACCATCGTCAGAACTTGGCTTAATCTTACTGCCGAATTTGGAGCACCAGGTACTACCACGGATTATTCGGTTTCTACTGGTACTCAGATTGAAGAAGTAACTGCAAATGGACAATATGTGGTTCAGTCTGATGCAACAGGCGAAATCGTAATGGCTATCAATGCTGGCGGGGCAGATACAGTTTATTTACAGGCAGAAGTCAATGGCAAAGTCTATGCCGAAACACTAATCATCTCAGCTTAATAGGAGTTAATTAAAATGGACCTTAAAGTTCTAAATATCACAAGAGCAGTAACCGCAGCGGGAACCGCTCTGCCATTAGTTCCAGGTGCTAATACGATTTGCACAAGGATTTTCTTAATGGCGAAAAAAGTAACAGGCGACAATACTGGTAATGTATTTATTGGTGGTGCGGGTGTTGATAAGACATCAACTCAACTAATTGAAATGGAGCCAGGAGATTATTTCGAGATTCAAGTACCAGACGGTCATTCAATTGATGCAAACGACGTTTATGTAGATGCTGCAACGAGTGCCGATGGTGTCGTAGGATTTGCTCTACTAAAGCAGAAAGCATAATAACGAGGTACTAATATGCCTTTCGAAAAGAATGTAAATAACGCTATAGCTGCAACCGATTTGGATGACTTGCACGATATTGATGCAGGTTCTCCGACAAACGGGGACAGTCTAGCATTTAATTCTGTTAGTGGCAATTGAGAACCCAGCTAATATTATAATCCAAGGACAATATCTACGTATGAATAGCGGTAGGTATGGAACTCGTAATGGTGGTAATCTTTGGGATGAGGGAGAGACAGAGCTCACTCTTACTGATGCGGCAGAGGCAGGATATTTTGTTGCAAATGACTTAGTTTGGATGACATCCAGTGGTTTCCCGAATGGTGAAGTACTAAGAGTAGTAAGTGTGACCGGTGCTGTCGTGACTATTGCCAGAGAAACAGTAAATTCAGCACGTACAGGCATAAGATGGAATCATACTAATGATGGTACTGAAATGATTTATCTCTGTTACAGAGAGTCTAAGCCGGGTATGCATCCAACTGAATTTTATTACTCTGCACCTTCGCGGCGGTCATTCACGGCTATTCACATTGTTGCTTCAAGAGAATTTAAAGCCAATGATGGTTTAATGTGTAGAATGTTAAATCACACAAGCGATGGTGATGCTAGCATGGAAATCGCTTTACTAACAAAAGATTAAAATAACAGGAGTATACTATGCCTTTTTCCCGTAGACTATCCGTAAGTACATCAGAAATAGAAGACCTTGCCGTTACTAATGGTAAGATTGCTAATACTACAATTACCAATGCTAAGATTAATGCTAGTGCTGCTATTGTAAGAAGCAAGTTGGCTCAAGAGGCATTGGTAAGCTATCCTCTTAATATAATGGAAGCTCGTAATGAAAATGGAACTATAATGGATTCCACTGGTGGTGCTGGGCTGTTTAGTATCAATTCAGGTGGCTGGGGTAGTGGAGCTATAAGCATAGTAGGTGAAACAGCGACAGGGAATAAAAAGACTGACACACTAAAGAAAGAATTTGCTATACCGCCTGAATACGACGCTGCTCAAGATATGAGAATTGTTGTAACTGGCCTTCGAGCTGTTGGTGGTGGTGGTTTGAGTACCGCAACTGTTGATCTATTGGTGTATGAATTAAGTAATATCGGGGGCACCGCTGCTGACATCTGTGATACGGCTGCACAGACTTTTGATGGAACAGCAACCGACTATGTGTTTAATATGGTTGAAACGAATTTAGTCGCAGGTGATAAGCTTAGTATATTATTGAAAATTGTGTTAGAAGAAGACGGCACAAACCCAACATATGCTCAATTTGGTGGTGTAACAGTTCAACTAGACATCCAGGGCTAAGGTGGTAGACAATGATACTATCAATCAGAAAAGACAAGATAGATGCAGAGTTTCTGGTGGACGACAAGGCACCTTCTATTTCTGCCGAAAAGATAAATGGCTACGAATACCGCATACAGGCAGGCGAACAAACTGTATTAATAGGCTTCTCTAAATCAGATGAAACAGACGCTGCTCGCATGAGTGCAATCATAGAAGATTTTTTGACAATAGAAAAACAAAATCCAATAGAGTTACCTAAAGAGTTAACTAAATGAGCTTACTACATTATGTAGACAATGAGGTTGTGTGGGATGGAGACTATGGAGAGTGGGATGTACGTACTCAAGCAGGTGCGTCAACCATTATCCAGTCAGCAGATGCATCGTTCCCAGACAGAGGCAGCTATGGACTTAGGTGTAGGACTGCTGTAGGTAACTTAGCCTATATGCAGAAGACTATTACTACTACGATAGCCGCTGGTGGAAGTTTATTCTTTGGTTACTGGTTTAAAATCAATGTAATGCCAACGAGTTACACCTATACTGGAAGGATTCTAAACAGTGCAGGTGCTGTTGTTGCACGTCTATATCTTTCATCAACTGGCAAAATGCAGTTTGGATTCTATAATGATGCAGGTGCTCTCAGCTTCTCTGGTGCTACTACTGCGTTAATTAATGATGGTAACTGGCACTATATGGTTGTTGAAATTGTCCGTGCTACTACTTCTATAGCAGCAGATGGCATTCTGAATGTTTGGGTTGATGGATCACCGCAACCATCTACTGCGACGGTGGATAATTATGACAAATCTGCTATCATTGGCACGATGAGATTCGGTTGTACAGCAACTGCTAGGGTAGATACAGACTTATTTTATGATGAGATAAAAGTTAGTACTACATATCCACTACCATACCTCCCTACACCTTCAGATGAATTACCCACTGGCAATAGGACTGTGGTTTTATTTAAAGAAGGTAACAGTGATTCTGCCGGTGTAGCATCATACGCTTGTGATCAACTTGATATCCCACTTGCGATGAGAATACCGTTGCCTAATGCTACCACTACTGAAGCCGCTGCTAGTTATGCGACTTGGCAGACTGAAGTAGAGGATGATATTGATACTTGGTTTGTTTTGAACACTGAGGCTGCTACAAATGTTACCTCTTTCATTGTCGGTCATAATGTACCTGGTTATTTCACTGACTCAGGCACAAAGCACTCCGCGACCTCCCGCCTTCAGAACTATGGCACTGTATTTAGTAGCCAAACTACGAATCCACTGTATAATCCCGCCACTGTAGCAAGGTTAACCAAAACATTGCTTGCTGGTCAATATTTGGCAACAAGAGTAGATTCTGATACGTTAGCACACTCAAAGACCATTATAGATAGAGCAGTAACAGTCTCGGCATTGACGACCATACCAGCAGATGAGATATTCTTCTCAAGCGAAACCGCATATCTAGCTTCGGTTGGATTCCAGAACCTACGAATAGATAGTTCTGCAATGGCTCTATTCGAGGACGATGCATTCGTGTGGGGCAACCCTGGTTCATATTCGTACA
>Ga0075122_10002257_pt1 | contig 12869 bp, 16 predicted proteins | sample AntAceMetag02UKB_FD_69790 | JGI IMG/M metagenome (GOLD analysis project Ga0075122, IMG submission 69790) | Saline lake microbial communities from Ace Lake, Antarctica - Antarctic Ace Lake Metagenome 02UKB | ecosystem: Environmental > Aquatic > Non-marine Saline and Alkaline > Saline | place... | reverse complement strand
AAGTATCTCTGTAACTTTCATGGTCGTTTTAATTTTAAGCTTCAAAGCATACACAGAATATTATGCCACAGGAATTATTCTTGTAGGAACAATATACATGCTCTACGCTTACTTAAAAAGAGTCGGAGATTCATTCTTCAAATTTGGTTCTCTTTACAGCCAAATCACACGTTATGCCGCAAGAGTCTCTGGAGTAGATCCCATTGATGAAGCATTTGAACAATTAAAAATATCAAGGTCAGAAAAATTGCCTTATTACTGGAACAAAATTGAATTAAAAAATTTGAGCTTTACTTACGACGAGAAAGGAAAAGACATACACCTAGACAAAATAAATATCCAATTTAAAAAAGGAGAAAAAATAGCATTAATTGGAGAAAGCGGTTCTGGAAAAAGCACAGTTCTTGCATTAATTAGAGGACTTTATTTCCCAAACAAAGGAACAATGAAAGTAGATGGCACTTCGATTAAAAACCCATTTAATAAATTAAAAGAACAAGTTACATTGATTCCCCAAGATCCTGAAATTTTCAATAATACAATTCGCCACAATATAACAATGGACATCCCCACAAAAAAAGTAGATTTAGATAAGGCAATTAAAATGGCCCAATTAAAAGAAGTAATTGAAAGATTAGAAAAAGGTTTGGACACAAATGTTTTGGAAAAAGGAGTTTCATTAAGCGGAGGAGAAAAACAAAGACTTGCATTAGCCAGAGGAATATTAGCAGCACAAAAAAGCGACATAATTTTATTAGACGAACCAACAAGTAGTGTAGACAGTTTAAACGAAATGAAAATCCATGAAAACCTTTTCAAAGAATTCTATGACAAAACAATTATGTCTTCAATACACAGATTACATTTACTAAACAAATTTGACTACATCTACATGTTTGAAAAAGGAAAAATAGTTGCAGAAGGAAATTTAAAAGAAATAAAAAACAACTCAAAATTCAAATACATCTGGAGAAAATATGGAATTGGAAAAGACAAATAAATTATATTAACTCAACACCCATTTCATCAAAATCGTGTTTTAATTCACTAGTTAATTCTTCATTATTTACTTTTAATTTCTCTCTTCTTTTTTCTTCCTTAGTTTTTTCAATTTTTAAATTATCAATTTCAAGAACAATCTCTTTTATTTGAAAATATAATTCTTGAGTTTCATCTTTTATTTTTTCTTGTTCATGATTTTTTATTTCTTCTAATTTAAAATTTATTTGTTCTACTTTCTCCAAAACTTTATTATCATTTAATTTAGATTCGCTTAACAAATTTATAATTAATTTTCCCCCATCTTTCAAAAAATTTGTATAAAAATCTTCACGATGATTTTTCACAATAATCATTTGTTCTTCAAAAATATGGAAAAAATTAGTCAATACTTTAAAATTAATAAGACTCTTAAGTTCCAAAATACTTTCTCTCAATTCTAATTTTAAAGATTCTCTCCTACCTCGAATATCTAAAAAATCCAAATAATTTTTACTCTCCTTAATTTCCTCCACTTTTCGATTCAAAATTATATTTTCTTCTTCTCTTTCACTTATTTTCTTATTTAGAAATCTTTCACCTTCAACAATGGAATTTAGATCATCATTAATAAAATTAATATTATTATATTTTAATTTAATTTCTGGAATTATTTTAGAAAATTCTACAATCTCTTTATTTTCTTCATAAATCTTTAATAAATCTTTAGAAAAAACTCTCACATCCTCTTTTATATTTGACATATCTTTTCCAATCAAAATTGTGGCTCTTTCATAATTTTTATATGAACTCTTATTAAAATTAAAAAAAATCTTATTTATCCTTTTCATAAATTCTTCAAACACTTTAACTTCTAAATTATTCAAACTTTCCAAAAAATTCTCAACAGCCAAAATATAATCTTTTCTACTATCATTTACAATTTCCTTAATCTGCACTTTTTCCTTCTTTCCTTCAACATCAAAATCTTCCAAAATCTTTATTTTTTTATTCAACTCTTCATTCTGCTCTTTAATTTTATCTTTAATTAATAATATAATTTCATTTTGTTTAAGCTCATTTTCTTTAATCTTAATATCCATCCAACTTTCAATATCAGAAAAAAGAAGCTTTTCAACTACAATTTCATCAACTTTGTTTTTCCCAACTAATTTCTTAAATAAATCAAATATCCCCATATTATCTCATGAAAACAACTATATTTAAATTTTTCATAAATCCTCAATCCAAAACTTATATATACTCAAATTTGGTAAAGTTTTTATGGGAACAAAAAGAAGATTAAAAGATAACAAACATAGGGGTATGCATAGACGAATGCTTAGAGGAAGAAAGCCTATGAGCGAAGAACAAAAAGCAGAAAGGAAAAAAATTCAAGAAGCTGATAAAGAAAGAACGAAGGCAGATTTAGCTAATAAAAAAATTACTGAAGCTAAAAAGAAAGTTGTGAAGAAAGAATAATTCTAAAAATAATAAATAAGTTTATGATTACTCCCTTCTGATCAAAAATAAAATTATATTAATCCCTCTTCAATTAAAGTTCTAATTGCAGGAAGAGCTTCTTTATGTGTAACCGCATCACAAACTTCATCACTTGAAACAAATCTAATTTCTTCAATCTCATCACCATCTGGAATTAACTCTGCATCATCTAATAAATGTATAATTGATATAAAATTTCTCTGACCAAAGGCATTCCTTTTCGCTTTCCAATCATCGGGAAATTCATATTCTACAAACTGAAATGTTTTATGTATTTTAGAAATCTTATCCATTGAAATTCCAAATTCTTCTTCAATTTCTCTCTCTAGCGTCTCTGTCAAAGACTCAGCCCCTTCTCTTCCACCTGATGGAAACTGCCACTCAAATTTACCAACCTTCCTAATAAGAAGAATTTTATCATTCTGCTTAACTAACATCAATACCGCCAATCTATATTTTTCGGGGTTTATAGTAGACATAAATAAATATGACCTATTTCTTTTATAAATATTCCCTTTAAATTTTAATTCTAGAACGCCCCGACCGGGAATCGAACCCGGACCTCAAGCGCGACAGGCTTGTGTTCTAGCCACTAAACTACCGAGGCAATAATTAAAAATACAGAAATCTATTTTTAAAACTTGTGATTCCTTCAATCCAAAAATTTCTTATACAAAAACCCCAAAACCAAACCAATCAACGCTCCAACAATTCCAACCCCAAAAATACTAAAATTCCAATTACTCATTAAAATTGCTCCAACAAAACCAGAAACCATTCCAGTAATTGCTCCAAGCCATGCAAATTTATTATTCATTTTTTATCTCCATTTATTTTTTTATATATTTAACTATTCCCGCAACAACAATCCCAAAAACTGCCCCAAACACAGAAAGCTTCCATAGATTAAAATTCTGTGCAGAGACCAACCAAAAACTTACTGCCCCTCCTAACGCTCCCCCAACAGCTCCAATTAAAAAACGTCTTTTATCAATCATTCTTTCCCCCAATCTTTTTAACTCCATTCATATAAGGCCACAAAACCTTTGGAATTTTAATAGAACCATCTTTCTGTTGATTATTCTCCATAATTGCAACTAACGCCCTAGATGTAGCAATAACAGTATTATTCAAAGTATGTGCAAAATATCTTTTCCCTTTATCTTCAATTTTAATATTCAATCTACGAGCCTGTGCTTCCTCCATATTTGTCAAAGAAGTAATCTCAAAATATTTATTCTGCCGAGGACTCCAAGCCTCCAAATCACAACTCTTCGCTTTCAAATCAGCCAAATCTCCAGAACAACATTCCAAAATCCTAATCGGAATCTCCAAGGCCTTAAACAAATCCACAGAATATTTCAACATCTTATCATACCATTTATAACTTTCTCCAGGCTCACAAATCACAATCATCTCTTGCTTATTAAATTGATGAGTCCGATAAATTCCCTTTTCATCAATACCATGCGAACCAATCTCTTTTCTAAAACACATAGAATAAGCTGTCTGCTTAATTGGTAAATCTTTTTTATTTATTGTCTTATTAATAAATTGCCCAATCAACGGATGCTCTGAAGTTGCAATTAAATACAAATCCTCTCCATCAATTTTATAAGCCATTGCTTCAATTTCTTCATTTGAATAAACTCCATCAAGAATTTCCTTCCTTATCATCAACGGGGGTTCCATATATTCAAAATCTTGCTTAACCATAAAATCTCTTGCAAAATTAATCAACGCCATATTCAACAAAGCCAAATTTCCTTTCATAAAATAAAATCCTTTTCCAGAAATTTTAGAAGAAATATCAAAATCCAAAATTCCCAAATCCTCTCCCAACTCAACATGACTTTTAACTTTAAAACTAAATTTAGGAATTTTCCCAAACTTTTTAACTTCAACATTTTCCTTATCACATTTCCCACACGGAACACTTTCATGAATTATATTCGGAATCTTCATCATAATTTCTTTAATCTTAATTTCAAGTTTCTTTCTTTTATTTTGCGACGTCTCAATTTTAACAGGAATCTCCTTCGCCTCTTTTATTTCAGCCTTAGCATTTTTCCCTGCCTTCTTTAATTCACTAATTTTCTTAGAAATATTATTTCTCTCACTCCTCAAATCATCTTCTTTAAATTTCAAATTCCTCCAATCCTTATCTAACTTCAAAACCTCATCAACCAACTTAGTCTTATCGTGCTGAAACTTTTTTTTAATATTTTCCTTAACTAATTCTGGAGTCTCTCTAATTAATTTTATATCTATCATAAAACAACTAAATAATTATGTTATTTAAACTTTATCAACAACTTTAAAAATACATTAATCCTAATCCAAACATGACAGAGGTGACAGGTATTTTCGGAACAAGCATTTTAGGAGTTTACAATTCAATGATTTCCACACTCCCTTTATTTTTACAAAAATTCCTAAATCTTTTTTTAATTGTCTTGCTAGTAGTTATTTACGCAATTTTCATTTGGAAATTTTATAGATTTATTGCAAGAAAAAATCTTATTACATTAAATCTAAGTAAATATAATACTACCGAACATCCAGTATTTTCTAAATTTCTTGCAGGATTACTTTACCTACTTGAATATATTTTAATTCTCCCATTAATTGTATTTATCTGGTTTTCAATTTTCACACTTTTCTTAATTTTTCTAACTGAAAATTTAGATGTTGCAAACATTCTTTTAATTTCAGCTGTAATTGTTGCAGCAATTAGAATGATCTCCTATTACAGTGGAAATCTTTCAAAAGACCTGGCAAAACTTCTTCCATTAACTCTTTTAGGTTTATCTATGACCCGACCAAACTTCTTCAGCATAGAAAGAATCTTAAACAATTTAAGTGAAATCCCATCTTTCTTTGGAGAAATTTTAATTTATCTAGCATTCATAATTATCCTAGAAATAATCTTAAGATTATTTGATTTTATATTTTCATTATTTAAAGTTCATAAGAAAGAAGAAATTAAGGAAGAAAAAATAAAAAATTAATCACTCTCAACATCTACATGTCCTCTATCTAAAACATTCTTCAACATCTTAATATGATTCTTTCTTTCTTTCTCATAATCCTTAATATCTGTTTTCATTTCCTTAATCATATTTGAAATATATTCTCCCCCTAAAAAATGAGGCGTCAAAACATAATCAGCACCTTTTTTATACAACTTCAAAGCATCCTTAATTTGATTTGCACGAACAATAATAATCGCCTTAGGATTAACAAACCGAATATTTTCAATTAATAAAAAATTAGTTTCAAAATCAGGAATTGTTGAAACTCCCAATTTAATTTTCTCTAAAGGTAATTCATTCAATAAATCAGTATCATAAACATCTCCATACAAACAAGGAATTCGATTTTTCTTCAAACCATCAATAGTATCTGGATTAAAATCCACAACAAGATAATTCTTTTTTATTCTTTTCAAAGAATTCAAAATTCCAAAACCAATTCGATTATAACCAAATAAAATAGCGTCGTATTTTACATGTTTCTTTTTTCTTTTTTTAACATTCTTTATTTCAAAAAATGAAGTAAATTTGCCAAGTGCTTTATAAAACTGTTCTGAATAAATAATCATATATGTAGAAAGTGTTATTGTAATAATTCCTGCTAAAGTTAACGTCGATAAAATCTCTCCACTAATATGCCCCATCGCAACTCCTAAGGCTAAAACAATTAATGAAAACTCAGAAATTTGCGCAAGAGTCGTACCGGTTAAAAAATTAGTTCTCTTAGTATAACCAAACAATGCCATTAAACTCATTAAAAGAACTGGCTTAAACAAAAGTGCAATCAAAGAGAGAATAAGAGCATTAACAATAATTGACCCTAAATTTCCAATTTGAATATTCAAACCAAGAATTATAAAAAAGATAATCAAAAAGAAATCTCTCAACGGCCTAATCTTCGAACTTATCTCAATACTATAAGGAGACATCGACAAAACAATACCTGCTATCAAAGCACCAATCTCAATTGAAAATCCAAAATAACTAAATAACGCAGCAATTAAAAAACACCAACAAATTGAAAACAAAAACAAAAGTTCCTGGGATGAAGCAATACTTTTAATTGCTCTAGGAAGAATAAAATATCCAATTAAAAATAAAACAACTACAAGCGCACCCCCCATTAATAAAGATTGAATTGCAAACTCTGTAAAATTAACTCCTCCTGAAAAAGAAGAAATAAACATTAAAACAACTACCGCAACTAAATCTTGAATAATCAAAATCCCAATAGCAATTTTTCCATGAAGAGAATCTAACTGACGTTTATCTGAAAGAAGTTTCATAACAATAATAGTCGAACTAAATGCAAGAGCAATACCAATATAAGAAGAAGTAATTGTATCAAATCCAAGAACAAAAAATGAAATAACAAAACCAAGTGCAAATGTAAAAACTATTTGGATTCCACCAATAATTAGCGACGCTGTTCCAACTTCTTTAATCACTTTTGGATTCATATGAAGACCAACAATAAAAAGCAAAAACGCAATTCCAAATTGAGAAAAAAGATTAATAATTTCTTGCGACGCTCCAAAATTCAAAATAAAAGGACTAATAATCATCCCTGCAATAATATAACCAATAATAATAGGTTGATTAAGTAATTTTACAATATACGAAACTACGAACGCTGTAAAAAGTATAATTGCTAATTGAATGAATATTTGCTCCATAAGTTACCCTCTTTTGTAATTTAATTAGGGAAAAATGGTATAAAAAGGTTTTTAAATCAATTTCTAGTTTGTTTTCTATGGCAAAAGTAAGAATAAAATTAAACAGCACAGATATAAAATCTCTTAATGAAATTTGCGAGATTATTAGAAGCATTTCTAATAGATCAGGAATACAAATGTCTGGCCCAGTTCCACTTCCAACAAAAAAACTAAAGCTCACAACTCGAAAATCACCTTGCGGAGACGGCACAGCAACATTCGACAGATTTGAAATGCGAATCCATAAAAGACTAATCGACCTTCCTTCAAATGAAAAAGTTCTTCATAGCATAATGAGACTTCAAATTCCAAAAAACGTTAACATAAAAATAGAGATGAAAGATTAATCTATCTACTTTAATATATACTTTTTCAAAGATATTTATTTATAAATTTATTCTCTTTTAATCTAAAATGAAAAAAGGCTTATTCATTGCATTTGAAGGAATCGACGGCTGTGGCAAATCAACACAAGCATGGCTATTGGGAAAACATCTTTCTGAATTAGATAAATATAACCACATAATCTTGACAAGAGAACCATGGAAAAATCAAGACATAAGAAAAATTCTCCGCGCAGACGAAGACCCCCACTCTGAAGCAGAAAAACTAGCAAGATTATTTACTGAAGACAGAAAACAACATGTTGAAATATTAATTAAATCAATGACAAGAAAAACAGCACATGTTATTTCAGATAGATATTCTTTCTCAACTTTGGCTTACCAACAAGCCCAAGGAATGTCCCTAAATAAATTATTAAAAATGCATAAAGGACTTTTAATTCCAGACATAATTTTTATAATTGATCTCTCAGCTAAAATTGCCTTACAAAGAATGAAAAAAGATAATGTGAGAAAAACAGAACAAAAATTTGAAAAAGATGAAAAGTTCATAAGAAAATTAAGAACAACTTATCTTAATCTCAAAAATCTTAAAGACCATAAAGTAGTAATAATTGATGGCTCAAAAAAGCCTGAAGAAGTAACTAAGCAAATAAAAGAAGAATTTAATAATTTCTATAAAAAAATAGTAAACCTTATAAAATAATTAATCTCTTAAAAAGTATGAAATCAAAAAACATAATCTTTATAATAGCCGCAATAGTTTTAATATTAATCTTAGGATATTTTACAATGACAAACAACTCAGAAAACAATTTAGAAAACACAAATAATGAAACTTCTCAAGAAACAACAAACAATTTAAAAAACACAAATAATGAAACTTCTCAAGAAACAACAAACAATTTAGAAAACACAAATAATGAAACTTCTCAAGAAACAACAAACAATTTAGAAAACGCAAAAGTTTTATTAAAAACAAATCACGGCGACATAACAATTGAACTTTATTCAGATATGCCAATAACTGCAGGAAATTTTCAGAAACTAGTTGAAGAAGAATTTTATAATAATATAATCTTTCACAGAATTATCTACAATTTCATGATTCAAGGTGGAGACCCAACAGGAACAGGATTCGGAGACCCAAGCATACCAAACATACAAGACGAATTCACACACGCAGGCGGAAACAAAAACAACAAATATACAATCTCGATGGCAAACGCAGGACCAAACACAGGTTCCTCACAATTCTTCATAAATTTAGCAGACAATAATTTTCTAGACACAAAACATCCTGCATTTGGAAAAGTTATAAAAGGCATAGATGTTGTAGACAAAATTGCAAAAGTTCAAACAGGCACAAATGACAAACCTGTTGAGGATGTTATTATCTTGGAAGCTATTATTCTTAATTAATCAGAAATTGTTACTACTTAAAAAAGACTAACAACCAAAAGATTTAAAAACTTAATATTATTACAATACTAAAGGAGAAAAACAAAAATGAACATTTATGAAAAAGCAATTTGCGATATGACAAAATCTCTTAATGTAATTACTATGTACCGTGAAAGATGGAAACAACAAATCAAAGAATGTTCTGAGGAGGAAAAGCCCCTAACACCAATGAGAAAGTTTTATACCCCCGTAGATTCTTTGGTGTTTAGAACAACAGCATTTAATCATCTAGATAATCTAGAAAAAATTTTTGGCATTAGTAATGACGCCAATCCATTGTTAGATAGATATAGGGGTCATATTTGGAATGCTTTAAATATTTCTCATGAAGATCCTCAAACAGAAAGAAAAAAAGTAAGAAAGCAATTAGCTAAGGCCCTTAAAGAAGGTAAAAGAATTAATAATTTTCTCCAAAATACTACTTATAACTTTAGCTAAAAATAAATTTCCATTCCCAAACCAACATATTTATAAAACCCCAATCCTAATTCTTTCTATGGATAAAGACATTGGAAAAATAAACAAAGGCGAATTTCAAGGAACAGTAACAGACATTGTTGTTGGTGTAAAAGAATACAATGGGCGAGTTGGAGTTGATATAAGAGAATTTGCTTCAAGCGAGAAATACACAGGTCCAACAAAAAAAGGATTGCGAATTCCAGCAGAACATTTTGAAGCATTTAAGAAAATGATTAATTCTATTTCTGAAGCAGATTTACAAGCAGACATTTCTACAGAAAAACCTGCCGAACAACCAGCTGAACAACCGAAGGAACAAAAAACTTTAGATAGTCAAGAAATGCCTGATTACTAATCTAGTAACCAATTTCCCCAAAACATTTAAAAGTTATTCCCAATTAACCAACATATGGAAAAAAAGAGATATATTAATTTAATAATTATTCTTGCAATTATAATTTTTGCAATTATTTTTTTAACCACAAAATCACCTCCAGAAACAGATGAAGAAATTGTAAAATGTATTGGAGAAAATTCAATTCTCTATATTCAAATTGGTTGTCATTATTGCGACCAGCAAGAAGAATTATTTGGAAAAAATTTAAAATATATTAATACTTTTTTATGTAACTCAAATGAATGGAAAACTTGCACAGAACTGGGACTTGAAGGAACACCAAGTTGGAAAATAAATAATGAAATTTATTCTGGAGTTAAATCAATTGAAAAATTAAGGGAGTTAACTAGTTGTTAAAATGATACAAGAATCTTTCACAATTTTAAAAATTACCACATTAGCTTTAGCTGATTCTGTAAACCCTTGCGCAATCGCAGTTCTTACTATGGTTCTCGTCGCTATTTTAATGCAAAATCCAGAAAAAAGAAAAAACGTTTTACTCGCAGGTTTGGCTTTTGTAGCATCAATTTATATGGGTTATCTTTTTTATGGAGCTATTTTAATTTATTTTTTCCAAAATTTTGCAGAAATATTAAGATCTAATTCAGGAATTATTTATACTATTCTTGCAATTTTTGCAATGATTATGGGTGCATTAAATATTAAAGATTATTTTATGTATAAACCTGGAAATGTTGGAACAGAAATGCCCTTATTCATGCGACCAAAAGTTAAACAACTCATCAAAAAAATAACATCTCCCGCAGGAGCTTTTGTAATTGGTTTCCTAGTAACAATATTCCTTTTACCTTGCACAATCGGTCCATACATAATTGCATCAGGAATTCTTGCCCCCCTTGGAATAATCAAAGGTCTTCCTTGGTTACTCTACTATAATTTAATTTTTGTAATTCCAATGTTAATAATTGTCGGATTAATTTATTTAGGTTTCACAAAAATTGAAGACGTTTCTGGCTGGAAAGAAAGAAACATAAAAAGATTACATTTAATAGCAGGAATTTTATTATTCTTAATTGGAATTAGTTTATTAGTTGGTTGGATTTAATAACTAGGCATCATCTCATTATGTCCAAACTGCACAACCAAATCAACCTTAATTTCCTTCGGCAAATTTGGAGTATCACAAGCACCAAAACACGAACCAAAATAAATCAAGAACTCTGCAGAGGTTTCTTTCTCCAAATAATCAACAACAGAAATCGCATACTGTTTCAAACCATCAGGAAATTGAAGTAAAACTAATTTACATTTTCCAGCCTTTATCTTAGAAATAATTTTATCTAATTCTAAATCATATTTTTTGTTTAATTGTTCAAGTGTATATGTCATAAATCAAGTTATAACTCAAACTTTAAAAATCCTCTGCCACTCCAATTATCATGACAATAAGACAACCAATTATTACAGTCTGTGGGCATGTTGATCATGGAAAAACATCAATCCTTGATTGTTTCAGAGGTAGCTGTATTCAAGGAGGCGAAGCAGGAGGAATAACTCAAAAAATATCTTTCACAAAATACCCCTTAGAACAATTAAAAAAAGCCTGCCCATTAATTGAACAATCAAAAATAAAATTAGACCTCCCAGGATTTTTATTCATAGACACCCCTGGACACGCAGCATTCACAAATCTAAGAAAACGAGGAGGTTCATTAGCAGACCTAGTAATTTTAGTCATCGATATAAACGAAGGAATAAAACCCCAAACAGCAGAAGTAATCAAAATACTAAAATACAACAAAACACCTTTCTTAATAGCATTAAATAAAATAGACAATATTTCTGGATTCAGATTAGACAAAAACAAATCACTTCAAGAATCAATTGAATCACAACCCCAAAACATAAAATCAATTTTTAACGAAAGATACATGACTCTAATCGGAGCATTAAACTCCTATGGATTTGACGCAGATTTATTTTATAACATAGACGATTTTGCAAAAAAAATAATCTTAGTCCCATGCAGTGCAAAAACAAAACAAGGAATTCCAGAATTAATGATGGTCTTATGTGGATTAAGTCAAAAATATTTAATCAATAAATTAGAAATTGGAAAAGAAGCAAAGGGAGTAATTCTTGAAGTTAAAAAAGAAAAATCTATGAATTATGCAGAATCAATTTTATATGACGGAGAATTAAATCATTCAGATGAAATTGCAGTTTCAGATTTTGAAGGAAACCCCATCCTAACAAAGATAAGAATCCTTGAAGAAATACAACCACTTTGTGCAAAATTCAAACCTACAAAAAAAGCCCTAGCATCAACAGGATTAAGAATGCAACTTACAGAGAAAAAAGAAATCTTACCTGGAATGCCCTTTCTAATTCATAAAAATAATTTAGAAAAAATTAAAAAAACCTTCAAAAAAGAAATCTCAGAAAACATCCAAACACAAAAACAAGGAATTATTGCAAAAGCAGATTCACTTGGAAGTTTAGAAGCACTTTTAGTTTTATTAAAAGAAAAAAATATTCCTGTAGTAAAAGTTGGAATTGGAAGCATAAACAAAACAGATTTAATTTCAGCCAAAGCAAATTTAGATATTAATGAACTCGACGCTGTAATAATTGGTTTTAATGTTTCAGTTGATGAAGATGTTAAAGAAATTAAAGGAAAAATAAAAATAATAAATAATGAAGTTGTTTATAGATTAATTGAAGACCTAGTTGAATTTAGAAAAACTAAATCTCAAGAAATTGAAAAGAAAAGACTAATGCAACTTGCAACAATTTGTAAATTAAAAATTCTTTCAGAATATGTTTTTAGAAATTCCAACCCAGCAATTTTTGGAGTAAAAGTTGAAGCAGGTAAACTAAAATCAAAAACTAATTTAATAAATGACCTAGGAGAAAAAGTTGGAAGAGTAAAAAATATCCAAGCAGATAAAAAATCGGTTGAACAAGCAACAGAAAACATGGAACTTACAATCTCAATTCCAGGAATAAATTT